>ERZ779664.997-NODE-997-length-12336-cov-7.982086_pt1 | contig 12336 bp, 14 predicted proteins | sample MGYA00511478_ERZ779664 | MGnify/ENA primary metagenome ERZ779664 (study PRJEB29588, sample SAMEA2160437) | human gut metagenome | biome: human gut; feature: human-associated habitat; material: faeces | place: Denmark | collected 2008/2010 ...
ATTTTCGTCATGGCGTCGGTGAAATCACAGCGCCATGACGGGCGGTCGTTCGGATTGTCGCCAAACGTCGGCAGATTATAATGACCGGTGTGCTGTGTGGTGGACATTGTCGTTTTTCCTTTCTATGCCACGGAGGTGCCGACGCGAACAATGCCGTCCGCGTCCTTGTACATGGAGTCAAGTTCGGCCGCCGTCAATCCGAGCTTGGAGGGCTTAGAGGCGTTTTTATCGACCTTGCCCGCAAGCCCCGAAGTGACTGCGGAGGTGGTGGCGAAACCGCTCACGTCCGGGATGTCGGTTTTTTTGGCGATAGTGGGCGCCACGCCAAGAGGGGAGCCACTGGTGCCGTCACCGGTGAGGTCGGCGGTGTGCGCCACGGTCTTAAGCCCACCCCCGGCGGATGTGATGGCGTCCGCGTTTTTCTTCAGTTGGTCGTCGATTTTCTTCATGTCGCCGTTATAGTCACCGAGCCACGTAGGCCGGTCGGAACCAGCGAACTGCGAGAGATTATAGTTTCCGGTATGGTTGGATGCGGTCATGGTGATTATTCCTTTCTGTCAAAATTGTCAGCGGTCGGGTTACGTTCGACATAACGCGCATCCGCCTCCGTTTGCGTGATAAACGTCATGTCGGCGGGCGGATTCTCGGGCATGGACTTTCCGTAAGGGAATTGGGAGCGGCCCGGAAAGTCGCCGGGCACGCAATTATCCACGGCAGTGGCCTTCAGGTCATACTCGCGCGCCTTAAGCGACAACCCGTCGTACTCCTGCGCGGTCAACCGCATGTCATCGTAGTCACCCCAGAACAGTCCATGATTGCGCGCATTGTCGTACATGCCGCCAAGCACGTCCCCGAGCGGTTGCGTGGTGCCGTACACCGGGGAGGTTGCCGCGCCCTGCTGTTCCATCTCGCGAATCAGGGCCAGCAGTTCCGCGCGCAACGCGGCCATAGCCCCGTTAAGCTGGGCTACGGTATCCGCAAGCGCCTTGTCCACGGATGCCGCAAGGTCAGTGGTGGTCTCTTCCAGCTTGCTCAAATCACGCTGGAGGATATCGAGATTATGGCGTAGACATTCAATCAACTGCAACGTGGTCAGCCCATCCCGATAGGTGAACGGAACGGACGTGGGCACCCCGTCAAACAAACGTTGCCGTGGAATCAAAGCGTTAATGGCAACCATGATTACTCCCATTCTCCATAGTTATGGCAGTTACTGAAAATTGTATCATACGACCCCCATATCTGCATGAAGCACGGTTCGAGGCTCCTCACGATTTCCATGTCCACGTTGATAATCGCCTGCCGGTACTCCTGTATGAGGCTCATGGCGGACTGGGAGCGGCCCGACGTGTGGGATTTGGTGCTCCCATCTGTAGCGTCGTGTTGCCATTCCGTGCTGGATGTACTATGGGACTGAGAAGAGGTATCTTGCGTGCTATGGCTACTGCCGTCCGTATCTGCTTGCGCCTGATTGGCATGAGTCGCGTATCGAGCAAAATCACCTTGCACGCCGGTTGCGGGCACTTCCGAGTCATAAGACTGGGACTTGGTGCTACTTGAGCTGGTGCCGTCCGAGGAGCTTCGGGTCGCACTATCCTGAGAGGCGCTGGTTTTGCCGCTGGACTGGGCTACAGTATTGGACAGGCTTTCACTGACAATTTCCATAGTGTTCAATGGGTCATATTTCAACGCTAGCGTCCTGTAGCGCTCATTAAAATATGGCATGATTTCCGCCATCGTCATCCCCAGGTAGAAGATGAACTGTTGTGCGGTTTCCTGTCCGATTTCCCGAAGCGCGTAATGGCGGATGATTTTCTCGTTGAGTTCGGCGCGATGTGATTCATCGTAAATCGGGTAATAGTCGGCGCTCAGATGCAGTTTGGCGTCCGTATCGTATCCCAACGCAATGAGGTTGCCGAGGGTTTCGGTGTACTCTCCGGGCGTTGCCATTGCATAGGCGCTAAAACTCTGTGCCATATGTGGCCTCACAATACACCTCCGATACCCGCGTCATACGAGGCGGGCATATCAATATCAGTCGTGCCGGTCGCGCTGGAGTCCAGTGCGTTGGGTACGCCGGAGCTTTGCACGTCCGCATACTCAACCCAGACATTAAGAGATGGCCACAAACGGTTTATTTGGGTTGCCGCCTCCTGCCGGGCCTTGAGGAAACTCAGGCGGAACAAGTCCGTTTTCTCGTTGGCTTGCGCCACCTCATCCGATATGAGCCGTTCTTTTTTCTCCGTGCCGGAAGACTGGATACCGAGATACCCCAACACCTCATTAGTCACCTGCGCTTTTTGCTGGATAAACTTGTCCAGCAGATACGGGGTGGTGTTGGGCCACGGCTGGAACATGCTACCGGGGTCAAGCGAATCATAGCCGATGATATAATCCTGCCCGTCCTGCCGCTGTTGCAACATGTTCTGTACGGTGAGCTTGGTACGCGGGTCGGCGGTGATAATGGTCGGAAGCTTCAGGCTCTCCAAGTTCACATCATACGCCTTGTCAATGTCCGCAAGACGCCGCGCATACTGCCATAGAATATCCTTGAAACTCATGCGCATACGATTATCCCAAATGGGGATGCACTCCGTGCCCGCCTTGAGTTGCTTGTAATGATAGTTGACCCCGACCGGCTCGAAACACGTCGGATTATTATACACGTTCAACCGGCCTTGATACCCGGCCTGCGTTACGAGGAACCGGCCTATACGTTTGTCCTCGAAAAACAACGCGCAACCGTATTCACACAGACACATTTCCAGCCATCGTTCATCCACGGTGGGCGGCAATCCCCGCCAGCTGAGCCGGTTCAGTGCCAGTTCAGTCAACAGGTGATAGTACATTGCGTCAAGGTCGGCGGCGCGCGCCTTGGCGTAATTGCCACGCGGATGCAACGCGCCGCCCCTACGATTCTGATTTTTCCTCGACCTAGACATGCCTCTAGTATAGCACTAGAATGAGATGCCCGGCAATGGGTCGTTATCCGCCCAATCGGTCACGCCGATATCATCCGGGTTAGTCCATATAGTAGCCCCAGACTCGAACACGCCTTTAATGGTCTGCCGATACTGCTCGGGCAAATCACCTCGCACGTAACACTCTTGCATCTGCCAGTAAGTGAATTTTGTCATACATTCCAGCGATTGCGGCGGCGTGATGAAACGCTGGATAAAATACCCGTAACGCAACATGTACTCTCCGACGCTCCGCAGAGCTGAGGGTGCGCACGTCTTAAATCGAACCAACACCCCGACAATACCGTTTGCGAGGTTAAAACCGTCTCCGCCGATGGCGCCGGAGGTGGTCGGGGGTGTTAATTGCATCTGCTGTACCTGTGCATTGATACCCGCAATGGTGTTTTGATAGTCTCCGAACGCGGAACGTTGAGCGTAATCCGCGTTCATATCCGCCATATTTTGGGCCAACTGGTTTGAAAGCGCTGTAGTCTGAGAGCCGTATGTGTTGGCCTGACTTGTTGTGGCCGCGTTGGTACTCAGCGAGTTCGCCGTGGAAAGTTGGGCGGCGGTATTGTTGATACTGCGGTTTGCCTCAGTGTTGACACCATTCATAACCGCACCGCCTAATGCCGATACCGCGCCCCCGACATTGCCAGAAGCGGCGTTGCCCGCCACCCCGACCACGCCGTTAACCACGTTATTAAGCTGTGCGAGGTCAGCTCGCTGATTGTTGATATACGTTGTGTTGTCCAGACTGGTGTTAAGCGAGGTTGCTTGTATCGCGTTATTGGCGTTGCGGTTGCCGATAGCGAGTTTGTTGGCTTGGGTGTTGTACTGGTTTTGCATGGCCGTGGCCGCAAGAGACTGACTGATGCCCATCTGCGCTTTTTGGTACGCCCAGTCAGCGGACTGTTGACTGTAGGAACGAGTGTAGGCACTGTTTGCCATTGCCAACTGGGCACCATTGTTGACTATCACAAATTGAGGGAAATTGCTGATGCCAAACGCGGCGTCCAACATTTCCCCGCTATCAATGGGTAACCCATTGTTTTTATCAAGAGGAGCGATCTCGCTTGCACCCGCCTTATTGTACCCAACCGGGTAAAAGTTCAAGCGCGCGCCATTGGGCGCGTAATTATGCACCGCTCTAATAACCAGATTATCGCTTTGGATATTTTCGGGCTTATAGGTGATATTAGTGCCATTCAAGCAAGTGCATTCAACAGTAGAATAGGGGTAGCATTTGAGTTTTTTAAGGTTTTTATAACGTTTAGGGATATTAAAATTATCACGAAAATCATTAATGGTAATAATGTCTTCATACCTGCTGGGCGCATTTGTGGCCGACCGGGGGAAACGGTAGATACGATTATTTAATTCCGAAGGGAGTGTTTTCCCAAACAGCTTATCTACGACATAGCCGGATTGCTTAAGAAAGTCATCGTCTAAAGAGGGTATCATGTACATGTTTACAATACCCTGTGTTATCCATGAAAAAGTAGAGCCCACTCCCATAAACACTCGGATAGACTGGATGTCCTTAAAGTACAGTATTTCAGCACCGTTAGCCATGTTCTCAAACAGAGAGCCGCCCGCAGTAGTGAGAGACGGTTTTTCCTGATTGCCCGCGTCCGCTGACAAATCTACCGTGCTCACGACTATTACGCCGTAATTCAGATTTCTCCCGTCCATGCTGATAAGAGACTTGTACTGTTGGTTTACCGTCACCATTTCGCTACCGGTGTCCAGCCCTTCGGGTAGTGCAAGATAACTGCGACCATAATCGGTCATCTGGTTTTCGTTGGCAATGCCGATATGGCCTCGCACCACATAGCATGATCCAAACCTAAGTACATGCTGGAACGACTGCCAAACGTCCAACTGTACAGTGAGCTGAGTAGTGTACGCATTGATGTAATCCACGTGGTTGATGAAATAATACCAATACCGTGGCACCTCCAAGTCGGGGTAATCGTTATACACCACGACATAGTTGTAGTTGGACGCCTCGTTAAATGGCAGTTCGACGCGCACGGGTTGGCCGAACATGTGCATGACTCCATGCACCCTGTCAATGCCGGGCCGTCGGTCAAACCATTCCTGTTGTTTCTGCGGTGACTCGAACCGGGCTAGGTCACGGTAACTACTATCCCACGGCACATTACAGAGTTTCAGCGACGTGTTGGGCGTCCATTGAGCCCAGTTAAACGTCGCCTCGACGTTAGGGTTGATATCTCTCAGCATACTATCCCTTCCATAAAGAAGGGAGTGTTTCACGTGAAACACTCCCTTTTATTATGTCGCAGATTAGGCGACTGTCACAGTGTCCGGAGCGCTCACGTGGCTTGCGCTCCGGGCACTGTCCTGTATCACACTGTGATAGAGAGTAGCCAGCCGGCCACCCTCTCATTATATCACGCGGTCACGGTCACGCTCTTCTTACCGGATACGCCGAACAGCGTGGCGGTGATATCGGACGCGCCCGCCTTGACGCCGGTAACGACACCCGACTCGGACACGGTGGCGTTGGCCGGGGTGCCGGATGTCCATGCGGCCTGCATGGTAACGTCGGCGGTTCGCCCGTCAATCATAGTCGCTACGGCAGTCGCCTGAACCGTATGACCCGTAGTCACATTCGAGACGTTGACGGCAATCGACGCGATAATCGACGGGCTGAATCCAATGATACCGTCGCCAACCACCGGCACGCTCAGGGCGGCGGCCACCGTACCCGGCACTTCCGGCGTCGCCGGATTCGTGTACAATGCGGTCGCCGTTACCGGGATAGTGGTGTTCGGTTCGTCAAGGCCGACCACCAGTACGCCGGTGGGCGAAATGTACGTGTAATCGCTCTTCGGCTTGGCGGTGTCGCCAATACGATACTCGACCGCGTCCGAACGGAACGTGGCCGTACCGTCATTGGTGATGGCCGTATCCGCAATGACCTGCACCGCACCGCCACGCGCCACGTTCGACGGGGTGGACGTGCCGCCACCGTACATGGCGAGTTTAAGCTGGAAGGCCGGCGTCTTGGCCGTCGTACCGGTAGGAGCCACCACCTTGGCGGTGGAACCCGCGCCCGTCCAGAACATGACGGCCGGGGCGAAACCGGACACCGAGATAATGTGCTGGACATGCAGATAATGGTTGACCGAGTTGATGTTCACCGGGTTCGTCTGCTGGGTCATCTCATTGATAACGGGAATATCAATCAAAAACTTGTCAGTAGTAAGAATGGCCTGCACGCCGTCCATGCCGAACCTGTCCTGTGGAATGACGATAATCCGGTCAATGGTCGGCTCAGCGTCCGTACGCTGGAACACGGTCGCGAGGCCCTGCACGTCAAGCGCCGACTTAACCTCGGGAGAGCAGAACAGTACGAGTTCGTCGGGGCGGGCAAACGTCGGCATATGACGCGCATTATACCGGGTAGACACGAATTTCAGCGTGTCGGCCCATGCGCGAATCTGGCGCAACATGTCGCGGGCGTCGGTTTCCGTCGAACCCATGTCGTTAAGGTCATGCCCCATGTGGACGCGCCAATAGCCGCCCAGTTTCGCGTATTCCACGAACTGGTGGCACATGGCCTCGAACAAGTCAACCTCAGCCGCATTGTAACAGGAGGTGAGAATCTGGGAAGTAAGGGAGGCCAAACCGTTTTCTGAGGCGAAAGCGCGCTGGAGCGTCTTGTCATCCGTGGTAGCGGGGTAGAAGTGGGCGAAGTCCAGACGATGGTAAAGGCTGTCCACATCGATTTTCCACTTGCGGAAGTTGTCCGCGCCCAAGTACTCCGCGTCCGGGTCATATACCTGTGCGAGCGGCATACCTACGGCGATTTCCTGCCACGTATCGCCATACGCCTGAGATGCACGCTGGAAAACGCCAAGCGGATTATTCCAACGCCACGTGTTCACATACGTACCGCCGATACGGTTGACCAAGGCCGAGTAGAACTCGTTCTTGAGTTGGGTGCTGGACATGAGCGTAGCCATTTGGCGGTCCATGTTCATCTGAGTGGCCGAGGGCATTCTCCGTTGGTATTCAGGAGATGCCTCGTTACGAATCATATTGAGGATTTGAGCGTTGTTGAATTCGGTGAGCGGGCGCAACTGCTGTTTGGGCGTCACCACTGGAGTGGTTGGCATGATAATCATTCCCTCCTAATCACTAGTCTTCAAAAAGGTCATCGAACGTGGAATAGGTGCCGTTGTAGTCATCGTCGGTCATTTCCGTGGCGTCCGGCTCCTCATCGCCGTCCGGGCCATCGTTCAACACGTGGTCTGCGGCGGCGTCGCGCATCGCCTCAATGGTTTTGGATAGTTCCGCCACGGTCGCTTCCAAAGCGCTGAGACGGTTGGCCATGTCGGCGTTCTTGTCGTCGCCCGCATCCTCCGGTTCGCTGTCGTCCTGCGCTTCAAGCTCCGGGTCCGGCGTATTGTCGTCGGTCGGTTCGGCGTCCGGTTCAGCGTCGGGCGTGGTGTCCGGCTTGTCGTGGGTTTCGGTGTCGTCCATAATCACCTCTTAGAGTAAAAGGCACGGCGTCAATCACGACGCCGTGCCGGATTGCTAGGCTGTGCGGGTTCCCTCGCCGTCGCTGGGCGTTGGCTACGCACGTCTACATCCGACCAGTTCGCCTTACCGATTTGCCTGCCGGTCGGGCCATCGAGTCGGCTTGGGACGCACATCCCGCTACCGGATATTATAGCATAAAAGCATGGCCATCGTCGTTGAAATGGCGTGACCCGGATATAAACTCATCATAGGGGATGGGGGCGGCGCGGTGCACGCCGCTCAGCCGCATGACGGTATCGCCGCCTGTTTCCACACCACAATATTTGCGATTGCCTAGGATACGGAGCCTCTCATAGGTGTGGTCGTTTTTCCACGCGCCTAGTTTTCGGTCATCCGTTTCCATGCCTGCGGGCGCGTCCAGTCCTTCTAGTATCATGCCGTCGGTATCGGCGTAGATCACGCGCTCGGCGTTATCGTTCATGGCGCGGGATAGTATTTGCCGTCCATAGGCGTTGACATATGCGGCGGTCGGTAGCCATGCCAGACTGTTGGCCGACTCGGGTTTGTCCACGGTAAAATCCACGCCTCCATCCATAGACGGTTTCGGATGCAACATGGGACGGTACAGCGAGGCCCCGAATTTTCCCACCAGCGAGTTCAGTAATAGTTTCGCCATCTGCCTGCGCTCACCCGTCGCGGTTTGTTTCACGTGAAACCATTTGTCCACGTATGTATAATAAAGTCCGTGTGATTTGCGTAACTTCCAGCCGCCGACATGCTCCCACACGTGGATGTCATAGTTTTCGGTCAGCGTCTCCCAATCCACATCCGTAACTGGCATGGTGACAACGCCCAGCGTACTATCCAAGCGTTCACCCTCATACCCCCATACGGGTAGGATATTGGTGAGTGTCGCCGTTTTTCCCGGTTTCAACCTTGCATCAAACGCAATGACATCGATATGTAGTGGATAGTCATTGTCGTGTTGATATTCGCCGCCATACCATATTGGTGAGCCTACTGGCATGGGCGAATCACGCATGATACTCGGGTAGAGGCTGTTCACGTCCCAGCTTCGGCAGTCCCGGTATTCGCCCGGCTTACTGTACACTATCGCCCCATAGTAGGAGGGGCGCATACGGTGATAAACATCTTTATCCAATGGTGGAAAATGGCGTTTGAATCCGGCGTAATCGCCATCAATGTAGTCGGTCATCGCCATTGAAGCTATGGTCGTGCCCTTAAGATTCAGGGCGGTGCATTCCTGCGCAATGTTCCACGTGGTCTCCAAATCGTCCGCACCGCCAAACGTTTCACGTGAAACATTCAATCCATCGTCGCGCGTGACATTACGCACGTCCACAAAATCCACGGTGATGCCGCCCATACGCACACGAAAACTATAGAAGTGGCCTCGAATGTTGAACGTGCCCCACACACCGTCCTTGGCTGGATTCGACTGCAACGGGAGTCGTTTCAACAGTTCGGCGGCTATGGGTTTGATATCCTGCCATCCGTGGGCGCACCATACGCGCGTATGATGGTCGAGCATGGTAAGGCGGATAACGGCGCTCGCCGTCAATGGTTCCACGCCGTCATCCGTCAATAGTGTTGCGCCGTCTGTTGCCGCCGTTCGACGCTCTTTCATGATTCCATCCCTTTAGTGTCGTGCCGCGCTGGTCATCCATTCATCAAGTCTAGTCTCTACATCTCCCGCGTCCGCTTTGGTCTCCCATTTATGTGTCTTATCATTATACCATGCAGCCTCGCGTACCACGGTGCTAAAATTCGTGTTGTTTATCAGCCATCGTTTTTGACGGTTCGATAAAGACGCGAATTTTTGGGAAATATTGGAGTCGAATGCTTCAAGCTGTTGCGCGACTCTCTCAAAATCCGCAACCCCCTCGTTCTTGGGGATTTTTCCAGTGCCTGCACGTAATGGCGCTCGACCTATAAGTCCGGCGTATTCGAGTATCTCCCGTTCAAGCCTCCTCCTGCCCCCCTCTCGTATCATCACACGCGCGTGACTCATACCACGCTCCGAACCAAACATGTTCGCACGGTTGCGCGTGAGTTCGTCACGCGCCGAACCGCCGACCGTATGAGTGCCCAACACGTCAAACGGCGACTCTCCCGCGCGTTCCATCTCACGGATTTCTCCCACCGTGTAGCTCGCCATGCTCAAGGCCTCGAATTGTTGGGCACGTTTGATTTTCCGCCGTGCCTCGATACGGCGGCGCTGTTGCTGTCGTAATGTTTTCCGACGTTTCGACGGGGCGGCGGCGATTTCCGCGTCGGTAATCAACGGACGCGCCGCCAGCTCCCTATCAAGTTTCGTGATATGCACATCCGGCACGACCTGATACGGCTCGCTGTCCCGTGCCCTCAAGGCCTGCTGTTGTTCCCCGAACTCCTGCCCGATTCGGCGCGCAACCTGTTCGAGTTGTTGGGCGCTGAGTTTTTCCAGAAACGTTTCGGTGATTTGCTTGGGGAGGTGTCCGTTACTATAATCTCTGACAGCTCGCTCTCGGCGTACCTGTGCCGACCTGATGGCGGCGTTGCGTTTCAGATTGTTGGCGCGTCGGTTGTTTTTACGTTTTGCCACGCCCCCTCCTCTTATGAGTGTAAAACACCCCCCCGCCGTAAGGATGGGAAACGACGGGAGGGGTGAGTCTGGCGGCAACATCCCTATAGGGACGTTACCACGTTATCATATGACGTGGACATTCACGTTACTTGCGCTTGTCTTCTGACATCAGTTCGAGGTCGAAGAACTTATAGCCACGGCGACTCTTCTTTTCCACCACCTTGAGAACAAGCGGCTGTTTCCACGCGTCCGGCGTACCGAAAATAGCGAACAGATTACCAAAAGCGTGCGCCAACGTGGGGGAGGAGGCGGCAAAGTCACCCTCCTCCGCATGAATGACAACACGGGTAGAAGAGTTGATCTCACCCGTCTCCTGATTAGCAACCTCAATAGCCTGCGCAAGCACATTAGTGACATGCAGTGGCTCATTGAGATGTTCATCAACCCTATCGGCGGTCTGCATGGCGTTATACAACGCCATTTTACCATCCATAGTAGTGGTGTCGAAGTAATGAGAGACGGCGTTGGCACCGTTTGCCGCGAAATTGTTGCCGTTTGCTACGGCCAGTTCGTTGTCAGCCATGTGTGTGTTGCCTTTCCTTATAGTGGTTATTAATTATTTTCCTCGGAGATAATATCATCTTCAACCACGTTGCCATTAGCCGACCCCGGATAGTCGATAATGGTATCATCCCCAAACTCACAATTAGCCCAATAGATTGCCTCATCCATGCGCGTAACCTGCGCATGATACTCGGCGGACATGGGGAGCATGTCCTTGTTAATCTTGCGGGCTTTCTTCATAGCCATTTCAGGCGTGCGGCACGCGCCATTCACGACTACCTCGGCGTCCACGAGTTCCCCGTTTTCGCCGCGCGTGACACCGCGCACAATACTATAGTGCTTGGCTCGCTTAATATATGCCATAATCATACTGCCTTTTCTTAATGTTGCTGTTGCCGTGACATTCTTGCAATATCCTCATCAGTATACCGTGCATCGGTCAGATTGTCAAAACGGAGACACGCAATTTTGATGATAGTCTGAGCAAACTCGTTACCCTCCCAAGTCCGACACATCTCATAGCATGACGCGCCTTTAACATGGCAGACCGCGCACCACGCCACCATTGCCGGACAGTAGATAAGCCCGGACAACATTTCAATATCCTGCGTTCGTGATAATGCGGCGTACATTGACGAACTTGGCGAGATGCTCAAACAAATGTTCGCCGCGTGTTCGATACTGTCGGCAAACGTCACCTGACCACCTTGGGACTTGTAGAAGTCCTTGAGCAGTGCTACACTACGACAAAATGTCTCCCAGTCGCCTCTACCTTTATTGTACTCACGCAAGTATAGATTACGCCGACGGCCACGAATGACACGGCGCACGCGATCGTCATCCAAAACACCGTCATCAAACCAGTTCGTACGGTCATCATTACCCTTCATAATCAACACCTCTCCAACAACGACGTATCAGCCAACGCCCTCGCATCAACCAGCATATGAACCACCTGCACGTAATCACACGCATCAAACGCCACAGCCGACCAAACCAAACGACGCCCGTCGCCATCCCGAGACCGCACCGCATACCGCAGTTCATACGTCCGATTATGAGGACAATACACCAGCCGCACATCCCCAGACTCAAACTTGGACGGAAACACGGCCACAACCTCATCATTTGCCATCATTAAACACCCTCTCTTCTTCCTCGAAACGTACCTCAACAACACCATACAAAACCCCATCCCGGTCAAAAAAAGAATAAACAATACCAACATACACATCAGACCCGTAAAACGCACGACGCACAACACCACGCACGCCATCCAACGCCTTCTTAACCGTATCCGCCGAATACGGGCCATACTTACACACATGCGCGGTCGTAAGCTCAAACACCGTAAAATCATCAGGCGTAACAGTAAAACACCACATCTCAGCCACCACCCTTTCTTTTTTTCATCCTTGGCTGATAATCATATAATACCACACCACAAAACACGACACACCCAACAACACAAAAAACGACAAAAACAACACGCTCAAAACATGAACAAAACAACACGCTTAAAATATGCACGCAAAACGACACACAAAATTGACAACGGAAAGAAGGTGAGTAAAATAGTAAGCAACAGAGATGATAGCAAACAGCAAAGCAGGAACAGCAACGAAAAACACAGAACACAACACAATAACAAAACACACAACAGAACAGTTGTGGAAAAAGGCTAGTTGCAGGGGCCCCTCCCCTCCTTTT
>ERZ779664.1001-NODE-1001-length-12286-cov-3.030496_pt1 | contig 12286 bp, 10 predicted proteins | sample MGYA00511478_ERZ779664 | MGnify/ENA primary metagenome ERZ779664 (study PRJEB29588, sample SAMEA2160437) | human gut metagenome | biome: human gut; feature: human-associated habitat; material: faeces | place: Denmark | collected 2008/2010 ...
GAAACTTATATTATTCATGCGAATCAGGAGGGGAAATTATGTTCATATCCCGTCAGAAATGAAATAGTTACGTCAACTAACCGTTAAAACATTCTTTTTTTCTCTAATATTTTGTAGTCGAATAGATTATTTATATCTTTGCAACCGCAATGGATGAAAGGTGGAGGGGCAATTAAGCTCCTTTTTTTGTTCTTATATAGTTAATCAATGATAGAAAAGAAAACTGTTTGTCAAATTGTTGACGAGTGGCTGGAGGGAAAAGAGTACTTTCTGGTGGAAGTAACTATCAGCCCGGACGACAAGATTGTGGTGGAAATTGACCACAAAGAAGGGGTTTGGATTGAAGATTGTGTAGAGCTGAGTCGATACATCGAATCCAAGTTGAACCGTGAGGATGAAGATTATGAGTTGGAGGTAGGTTCTGCCGGTATCGGACAGCCATTTAAAGTGTTGCAACAGTACATCAACCACATCGGAAAGGAAGTGGAAGTACTGAGAAAAGACGGACGTAAGCTGTGCGGCGTACTGAAAACAGCCGATGAACAGCATTTTACGGTAACCGTGGAAAAGAAGGTAAAGCCCGAAGGCGCTAAACGCCCCACATTAGTGGAAGAGGACGAAACCCTTGCGTATGATGAAATAAAATATACTAAATACTTAATCAGTTTTAAATAAGACTATGGCCAAAAAAGTAGAAACTGTCAGTTTGATAGATACATTTTCGGAATTTAAGGAACTGAAAAATATCGATAGAACCACCATGGTGAGCGTACTGGAAGAGTCGTTCCGTAGTGTGATTGCGAAGATGTTCGGCACCGATGAGAATTACGACGTTATCGTGAACCCGGACAAGGGGGACTTCGAAATATGGCGTAACCGTGAAGTGGTGGCGGATGAAGACTTGGAAAATCCGAACTTGCAGATTGCATTATCGGAAGCACAGAAGATTGATGCTTCTTATGAAGTAGGCGAGGAAGTGACGGATGAGGTAATCTTCGCAAACTTTGGACGCCGTGCTATCTTGAACCTTCGCCAGACGTTGGCTTCTAAGATTCTAGAACTGGAAAAAGACAGTATCTATAATAAATATATTGATAAGGTGGGCAACATCATTAATGCAGAAGTATACCAGATATGGAAGAAAGAAATGCTGCTGCTAGATGATGAAGGTAACGAGTTGCTGCTGCCTAAGACGGAACAGATTCCGAGCGATTTTTATCGCAAAGGAGAAACGGCACGTGCCGTTGTAGCCCGTGTGGACAACAAGAATAACAACCCGAAGATCATTCTTTCGCGTACGTCGCCGGTATTCCTGCAACGTCTGTTCGAAATGGAAGTGCCCGAAATCAATGATGGACTGATTACCATCAAGAAGATTGCCCGTATCCCTGGTGAACGCGCCAAGATTGCCGTTGAGTCATACGATGACCGTATTGACCCGGTAGGTGCCTGTGTAGGTGTGAAGGGTAGCCGTATTCATGGTATCGTTCGTGAGTTACGCAACGAGAATATTGACGTAATCAATTACACGTCCAATATTCAGTTGTTTATTCAGCGTGCTCTCAGTCCTGCGAAGATTTCTTCTATTCGTTTGAACGAAGAAGAACGTAAGGCGGAAGTCTTCCTGAGACCGGAAGAAGTATCGCTGGCTATTGGTAAAGGCGGTTTGAACATCAAACTTGCCAGTATGTTGACTGAGTACACTATTGACGTATTCCGTGAGTTGGATCAGGCTGTTGAAGATGAAGATATCTACTTGGATGAGTTCAGGGATGAAATTGACGGTTGGGTGATTGATGCCATCAAAGCGATTGGTATCGATACTGCAAAAGCAGTGCTGAACGCTCCGCGTGAGATGTTGATTGAGAAGACCGACCTGGAAGAAGAAACAGTGGACGAAGTATTGCACATTTTAAGTTCGGAGTTTGAGGAAAGCGAAGGCGAGCCTGAGTTTGAGGCTGAAGCTGAGCCTGAATCTGAAACAGAAACAGAGACAGAATAAGTGTCTGCTGACATTGGTTTCTGTTTGCACTAACTTCTTTCTCCACATTATTCATTAATTTTTTAGTATGACGATTAGGTTAAATAAAGTAACAAGAGATTTGAATGTAGGAATTTCGACAGTAGTTGAGTTCTTGCAGAAGAAAGGCTTTGCCGTTGAGGCAAACCCCAACACAAAGATTAACGAGGAGCAATACGCCTTGCTCGTGAAAGAGTTCAGTACAGATAAGAATCTTAGACTTGAATCGGAACGTTTTATTCAGGAACGACAGAATAAAGATCGTAACAAAGCATCGGTATCCATAGATGGTTACGAAACTGAAACTGCGGATAAACCGAAAGTGGAAGAAATTAAGACTGTTGTCCCCGAAGATGCACGTCCGAAGTTTAAACCTGTCGGAAAAATTGATTTGGATAAGCTGAACCGGAAACCGGTAGTAGAGAAAGTGGAAGAAAAGAAAGTAGAAGAACCCGTATCTGTGGTAAAGGAAGAACCGAAACCGGAGCCGAAGCCGGAAATCAAACCGGAGCCGAAGCCAGAGCCCAAACCAGAGCCCAGGCCTGAACCAAAGCCGGAACCGAATCCTGAATCCGAACCGGCTCCTGTGGTGAAAGAAATACTGAAACCGGAAGTTGTAGAGAAACCAGCTCCTGCTCCGGTAGTGGCAAAAGAAGAAGTAAAAAAGGAAACGCCTGCTTCCGTAGCACCTGCTGCTAAGGAAGAAGTGAGACCTGCAGTTGCAGAAGAAGCACCAGCAAAGGAGGGAGATGAAATCTTCACCATCCATAAGCCGGAGTTTGTTTCCAAAATCAATATCATCGGTCAGATTGACCTGGCTACGCTGAACCAGTCTACACGCCCCAAGAAGAAGACTAAAGAGGAGAAACGGAAGGAGCGCGAAGAGAAGGAGAAAATCCGTCAGGATCAGAAGAAGCAGATGAAAGAGGCGATTATCAAAGAAATCCGCCGCGAAGACAATAAAGCGAAGGATGGTAAGGAAAAAGAGGCCGATGCCAATGCCAACAAGAAGAAACGTCTTCGTATTAATAATAATAAGGAGAAGGTTGACATTAACAATGCATCCAACTTCCAGCGTGGAAATGACAATCGTGGTGGTGGAGGCAAAGGTCCTCATGCAGGCGGTGGTCAGCAAGGTGCCGGTGGTGGTAACAATCACCAGGGTGGCAACAAGAACAACAACCGTAACAACAATAACAAGGATCGCTTCAAGAAACCGATCATCAAACAGGAGGTTAGTGAGGAAGATGTAGCTAAGCAGGTAAAAGAAACTTTGGCACGACTCACTTCCAAAGGTAAGAGCAAGACTTCCAAATATCGTAAGGACAAGCGCGATATGGCGAACAGCCGTATGCAGGAACAGGAAGACCGCGAAATGGCGGATAGCAAAGTACTGAAGATAACGGAATTTGTGACTGCCAACGAATTGGCAAGCATGATGGATGTTTCCGTAACTCAGGTTATTGCTACTTGTATGAGTATCGGTATCATGGTGTCTATCAATCAGCGTCTGGATGCTGAAACCATTAATCTGGTGGCGGAAGAATTCGGATACAAGACTGAATATGTCAGTGCGGAAGTGGCACAGGCCATTGTAGAGGAAGAAGATGCCGAAGAAGATCTGGAACCGCGTGCGCCGATTGTTACCGTCATGGGTCACGTAGACCACGGTAAAACATCATTGCTCGACTATATCCGTAAGGCGAACGTTATTGCCGGTGAAGCCGGTGGTATCACGCAGCATATCGGTGCTTACAACGTGAAACTGGAAGACGGACGTAAGATTACGTTCCTCGATACTCCGGGGCACGAAGCATTTACCGCTATGCGTGCCCGTGGCGCAAAGGTGACGGATATCGCGATTATTATCGTGGCCGCTGATGATAACGTGATGCCTCAGACGATCGAGGCCGGTGTACCTATTGTATTTGCAATCAATAAGATTGATAAACCGACTGCCAATGCTGACAAGATCAAGGAAGAACTGGCATCTATGAACTACCTCGTTGAAGAATGGGGCGGTAAGTATCAGTCACAAGATATCTCAGCCAAGAAAGGTCTGGGTGTGAACGAACTGTTGGAAAAGGTATTGCTGGAAGCAGAAATGCTGGATCTGAAAGCAAATCCGAACCGTAAGGCTACAGGTTCCATCATCGAGTCTTCATTGGACAAGGGACGTGGTTATGTAGCTACCATGCTGGTATCGAACGGTACGCTGCGCGTAGGCGATATCGTACTGGCAGGTACAGCGTATGGTAAAGTGAAAGCTATGTTCAACGAACGTAACCAGCGCCTGAAAGAGGCCGGACCTTCTGAACCGGTATTGATTCTGGGATTGAACGGTGCACCTGCTGCAGGTGATACATTCCACGTAATCGATACGGAACAGGAAGCACGTGAAATTGCTAACAAGCGTGAACAGTTGCAACGTGAGCAGGGTCTGCGTACTCAGAAGATGCTTACTTTGGACGAAGTTGGCCGCCGTCTGGCATTGGGCGACTTCCACGAGCTGAATGTCATCGTGAAAGGCGACGTGGACGGTTCGGTAGAGGCCTTGAGCGATTCGTTGATTAAGTTGTCTACAGAACAGATCCAAGTCAACGTTATTCACAAAGGCGTGGGACAGATTTCTGAATCGGATGTATCCTTGGCTGCTGCTTCGGATGCCATTATCGTTGGTTTCCAGGTACGTCCTTCGGATGCCGCCGCGAAGATGGCAGAGAACGAAGGTGTGGATATCCGCAAGTACTCAGTGATCTACGATGCTATCGAAGAGGTGAAGGCTGCTATGGAAGGTATGTTGGCACCGGAAGTGAAGGAGCAGGTAACCGCAACTATTGAGGTACGCGAAGTGTTCAATATTACCAAGGTAGGTCTTGTAGCCGGTGCGGTAGTGAAGACCGGAAAAGTGAAGCGAAGCGACAAGGCTCGTTTGATCCGTGACGGTATCGTAATCTTTACCGGTTCTATCAATGCGTTGAAACGTTTCAAGGATGACGTGAAGGAAGTAGGTACCAACTTTGAGTGTGGTATCAGCCTGACGAACTGCAACGATATCAAGGTAGGCGATATTATCGAATCTTACGAAGAAATAGAAGTAAAACAGACTCTGTAAGCGAAATAATCTTTTAGACACGGATTACACGGATTTCACGGATTGGTTTAAAAGAAGAACCGTGTTTATCCGTGTAATCCGTGTCTTTTTCAGATATAGTTATGACAATAATAGATATCATCCTATTGGTGGTGATTGGCGCGGGAGCAGTCATCGGTTTTATAAAAGGTTTCATCAGACAACTGGCATCTATCCTTGGATTGATTGTTGGGTTGCTGGCTGCGAAAGCGCTGTATGTGTCGGTAGCGGAGAGAGTCTTTTCTAGGATAACGGACTCTATGACATTTGCACAGATATTGGCATTTGTTGTGATCTGGGTAGTGGTGCCGTTATTGTTTTTACTGGTGGCATCTTTGTTGACGAAGGCGATGGAAGCAATTTCTCTCGGTTGGCTGAACCGCTGGCTGGGTGCCGGATTGGGGGCATTGAAATTCCTGCTACTGGTGAGCCTGCTTATCTGTGTTGTCGAGTTTATCGACTCGGATAATACGATGATCAATAGAACAATGAAGGAGGAATCCGTGTTATATTATCCTATAGAGTCGTTTGCGGGAATGTTTTTCCCGGCTGCAAAAGAAGTTACAGAACAATATATACTTAATACATAATGCAACCCGAAGAACCCAATAAATATGTAAAGGAACTAACGCAGGAGAAGTACAAATACGGCTTCACCACCGATGTGCATACGGAAGTCATTGAGCGTGGGCTGAATGAAGACGTTGTAAGGCTGATCTCTGCGAAAAAGAACGAGCCGGAATGGCTGTTGGAGTTCCGTCTGAAAGCATATCGTCACTGGTTGACGATGGAGATGCCTACATGGGCACATCTCCGTATTCCTGAGATAGATTATCAGGCTATTTCCTACTATGCCGATCCGTTGGCGAAGAAGAAAGATGCTCCGAAGAGTATGGACGAGGTAGACCCTGAGTTGATAAAAACCTTCAATAAGCTGGGGATTCCCTTGGAAGAACAGATGGCATTGAGTGGCATGGCTGTAGATGCTGTGATGGACTCTGTATCTGTGAAGACTACGTTCAAGGAAACGTTGATGGAGAAAGGAATCATTTTCTGTTCCATCAGTGAAGCTGTACGTGAGCATCCGGATTTGGTGCAGAAGTATCTTGGTTCCGTTGTGGGATACCGTGATAACTTCTTTGCTGCATTGAATTCGGCGGTATTCTCCGACGGTTCGTTTGTATATATCCCGAAAGGGGTACGCTGTCCGATGGAGTTGTCCACGTATTTCCGTATCAATGCGCGTAATACAGGCCAGTTTGAGCGGACGCTGATTGTGGCGGATGATGATTCGTATGTTTCCTATCTGGAAGGTTGTACGGCTCCGATGCGCGATGAGAACCAACTGCATGCTGCTATCGTGGAAATTGTGGTGCATGAGCGTGCGGAAGTGAAGTACAGTACCGTACAGAACTGGTATCCGGGTGATGCCGAAGGCAAAGGTGGTGTCTATAACTTCGTTACGAAACGTGGTAACTGCAAAGGTGCGAACAGTAAACTCTCTTGGACACAGGTGGAGACAGGTTCGGCTATTACGTGGAAATACCCTTCCTGTATTTTGACGGGAGATAACTCTTCGGCTGAATTCTATAGTGTGGCGGTGACGAATAACTACCAGCAGGCGGATACGGGTACGAAGATGATTCATCTGGGTAAGAATACCAGCAGTACGATTGTCAGCAAAGGTATTTCTGCCGGACATAGTGAGAACTCTTACCGTGGCTTGGTGCGTGTAGCTCAAAAGGCGGATAATGCGCGTAACTATAGCCAGTGCGACTCTCTGTTGCTGGGTGATAAGTGCGGTGCGCATACCTTCCCGTATATGGATATCCATAATGAGACGGCAGTTGTGGAGCATGAAGCGACTACCAGCAAGATCAATGAAGACCAGATATTCTATTGTAACCAACGTGGTATTTCTACGGAGGATGCTGTAGGGCTGATCGTGAACGGTTATGCTAAGGAAGTGCTTAATAAGCTGCCTATGGAGTTTGCGGTAGAGGCTCAGAAATTGTTGGCTATTTCGTTGGAAGGCAGCGTAGGATAAGTTTAAAATAAAAAAATAAATATCATGTTAGAAATAAAAGACCTGCATGCCAGTGTAAATGGCAAAGAGATATTGAAAGGCATCAACCTGTCGGTAAAAGCAGGTGAAGTGCATGCTATTATGGGACCGAACGGTTCTGGAAAGAGTACTCTTTCGGCTGTATTGGTAGGTAATCCTGCCTTTGAAGTAACAAAGGGAAGCGTGACTTTCTGTGGTAAGAACCTTTTGGATTTTTCACCGGAAGACCGTAGCCATGAGGGCATCTTCCTCAGCTTTCAATATCCGGTAGAAATTCCGGGTGTGAGTATGGTCAACTTTATGCGTGCAGCGGTGAATGAGCAACGTAAATACAATCATCTGCCTGCTCTCAGTGCAAGTGAGTTCCTGAAGTTGATGCGTGAAAAGCGTGCCATTGTGGAACTGGACAATAAACTGGCTAACCGTTCAGTGAACGAAGGTTTCTCAGGTGGTGAGAAGAAGCGGAATGAAATCTTCCAGATGGCGATGCTGGAACCGAAATTGAGCATCCTGGATGAAACGGATTCCGGACTGGATATCGATGCTTTGCGTATCGTAGCCGAAGGTGTGAATAAGCTGAAAACACCGGAGAACGGTACCATTGTCATCACTCACTACCAACGCTTACTGGATTATATCAAACCTGACGTCGTACATGTGCTTTATAAAGGTCGTATCGTGAAGACTGCGGGACCGGAATTGGCTCTGGAACTGGAAGAGAAGGGGTATGATTGGATTAAGAAGGAGTTGGGAGAATAAATTATGAATGCAGAACAACAATACATAGATCTTTTCTCCCAGACGGAAGCGATGATATGCCAGCACAGCACCGAGGTGATGAATACCCCTCGTGCCACTGCGTTTGCCGACTTTGAGCGGTTTGGCTTTCCTACCCGTAAACAGGAGAAATATAAATATACCGATGTCAGCAAGTTCTTTGAACCGGACTATGGGTTGAACCTGAACCGTCTGGATATTCCGGTAAATCCCTATGAAGTATTCAAATGCGATGTACCCAATATGAGTACCTCCCTGTACTTTGTAGTGAATGATGCTTTTTATAATAAAGCATTACCTGCTTCACATCTACCTGAAGGAGTTATCTTCGGTAGTTTGAAGGAGATGGCAGAGAAGTATCCGGAACTGGTAAAGAAATACTATGGCAAGCTGGCAGATACTTCAAAAGACGGAGTGACAGCATTCAACACTGCTTTTACACAAGACGGTGTGTTGTTATATGTACCTAAGAATGTTGCTTTGGAACGTCCTATCCAGTTGGTAAACATCCTGCGGGGGGATGTGAACTTCTTGGTGAACCGCCGGGTATTGATTGTACTGGAAGATGGCGCACAGGCACGTATGTTGGTGTGTGATCATGCCATGGATGCCGTGAACTTCCTGGCAACCCAGGTGATAGAAGTATTCGTAGGTGAGAATGCTGTCTTTGATCTTTACGAACTGGAAGAAACGCACACAAGTACCGTACGTATCAGCAATATGTATGTGAAACAGGAAGCCAACAGCAATGTATTGCTGAATGGCATGACCTTGCATAACGGTACTTCTCGCAATACCACTGAAGTATTGTTGGCAGGTGAAGGCGCTGAAATCAACCTTTGTGGTATGGCCATTGCAGATAAGAATCAGCATGTAGATAATAATACAATCATCGACCATGCTGTGCCTAACTGTACGAGTAATGAACTCTTTAAGTATGTGCTCGATGATCAGTCTGTCGGTGCATTTGCTGGTCTGGTGTTAGTGCGTCCGGATGCGCAACATACCAGTTCGCAGCAAACGAGCCGGAACCTTTGCGCCACACGCGAGGCACGTATGTATACGCAGCCACAACTGGAAATTTATGCCGATGATGTAAAGTGTAGCCATGGCGCTACTGTTGGTCAGTTGGATGAAAATGCACTCTTCTATATGCGCCAGCGCGGTATTCCGGCACGTGAAGCCCGCTTGTTGCTGATGTTTGCCTTCGTGAACGAAGTAATTGATACCATTCGTCTGGATGCTTTGAAGGATCGCTTACATCTCTTGGTTGAGAAACGTTTCCGTGGCGAACTGAATAAGTGCCAAGGCTGTGCGATATGTAAGTGAGAATATATTAATACCTAAACAACATGTATGATATTCAAAAGATAAGAGCCGATTTTCCCATACTTTCCCGTGAAGTGTACGGCAAACCATTAGTCTATTTGGATAATGGGGCGACGACACAGAAACCGCGTTGTGTGGTGGATGCAATAACGGATGAATATTATTCTGTCAATGCCAATGTGCATCGTGGTGTACATTTCCTGTCGCAACAGGCAACGGAATTGCACGAGGCAAGTCGCGAAACAGTGCGGAAGTTCATCAATGCCGGCTCTATAAATGAAATCGTATTTACAAGGGGAACCACGGAAAGCATCAATTTGTTGGCAGCCAGTTTCGGTGAAGAATTCCTGAGTCCGGGTGATGAAGTGATTGTTTCAGTAATGGAACATCATAGTAACATTGTGCCTTGGCAACTGCTGGCTGAACGGAAGCGTATCAACCTGAAGGTTATTCCAATGAACGACCGCGGTGAACTTCTGATGGATGAATACGAGAAACTTTTTACCGATAGAACAAAAATTGTCAGTGTGGTACATGTCTCTAATGTATTGGGTACGGTCAATCCTATCAAGGAAATGATTAAGGTTGCCCATAACCATAATGTACCTTTTCTGGTAGATGCGGCACAATCCATTCCTCACATGGCAGTGGACGTGAAAGAGCTGGATGCTGATTTCCTTGTATTCTCCGGTCATAAAGTGTATGGTCCTACCGGTGTAGGCGTGCTTTATGGTAAGGAAGAATGGCTGGATAAATTACCCCCTTATCAGGGCGGCGGTGAGATGATAAAGCATGTATCTTTTGAACGTACTACCTTCAATGAATTGCCATTTAAATTCGAAGCCGGTACTCCTGATTATATCGGTACTACGGGACTGGCGAAAGCGCTCGATTATGTTTCTGCCATTGGCATGGATCAGATTGCCGCTTATGAGCATGAATTGACGGAATATGCCACACAGCGATTGAAAACAATCCCTGGTATGCGCATCTTTGGTGAGGCAGCTGCGAAAGGGAGTGTCATCTCTTTCCTTGTGGGTGATATTCATCACTTCGATATGGGCACATTGCTCGATCGTCTCGGTATTGCCGTACGTACAGGACACCATTGTGCCCAACCGTTGATGCAACGCCTCGACATAGAAGGAACAGTGCGTGCTTCCTTTGGAATCTATAATACAAAAAAAGAAATCGATGTCTTGGTGGCAGGTATTGAACGTGTCGGTAAGATGTTTTGATTAGTGATTAGGGGGTAGTGATTAGTGATAACCATCCGCATAGCGCCAATCACTACCCCCTAATCACTAATCATTAATTTTCGCCTCTGCCAGCTTCTTCTGCCACTTATCCCGTGCCAGCTTCTGCATATCCGTTACGGAGTCTTTTTCATCCACAATCTCAAAACCTAAGGCTGTTTCGATAATATCCTCCATTGTGACAATTCCCCAGAAGCAGCCATATTCATCAATCAAGATTGAAATATGCTCTTTCTTTTCAAGCATCTGTTCCCAAACCGTGGAAACAGGACTATTCTTCGGGAAGGAAAGGATAGGGCGGGCCACATCCTTCAGACACATATCGAATCTGTCTTCTGCTAACTTTTCGAGTACAGTCTGCCGCAACACATATCCTGTGATATAATCTTCGCTATCATTATAAATTGGAATACGAGAGTAAAACTTATACTTTCCATCCTGATAGAACTCTTTCAGAGACATACTTTCGGGAGCTGTTGCCACTACAGTACGGGGAGTCATAATGGATTGTGATTTTACTTTATCCAGTTTAATGAGGTTTTGTATCATCTTGTTTTCTTTCATCTGGAAAACACCTTCTTCTACCCCGATGGAAATCATAGCCGAAACCTCTTCGCGGCTTACGGATAATTCTTGTTTGCCGGAAGAAAACAGACGGGTAATCAGCTCGGACAACCACACCAGGGGATAACAGATAATAATAAGGAAATTAATGATACGGGCTGATGGAAGTGCCAGTGTGCGCCAGTAGCAGGCGCCTATCGTTTTAGGAATGATCTCTGAGAGAACGAGAATTAAGATAGTCAGTATGGCGGAGATTACACCGAAGTAAGCTTCTCCGAATATCTTTACCGCTTCGGCACCGACACCGGCCGCACCGACGGTGTGGGCAATGGTATTCAGAGATAATATGGCGGCAATAGGCCGGTCGATGTCTTGTTTGAACTTCTTTAATAAAATAGCGCTTTTCCCGTGTGTTTTCTCTTTGGTGGAGATGTACGACATTGGGGTAGATAATAAAACAGCTTCCAGGATGGAGCATAAAAATGATAATGATAATGCAATGGTTAAATATAATATAACAAGTCCCATATATAAGTTTATTAATTAGACATAGCGGAACGAATGTATGATTCGTCCCGGATAGAATATAAAAATACGGTAATAGAAGGACTTGTGCTAAAGCCGGTATATACAAAGTAGGGAGCGTTCGGGTGAATATACGCTCCTGAGGTTGCACGGTTGGCTACCGTCACTGTATTGATATAAATTAGCGTTCTCAGTAGAGAAAGTATAAGTAGTCGTAGTCTCTGCACAGAGCTTGCGCGCACGGTTTAAAGAAAGTGTACGTGAGATAACAGCTTCATCGTTAAACTCTCCCGACGAATGATGCTCATTTTGTTCGATGCAAAGAAAGGGAGGTTCGTTCTCGGAAAAGGAATTATAATCTTCTGGTTGCAGAGCAAAAAGCACTACGACCAGATACATCATTATTTTAAATATAAAATGCTTTGTTTCCATTTCTTCGGCACAAAGATAGATAAATGCTGACTTTGCTCATATATAGGTGCTCTCTTTTTTGTTTTTTTATTATAATGAAGAGGTATAAAAGCTCTCGCTACTGCAACTTTTCGCTTTATTCGTGCGTCTAATAGGGTACAAATAACTTAAATAAATAGAGAAAGATTATGTTAGTAACAACAACC
>ERZ779664.1002-NODE-1002-length-12281-cov-2.748896_pt1 | contig 12281 bp, 10 predicted proteins | sample MGYA00511478_ERZ779664 | MGnify/ENA primary metagenome ERZ779664 (study PRJEB29588, sample SAMEA2160437) | human gut metagenome | biome: human gut; feature: human-associated habitat; material: faeces | place: Denmark | collected 2008/2010 ...
TACCGACTACACCGACGGACTCGCGAAGCAGGCGCTCAAGGTCATATTCGACTATCTGCCCCGCGCATACGAGAACGGTCAGACCGATGTCGAAGCCCGCGAAAAGATGGCGAACGCCGCAACAATGGCAGGTATGGCTTTTGCAAACGCTTTCCTCGGCGTCTGCCACTCCATGGCGCATAAGCTCGGCGCTTATCACCACCTCCCCCACGGCGTTGCAAACGCGCTGATGATTGAAGAGGTTCTCCGCTTCAACGCTGCCGAGGCTCCCGCCAAGATGGGCACTTTCCCGCAGTACGACCATCCGCACACCCTTGCCCGCTACGCAGAGGTTGCCGACAGCCTTGGACTCGGCGGCAAGAACGACAAGGAGAAGCTTGAGAATCTTATAAAAGCTATCAACGAGCTCAAGGAGCGCGTTGGAATAAAGAAGACAATCAAAGACTACGGCATTGACGAGAAATACTTCCTCGACACTCTCGACGAGATGACCGAGAACGCATTCGACGACCAGTGCACCGGTGCAAACCCGAGATACCCGCTCATGAGCGAGATAAAGCAGATGTATCTCAACGCATACTACGGCAAGAAGCACTTTGAAGAGAAGCCCATGCCGACCGAGGCAGATATCGCCGAGGACGACAGCGCCCACAACTTCAAGCAGGCTTACCGCAGAGCGGAGAACGGCAAGAACAAGGCATAAGGAGGGTTCACAATGAATCTTGACAGAATCATAGCAGTAAGGAACAACAAGACAGTCTACCGCGACGGCGACCGCTGCCTCAAGGTTTTCAACGAAGGCTATTCAAAGGCCGACGTGCTCAACGAGGCGCTCAACCAGGCGCGTATCGAAGAGACCGGACTCAACATTCCGAGAGTTCTCGAGGTTACGGTCATCGACGGCAAATGGACAATAGTGTCCGACTATATCAAGGGCAAGACGCTTGCGCAGCTGATGCAGGAGAATCCCGAGAAGAAGGACGAATATCTCAATCTTTTCGTCGACCTCCAGCTCGAGATGCACTCAAAGACCTGCCCCCTACTCAACAAACTAAAGGACAAGATGAACAGAAAGATCTGCCAGACCGATCTTTCCGCAACGGTCAGATATGACCTGCACACCCGCCTTGAGTCGATGCCCAAGCACAACAAGGTCTGCCACGGCGATTTCAACCCCTCGAACGTTATAATCACCGACGACGGCACGCCTTATATCATCGACTGGTCGCACGCCACCCAGGGCAACGCCTCAGCCGACGCCGCGCGCACATATCTCCTCTTCTGGCTCAACGGAGATATCGACGCCGCGAAGAAGTATCTGAATCTTTTCTGCGAGAAGAGCGACACCGCGATACAGTATGTCCAGAAATGGATGCCCATCGTTGCCGCATCACAGACGGTCAAGGGCAACGCTGCGGAGCGCGAATTCCTCCACTCGTGGATCGATGTTGTTGATTACTCGTGAAAGAGGTGAAATGAATGAAAATAACCGTTTGCATCGGTTCCTCCTGCCACATCAAGGGATCACGCCAGGTAGTTGAGCAGCTCCAGTACCTTATAAGAGAAAACAATCTTGACGACAAGGTAGAGCTCTCCGGAACCTTCTGCATGGGCAAATGCCAGCAGGGCGTATGCGTCACGGTGGACGACAAGTTCTTCTCCGTGAAGCCCGATACAGTCAAAGACTTCTTCAGCGAAAACGTTCTTGCAAAGGTTTGAAGCATATGATTATCCAGATTTGCGTAGGCTCCGCCTGCCACCTCAAGGGCTCGGAAAAGTTAGTCGGGCTGTTTGAGGACGCTCTGAAAAAATATGACCTCGAAAACGATGTTACACTTGCCGGCAGCTTCTGCACCGGCAGGTGCAACCGCGAGGGCGTGACTATATCGGTCGACGACGATGTCTACACCGGAATAACGCCGGAGGGGTTCAACTACTTCTTTGAGGAGAAGGTACTAAAACGGATAAGGGAAGAGAGGGTGTAACGGCATGGATTGCCTGACTCTTAAAAAATCCAACTGTAAAAACTGCTATAAATGTATCCGCCATTGCCCGGTGAAGTCTATACGCTTCTCGGGCAATCAGGCATATATTATCGGCAACGAATGTATCCTCTGCGGTCAGTGCTTTGTCGTATGTCCGCAGGATGCAAAGCAGATAGTTGACGAAACCGAAAAAGTAAAAGTCCTGCTCCAGAGCAGCGACCCGGTCATTGTCAGCCTCGCTCCGTCTTTCATTGCAAACTATGAGGGCGTGGGCATAAACGCGATGCGCGAAGCGCTCAAGAAGCTCGGCTTTTTCGACGCCGAGGAGACCGCTGTCGGCGCAACAATAGTCAAGACAGAATATGAGCATATGATCGACAGCGACACGAGAGATATCATCATCTCCTCCTGCTGCCACTCTATTAACCTGCTCATTCAAAAATATTTTCCTGCGGAGCTGCCGTTTCTTGCAAACGTGCTCTCCCCCATGCAGGCTCACTGCAAGGATATAAAGCGCAGATATCCGAACGCAAAGACTGTTTTCATCGGTCCCTGCGTTGCGAAAAAAGACGAGGCGCAGTACTACGAAGGCATAGTTGACGCCGTTTTGACATTCGACGAGCTGACAGGCTGGTTCAAGTCGGCGGGCATTGAGCTTGCCCGCGAGACGGACTCGGACGAGCACAGCCGCGCGCGCTTCTTCCCGACGACCGGCGGCATACTCAAGACCATGGCGCAGGACAACCCGAAATATACCTACATGGCGATTGACGGCGTTGAAAACTGCATGGCGGCACTCAAGGACATTGAAAACGGCAAGATACATAACTGCTTTATCGAGATGTCCGCCTGCTCCGGCAGCTGCATCGGCGGCCCGGTAATGGAGAAATTCCACCGCGCGCCCGTAAAAGACTACATGGCTGTGGCGCAGTTCGCCGGCGACAAGGATTTTGAAGTTGATCAGCCGGACAGCTACGAGCTTCAGAAGAACTTCACCGTCATCGAGCGCAGACTCCAGCCCCCGTCGGAGGCAGAGATAACCGAGATTCTTCACCGCATGGGCAAGACCAAGCCCTCGGATGAGCTCAACTGCGGCTCCTGCGGATACAACACCTGCCGCGAAAAGGCTATCGCCATATATCACGGCAAGGCGGAGATATCGATGTGTCTGCCCTATCTTAAGGACAAGGCGGAGAGCTTCTCGGACAACATCGTCCGCAACACGCCCAACGGACTTATTCTGCTCAACGAAAAGCTCGAGGTTCAGCAGATAAACAAGGCTGCGCTCAAGATAATGAATCTTCGCTCCCCCTCCGACATTCTCGGAGACGGCGTTGTGCGCGTGCTCGACCCCAAGGATTTCTTAAACGTTCTTCAAACAGGCAGAAATATGCACGACAAGCGCATGTATCTCGCCGAATACGACAAGTATGTTGAGGAGACTATAATATACGATAAGGAATACCGCCTGCTCATCTGCATCATGCGTGATGTTACGCAGGAGGAGACTGTGCGCGAACAGAAAGAAAACATCAGCCGCCAGACGGTTGAAATAGCCGACAAAGTCGTTGACAAGCAGATGCGCATAGTTCAGGAGATTGCATCGCTGCTCGGCGAGACGGCGGCGGAAACAAAGATAGCGCTATCCAAGCTCAAGGAGTCGATCAGCAATGAATAACCTCTGCGCCGAGATAGGCTGGAAGAGTATAAACCACGAGGGCGAACAGCTCTGCGGCGATCACGTTGACATAATTGAACAGGACGAAAATTCAACCGTCATCGTGCTCGCGGACGGACTTGGAAGCGGCGTCAAGGCCAGCATTCTCTCCACCCTCACCTCAAAAATAATATCAACGATGATGGCTGAAGGTCTGCCGCTCGAAGAGTGCGTGGCGACCATAGCCGCCACCCTGCCGATATGCTCGGTGCGCGGAGTCGCATATTCGACCTTCACCATCATACATCTTATAAACAACGAGACCGCTGAGATAATTCAATACGACAACCCGCATGTTATAATGATACGCGACTGCGAACCGTTTAAATATACGGAGACGGAGCTCAGCATCGGCGGAAAGAACATTTTCAAGTCGCAGATAAAACTTCAGGAGGGCGATGTTTTCGTCGCGATGAGTGACGGATGCCCGCATGCAGGAATCGGAACGGCTTTCAACTTCGGCTGGAAGCGCGACGATATCGCGGATTTCATGTCCGGGCTTGTGCCTGTCGGATACACGGCGAAAACGCTTTCGACGATGCTCGTTGACGAGTGCGACAAGCTCTACGGCGGTCATCCAGGAGACGATGCGACTGCTTGCGTTGTCAAGATACGCAAGCGCGAACCGATGAACCTTCTCTTTGGCCCGCCGCGCAATCCCGACGACTGCGACCGAATGATGTCGCTCTTCTTCTCGAAAGAGGGCAAGCACATCATCTGCGGCGGCACAACTTCGTCCATCGCCACCAAATATCTGGGTAAGCCGCTCAAGGCGAGTCTCAATTTTGAACAGAGCGACGTTCCGCCGATTGCTGAGATCGAGGGCGTTGATCTGGTGACCGAGGGAGTCATAACGATAAACAAGGTCATTGAGTATGCCAAAGATGCGTTAGGCAAGAATGAACTATATGAGGAATGGGGCTTCAAGCGCGACGGCGCTTCACTCATATGCCGCATGCTGTTCGAGGAGGCTACCGACATCAACTTCTATGTCGGCAGAGCCGTCAACCCGGCTCATCAGAATCCCGATCTGCCTATCAATTTCAATATAAAGATGAACCTTGTCAAGGAGCTCTGCGCCTGCCTCAAAGAGATGGGTAAGAGAGTCAAGGTCAGCTATTTCTAAGGGGGATATCAATGAGAAAATTCGACACTAAGGTACAGTATCTTAAATATAAAGTCCTGCGCGAGGTCGCGCGGCTTGCATGGAACGACACGCTGCTTGAAAATCTTTTCGAGATACCGAAAACCATCGTCCCCGGCAACACGCCGACCATGCGCTGCTGTGTCTACAAAGAAAGAGCGATACTCAGCGAGCGAGTCAAGATAGCTATCGGCAGCAACCCGAACATTATAGAGGTTATCGACATCGCCTGCGACGAGTGTCCCATGGGCGGATACGAAGTCACCAACGCCTGCCGCGGATGCCTCGCCCATCGTTGTGAGGATGTCTGCCGCTTCGGCGCACTCTCTTTTGACCGCGAGCACGTTGCGCATATCGACAAGACGAAATGCAAGGAGTGCGGCGCGTGCTCCAGAGTCTGCCCCTACACCGCGATTATAAACCGCAAGCGCCCCTGCGAGATGGCGTGCAAGATAAAGGCTATCAGCATGAACGAGAACAAGGCGGCGGCGATAAACTACGACAAGTGCATATCCTGCGGCGCGTGCGTCTACCAGTGCCCGTTCGGTGCGATAACGGACAAGTCATATATGCTCGACGTTATTGATATTATAAAGAAGAGCGAGAACAACACTAAATACAAAGTGTTCGCAGTTGTTGCGCCTTCGATTTCAAGTCAGTTTACATACGCGAAGCTCGGTCAGGTCATAAAGGGACTCAAGGAACTTGGCTTCCACACGGTTATCGAAGCCGCTCTCGGCGCGGACATGGTCGCATACGCAGAATCCGAAGAGCTGGCGGAGAAAGGCTTCTTAACAAGCTCATGCTGCCCCGCGTTTGTCAACTACATCGAAAAATCCTTCCCGGATCTCAAGCCGTTCATTTCCCACAATCTTTCCCCCATGGCGACTATATCCAAATATATCAAAGAACATGAGGCGCCCTGCAAGGTTGTATTCATCGGTCCCTGCACGGCAAAGAAAGCGGAGGTTCAGAAGGACGAGGTCAAGCCCTATGTTGACGCGGCGATGACTTTTGAAGAGCTTCAGGCTCTGTTCGACAGCAGAGATATTGATATAATGACCCTCTCCGAAGATGTTCTCGACAACGCATCGTATTTCGGCAGAATATTCGCCCGCTGCGGCGGTCTTGCCGATGCTGTGGCGCAGGGACTCAAGGAACACGGCATAGAGGACTTCGATCTCAAAGCCTGCTCCTGCGACGGAATCGAAGCTTGCCGCGCAGCTCTGCTCAGGAAGAGCAAGGGTATGCTCGATGCGAATTTCATCGAAGGCATGGCGTGCATCGGCGGATGCATCGGCGGCGCAGGCTGCCTGACCCACGGCGAGAAGAACAAGAAAGAGGTCGACAAGTACGGTATGCAGGCTCACGAAAAGACCATAACCGACGCAATATCAATACTCAACAAATAACAGTTGCCCCGTTCGACAGAGCGGGGCCGCTTATATGCGCTTATATGAATGATATGTAAAATACGGCGCGGATTTGTTGACACCGCCGCCGTAACGGGATAAAATATAATAAAACAATCTGAAAACAGGTGAAAAAACATGGACGAAGTAAGAATTCTTGAAATCAAGCAGAGCGTGTTTAAAAATAACGATGAGCAGGCGGACAAGCTGCGCCGCGAGCTCAAAGAAAAGGGCGTATTTCTGCTCAACCTCATGTCCTCGCCCGGAGCCGGCAAGACGACAACTCTCAAGGCAACTATCGCCGCGCTGAAAGACAAGGTCAAGATAGGCGTTATGGAAGCGGATATCGACAGTGATGTTGACGCGAAGAGAATCGCCGAGACGGGAGTCAAAGCAATTCAGCTGCACACCGGCGGAATGTGCCACCTCGACGCGGAGATGACAAGACAGGGTCTTGACGGACTCGAGACCGGCGATGTTGAACTCGCAATACTCGAAAATGTCGGCAACCTCGTCTGCCCCGCAGAGTTCGACACGGGAGCCGTTAAAAATGTGATGATTCTCTCCGTGCCCGAGGGCGACGACAAGCCGCTCAAGTATCCTCTGATGTTCTCCATATGCGATGTTGTTATCATCAATAAAATTGATGTCCTTCCCTATTTCGACTTTGATGTCGAGAAGTGCAAGGAATATATAAAGCGCCGCAACCCGAACGCCAAGGTGTTTATGGTCTGCGCCAAGACGGGCGAAGGCATTGACGAATGGGCGCAGTGGCTTCTCGGCGAAGTCAAGAGCTGGAGAGACGAGAAGTAAAAGATATAAAAATAAAGGCAAAAGAGCAGTAAGATTTAAGTCTTACTGCTCGGTTTATTAATTGCTGGAATGTCTGGTCAGAGAGTTTATCAATGACTTTTCTTCGCTTTTATCACGCCTTTGACGGTCTCGAATGCGTGGAGCGAGCCGACAAGCGGATGGTAGAGCATGATACGCGGACCGGAGTAGCGCATGACGGCTCTTATCTTTTCGCGCATGGCGGGCTTATAGCAATGGCACGGGCACTGGGAGCAGAAATTCTTTTCATTCCCCCAACGGCAGTGGTCGAGCCTGTAAAGCGCATAGTCGCACAGCTCCCGGCACTTGGGGCAAAGTTCTCCCCTCTTTGTCTTATGCACGCCGTGACAGTAGATTTTCACCATCTCCGGCAGCATCTCTTTTTCGCGGGTTATTCTGTCTTTTGTCTCTTTCTTGCTCATGATAATCTGCCTCTGTAAACCGTATAAGCCTTGTCGGCTATTCTCGAAGTTGATTTTCTGTGGGAGACGAGCACTATGCTCTTGCCCTTCTTTGCCTCGTTTATCGAGCGCAGGATATGACCCTCGTTGAGGCTGTCAAGGTTACTCGTAGGCTCGTCAAGCATAATCATCGGCGCATCGCTGAGGAACGCCCTGGCGAGACCTATTCTCTGCTTCTCGCCGTCGGAGAGCAGATCTCCGAGCTCACCGACATTTGTGTCATAGCCCTTGGGCAGAGTCATGATGAAATCATGGATAGAAGCTTTCTTCGCCGCTTCAACGACCTGCTCATGCGTGGCGTTGTAATCGGCTATTTTTATATTGGACTCTATCGAATCGTTGAAAAGCTGCGTCTCCTGACTGACAAGGCTCTGGTTGCTTCTGAGGCACGAGGTCTTTATATCTCTGATATCCTCGCCGCTCATCTTTATGCTGCCCTGCTGAACATCCCAGAAGCGCATCATGAGCTTGAGCGCGGTGGACTTACCCGAGCCGCTCGGACCCGTTATGCTGATTATCTTATCCGGCTCAACGGTCATATTGAAGCCGTCAAGAATTTTTTCATCGCCGTAAGCAAATCCGACATTTTCGTTTTCCATGCCGTCGAAAGCAACTGTTTTTCCGTCTGTGTTTTCTTCAACCACCGGGTTCTCATCGAGTATGCCGAGAACTCTTTCGCCCGCCGCGAGAGTGTGGGTAAGATTTCCGGCAAGTCCCGAGAGCGCGGCGACGGGGCCGAACGAGCTCATCATCGAAACGGTAGAAACTATCATTCCGTCGAAACCGATAACGCCTTTTTGATAGAGGGCGATACCCGTGAGCAGCATTGCAACGGAGAAGAAGATTATTGCGATATCCGTAACGGCGCCCGTGTGTCCCTCTATCTTCTTGAGTCTGTCCTGAAGCGAGTTCAACTCGTCGGTCTTTTTATCCATCTCTTCGAGACGCTTGTCGGTGCTGTTATATCTTATCGACTCAAGCAGTCCGCGCATACTGTCGAGCACGAAGCCCGAGAGCGCGCCGGAGCCGTCTCTGTAGGTCATGCCTGCATTCTTGTTAAGCCTCGAGGACACCAACGGAATCACCGCGCCGACCGTTATATAGGCGGCGAGCGCAACGAGCGAGAGCCAAATGCTGTAGCGCCCGATAAAAATAAGCATAATAAGGCAGGTCAGTATCGCAATGCAGGTCGGCGATATCGTGTGCGCATAGAACACTTCAAGCAGTTCGATGTCGCTCGTTATGACCGAGACAAGGTTGCCTTTGTCTTTACCCTCGAGCTTCGCGGGAGAAAGCCGGCGCATGGCTTTGAACACCTTGTCGCGGATAAGAGCCAAAAGCTTGAATGCTATATAATGGTTGCACGCCTGCTCGCCGTAGTGCAGAAATCCCCTGAGAACGGCAAAAATTATGATGCAGATACAGCCGGTCTTTATTGCGATTCCGCCGCTTATTTTTGCGGCGGTGAGCAGGGTCAGCGAACCCGCGACGGTTATCTGAATGGCGCAAAGGAATCCGAGCACGCCGAGCAAAACCGCAAGACACATAAAGCCGGAAAGCGGCTTGACGAGGACTATGAGTCTGCTCATTATACGCAGACCGCTCTGTTTTCTTTTCATACCGCTGCCGCCTCCTTTGAATATTTTTCAAGCTGAGCCTGAGTCGAATACATTGTATAATACTTGCCCTTTTCTTCCATGAGGTGCGAATGCGTGCCGCTCTCCGCGAGGCATCCGCCGTCGAGCAGAAGGATCATATCGGAGGTGACAACATTTTCGAGCCTGTGGGAGATAAGCAGAACCGTCTTTGTCTTTGCCATTTCGCGGATAACTTCCATGATGTCATTTTCGCTCTCGACATCGATGTTCGAAGTGACCTCATCGAAGATATACACAGGTGTGTCATGCAAAAGCGCGCGGGCTATCGCGAGGCGCTGACGCTGACCGCCGGAGAAATTGCTGCCCTGCTGAGAGAGAGCCGTATCAAGCCCATCCTGCGAGGAGAGGAACTCCCAGAGATTCACTTTTTCGAGCGCGTCTATGAGTTCGTCGTCGGAAGCATTCGGGCAAGCCATGAGCAGGTTGTCCCTAACCGTCCCGGCGAAGATATAGCTGTTGAAATTGACGGCGGTTATGTTATCCATGAGCGCTTTTTCGTCGATGTCTCTTATCTCAACGCCGTCTATCTTTATGCTCCCTTTGTAGCCTTTTGTTGTGCCGCAGATAAGAGAAGCTATTGTGCTCTTTCCGCAGCCGGACTCGCCGACGACGGACACAAGGCTGTTCTTCGGGATATCTGCCGAGATGCCGTTGAGCACGGTCTTTTCGCCATCATAAGAGAAGGTCACGTTTTCGAGCTTTATATCGCTATCGAAGTTCTCGGGAATCTGCGTTCCCTGCTCGTCTGCTGGAGTATCGAGGAGCTTAAAGAGCTTGTCACTCGCCGCCATACCGTTCATCGCAACATGGAAAAACGAGCCGAGCAGACGCAGGGGCAGGAAGAAATCCGCGGCAAGCATAATGATAAGAAACGCCTGCGGCAGTGTTATCGTTCCGTTTGCCGCCTGAAATACCGCGATAACAACGCCGACGGCGCTGCCCGCATATGCGACGATATCCATGACGCTGACGGAGTTCAATTGCATGGTAAGCACCTTCATGGTGATACGCCTGAACTCCTCCGCCTTTTCGTTCATCTCGACGTTCTTTCTCTCATCGGCCTGATAAACTTTGAGGGTCGTGAGTCCCTGAATATTCTCAAGGAACGTGTCGCCGAGGTTGACATACACTCCCCAGTATTTGCTCAGCAGCCGTTTTGCTATCTTCTGCACCGCGACTATCGAAAGCGGAATCAGCGGCACGCAGACGAGAAGCACGAGCGAGGCTTTCCAGCTGACAAAAGAGAGCACGGAGAAAAGCGTAATCGGCGCGAGCATCGCGAAGAAGAACTGCGGCAGATACTTGCCGAAATAAAGCTCAAGCTGATCGACACCCTCGACAAAAACCTGGAGCACCTCGGAGGTTGAAACCTTCTCATGATACGACGCACCCATGCGGGTAAGCTTTTTGTACATCTTCCCGCGCAGGACTTTTTTCACCTGTGCCGACGCCAAAAAAGATGTCTTTGAACTGCACACTCCGCAGATATAGCGTACCGCCATAACTGCGGCTATACCTGCGAGATAAGGCATAAGCACGCCGACCGACATTGTCGCGCCGCACAAAATAAGCTCAAGAATATGTGAGAAAATAAACATCATCACGATGTTCGCGCAAAGCCTTATCCACTGCGCGAGCACCGTAAAGGCAATGTACTTCTTTGAGGAAGGTACCTGCCCTATGAGTCTTGTTTTTATCATCCGATCACTCCCCAATGATTTTGAACTGTTTATTGAGATAGCCGTCGGCGAGACTTCCGTCCCCCTGCTCGGCTATTTTTCCGCTGTCCATTATGAGCACCCTGTCGGCCATGGCGGCGGCGCATCTGCGGTCGTGCGTAACGGCGACGACCGTGCAGCCGTTTTCGCGGTTTAATTTATTGACAGCGGAAACTATGCGCTCAAGGTTACCGTGATCCTGCCCGACGGTGGGTTCGTCGAGGAACAGTACCTCCGGCTCTCCCGCGCATATCGCCGCAAGACCGGCGCGGCGTTTCTGACCCTCCGAAAGGGACTGCGGATGCCTGCTTTCAAGCCCCGCAAGGCCGAACGCCTCAATCATTTCCCTCGCCTTCCGCTCCGAGGACGCTCTGAAAGAGACCTCGGAGAGCAATGTCGGCATAAAGAGCTGATAGGTCGGATTCTGATAGACAAAGCCGACTTTTTTGAACCACGCGGCGTTTGGCTTTCTGCGTCCGGGCTTTTGAACTATATTCTGTTCGAGCGTACCGGAGGTTAGCTTGTTGAGCCTTGCAAGAGTCCGCATGAGTGTGGTCTTGCCGCAGCCGTTCGCGCCGAGCAGAACAAGGCGCTCGCCTTTATATACATCGATATCGAGCGAGTCGAGGATTTTTTTGCCTCCCGCGCCGAAAACCAAGCTGCGCCCGCTTATAACGTGTGAGCCGACTGTGTGCGGTCTGTTCTCCGGCTCTATAACCCGTTCGCAGCGGAGGACGGCATCCTTGTCGGCGCTCATTGTGACATTTTTATCTTTTATCCACATGACCTTGTTGACATAGGGTCTGACGACATCGAGCCTGTGCTCAACGAGCAGCACCGCATAACCGCTCTTTGAAAGCGAACGAAGCGCGCCGAGCAGGATATGCGCGCCCTCTGTGTCAAGGTTTGCAAGAGGCTCATCGAGAATTATGATTTTCTGCTTCATCGCGAGCGTTGAAGCGGTAATCAGCCTCTGCTTCTGCCCGCCCGACAGTTCGCTCGTCCTCTTCCGGAACCATATTTCCATCCCGAAAAACGCCGCCATCTCGGCAACCCTTCTTCGGATGACCTTCGTCGGAAGGGCGAGGTTTTCCAGTCCGAACGCCAGTTCGTGCCAGACCTTATCGGTTACGATCTGCGCGTCGGGGTTTTGCAGGACGTACCCGATCTCGGCGGGGCTACGCTCGCCCCCGTGATATGCAATCTCTCCCGTCAGTTCGCCTGCGGGCTTCATTTCGGGTTTGAGCAAACGGAGAAGTGTGGTTTTCCCGCACCCCGATTCTCCGCACACCACAACAAACTCTCCGCTCCGCACCGAAAAGCTGACGTTCTCCAGAACGTCCCGCTCCCCTCCC
>ERZ779664.1005-NODE-1005-length-12245-cov-6.695898_pt1 | contig 12245 bp, 6 predicted proteins | sample MGYA00511478_ERZ779664 | MGnify/ENA primary metagenome ERZ779664 (study PRJEB29588, sample SAMEA2160437) | human gut metagenome | biome: human gut; feature: human-associated habitat; material: faeces | place: Denmark | collected 2008/2010 ...
CGCCGGATCAATCGGTTGCAGCGTGCCCTTTGGGCGGGCGTCAGGCGCTTGATCTCATCCAACCTTCTTCACCTCTTTCTCCATTACATAGTTGATGACGCTGATTTTCGGGATCTTCAGCGTCGTGCCGATCTTCACGGCGTGGATGTACCCATAGTCGATCAGCTTGTAGGCCAGCTTGCGGCTGATGCCCAGCATCTCCCGAAGCTCTTTGACGGTCACGATGTCCGGGTATTCCGGAAACATCATCTGATAAAGCTCTCTGAGCTCTCCTTTCTTCATAGGTTTGATCCTCCTTTGCTTGTTCTGAAACCGCATTTCTGCGGTAATTTTTGCTTGCTGCCGCTCATCTGTATCGTTCCTGCCCCGGAGTCTCACCACGGCGTATCGCTTCTTTGATGCGCTCGTTCCTTTTTCGGGAAGTCGTGGCGTCACTTGCCGGAAGCATATCCTTTGGAGGCGGCGATTCAATTTTCAAGGTACACGGGAAAAGTCTCCTCAATAGGTAGCCAGCGAGAAAGGCATTTTGTAGACCCCCTCACTAATCAACTGGGAAATTTTTTTCGATTTGTACGAAGGAATTTTGAAAAAGTTCTTTGAAAGTCTCTCTACTAACCAACTGGGAAAATTTTTCGGATTTGAACGAAAAAACTTTTGAGAATTTTTCTGCGAACCCTACTACTAATCAACTGGGAACTTTTCGGGCAAATAACAAATGGGTTTTAGAAAAATTTTTTAAGTGCCCCTCCTACTAACCAATTGGGAAATTTTTTGAGATTTTGGCAAAGTAATTTGAAAAATTCTCTCAACTTTTCAAAAGGTCCCTCTACTTACTCTGAATAAGGGGTGCCATTTGGCAGGGTGTTTCGAGAAATTTCTCAATTTTTCTATCAAGACGCAAAAAAGCCGCCCTCCCGATGATGGGAGGACGGCTGGTAATCACTATTGACTTATAGATGGCTCATATATAAATAGAGCACCGGCCAAACGGTCGGTGCCCTATTCCTAAGTATTCTTGTCCTGCTTCAGCTTCTCCTTAATAATTGCCAAACTTTTTTGTCTTGAAGTGTCTACTGAAAATCCAGCGGCGACTTCTTGCATTGTTTCAGAACTCCAGTAGATTTTTAGCTTTTCTTTTGCACGCGTAATTGCTGTATAGAAAATGCCGTGTGTTATTTTTTCAGCGTTGCTACTCGGAATAACAACCTTAACTGACCTATACTCTAAGCCCTGCGCTTTATGAATTGAAACCGCATAGGCAAGCTGAAACGGTACGATGGCTTTTTTGCGATCTTCATCTGCCATTTCCTCTTCAAAATCAAGTACATCAAATCGTATTCGGGTCACATCATCAATTATATCGATGAATTCTATGCCATCGTTTTGGCAATCTTGCTCTGTTAACGGGATCTCTACATCTACTGTAAATCTGATTCTACTGTCAAACAGTTCTATTTGGACAATTTGCCCTTTTAAATTATTATAGAGCAGAGAAAATCTGTCCGTGTCATTGAACAATATATGATCGCCAACTTTATATTTCCAGTCTCTCCAGACAACAGCCGTTTCTGTGTTAGCATTTTGGAAATAGCTATTCATATTATTCAAGCCAAATTTTCCGTCATAGTTCAAGCATAAAATCACCTCATCCATTATCTCGGAATTGAGCACTCCTTCGCCAATATTTTCAGAAAATGGGCCGTCGATAACAAGTTTTTCCGTTATTAGCGCACCCTTATTTCGAGTCTCGTTCCAAAGCTCAATTAAACCGGGATCCTTTGTTCTCCAAGTGCTTACGAGTTCAACATTCGAACCTTTAGTCTTAATAATATCCTTGGCATAAGTAAACCAATTACCGAAATCAATAGATTCTATCTGATAGGTGTCTCCCGCAAGTACTAAGAATGTATCCGGGCGCATTTTCTCGAGGAATACCTTCATTGCACGGTTATCAATGGTGCTGCATTCGTCTACAAAGATAACATCATAATCAGGAAGGTTTACCCTCTTCGTAAAACTATTGATGCTTACAAAACTGGCATCAGCCCCCGGATTATTAATTCGCCTCTGCAGATTCTGCAAGGCCGTATGTGTTTTGGTAAGAAACAATTTCCGACGCCCAGACAGCATTGTCGAGATCATATCGATTAGGGTCGTCTTTCCGGTACCGGCAGCTCCGTAAACAAGAAGTACTCTGGAGTTTACAAAAGCATATTTAAGAGCTTCTTCTTTTTTAGGATCTGAAAAGGCAATATCACAATTTCTCAAATATCTTTCGTTAACTTCTTTTTGCCCTTTATTGTGAATCCGTGATAATTCCAGGAGTTTATTCAAAATAAAGAGCGTCGATGCCTCATATGCTGCGATACAAGCGGCATTTCCATCCGAAATGATTTCATACCCTTGGCGCTTTTCCCAATCGTCTAAGCAATCATTATATTTTTGGATCGCCTGTTCGGTTAAATCTCCGCCAAGATCGCAGTAAATTTCGCCGGTATCTTGCATGGACTTTACAATAGACCAGTATGGAACCGCAACCTCAGTCTTTTCCTTTTCAACTACTCTGGCCAAGTACTTGGCTTGACTTATCTGGCTCGTTTTGCTGTCGGCTAAATCAGAAGCAAGTGGGTTACACTCAAACGGAAAGCATTTTCTAGACAGGTATAAATCCTTGCATTTCCATTGCGGACTAAACTGAGACGGCATAACGCGTTCCAAAAGATCTTCGCGCAGATTCAGTAACAGATACCGAATTGTATATCGGCCGAAGCGTGTCGAACCTGTAGAATAGTTGTCCCTCAGCTGCTGTAAAACATCTTTGAAATAAGAGGTGTTTGCTTTTTTATAAACTGACTCCAAAAGATTCGAGAAAGGTATCTCCCGAAGATCAATCATTTCCAGAAAATCCATACCTGTTTCTGTTAGGAATCTCATCAGGGCATCATATTCTCCATATTTCGAAGAAAGCTGAAGGCGCATATTAAGTATCCTTCCAAGCTTGTTCAAACATTTAGGATCTACCGAAACACGCCAAGCTGTGATAATTTTAATTTCTGTATTGACACCCCAGAGATTAATGTATGATGGGACATAGTCGATTTGTACAGAATAGCCTGTAGAAATGTCAAGTTTGGTATATGCTGTAATTCGGTTATACTTTGACGCATAGATGTCCGCTTGCTGCAGTGTTACCTCAAAATAACGCTCTTTACCAACATAAAACGGCGTCCTTTTTTGAATATAAAACCTCGTATTACTGTTATGTTTCTGCTCAGTTTTTGGGGTTGAGAAAGCATTCGCCACCAACTCATAGTATTGTTTATCCTGTTCATCGGTTCCGGTATATTCCTGAAACTTTTCCAAGTTCTGAAGCACGGTGATGCCGTAGTTCTCATAGAGTGATTGACGGATCTGCCACATAAAGCTGTAGTACTTCAGCATCAGCCGCTCTGCTTGGCCTTCCTCGGGGATCCGGCGTCCTATATATTGCAATCCTCGGTAAAAATTCCCTAAGTACTTTGTATTTGCCCTTAAGAGTGAGTATTCCCACGCAAAGCCGGCGTTGGGACTTTGATAGCCGTCTTTCATCGCATTCAACAGTAAAGCTGAAATGCATAGATCATTCAATCTCGTCAGAATTCTCCGTGAAATATTATCGCGGTTCTTATTTAGAATGCTTAAATTGTCAATGCTTTCCGTGATTTCCTCATCACAGGCCTCGACAATTCGCTTAGCTTCTTCAAAAGAATAACTATGCCGCTCCAATTGGTTTACAAAGGAATGCCGTTCGACAATTTCTTCTAACCTCTCGCAAAAAGCTAAAACACTTTCGTCGTCGTTCAAGATTTCCTCTTCCGGTGAAAAACTGACTGTCATACTGCCTTTTGCAAAATCAATACTGTTGAGGAAGTTGGGCGACATATACTTCCAAAACACTCTCTCATTCCCACGTTCAGCGGGATTGAGAATCACAAACAAAATTCCCGGATCAAGAGATACTCTGTCACATATAAAAGCAGGAAAAGCGAGATCTTTTAGTGTGTACTTGATAACACCCTCGCGCTTAGTATAATTGCGTGTTCCCTTTATTTGGACATAGAAAGTCTGCTTGGGCCGCCTAGAAATGTCAGGATTGGGAACAAATTCGAAAGTGCCGTCGTGATTGGGCCACTTATCATCTGATGCAAAAGAAGTGTTGATTCTCCCATTCGAACGGAGAAATGTCTCCAAAACAGATACTGCCGAGCGGTCATCATCAGAACGCTCTGTGTGGGTTTTGATATGTCTTTCAATATTTGCATTTGTCTGATCCAGCACTATCATCCCTCATTTCTGTTCTTGCTTTCACCAAGTATGCACGATTATCGCTGCATATCTGTAAGTTGCAATTAGTTATCGTAGTAAATCGCAACCGGATGAACAACAAACATTTCATCTGCATTCTCAAAGAAAATTTTCATAAGTGCATTAATGGAAGCGCCTATCCCCGCAAAAGCTGAAGTATGCGTATTGCTTTGTGCCATAACCTTGTTAGTTATGTAGCCAACCACTTTAACTTTTCCTCCGTATTTGAACGCAGCTGTCGAAATATTATCGCGCAAATATTTCTCATTAAGAACAACAAGATAATTTGATATGCATAGAATCTGCGGATAAGGGATTATGGAGGCAAGCATATTAATCAACGCCTCTGCCGACTTATACTCTTCCTCGTTTTTAGAAGTAGCAGCCTCAACAATATCCCGAACTTGTTTTTGCAGAGTTTTGTTTCTCTGCTGTCCGCGGTTAAGCCCCTGTACTTGTTGCTCCGCTTCCTTTTGAATAGAAACCTTTTGAATTTCTTTCAGCTCAGATACAAATCCACCTTCGGCAAACATTTTTTGAAAAAATGCAATGTCGAAAATATAGAATTCATCTTCGACTGAAATAAAATTTCCTATGTTCGCTCCGCCTAGAAGGCCATTCTCGCTTAAGTAAGACGCAAACTCATCAAAAGCATTATCGTGCATTATTTTAGTTTGAACATCTCTGACCATTTCATCATTTGCGACAGTCTTTAAATGTTCATAAGTGGCTTGCGCATTTGTATCTATGCCTTTTCCAAAAAGCTTGAATGCAATTTGACTTCCGAGATTACTGCCAAAATGGTTTTGCTTTTCCTCCTTTTTACCCGCGCTTTTTTCCATTTCCTGTGACTGAATTAGGCCGTCAAATATTTGCGCCAAATAGGAGTTGAGGGTGTCTGTATCAAGATAGATAAATCTACGCACAATACCACCTCTTTCTTTTATAAAATGGTTCGCTTCAGCAATTCCACCGCGCTTTCCTCGCTTGGGTCATTCGTACCCAGTTCACCGCGAAAAGCACGGGCGAGAATGGATTTTTTCATCAGGTCGATTTGGTCAAGGACTACCTCGGCGGCTTCTTTGGTCTGCTGCTCTTTATCAAAAAGTTCATCAAGGATTCGAGCGATTTCTTCTTGCTCTCTATCATTCGTCGGAAGATGCACAGTTAACGCAGATAACTCTTTTTGGTTAATCTTTGGCAAAACAGAACGAGAACCAGCAGTCGATGCTTGAAGTAAAAACTCATCTGATAGCATATAATACCAAAGGCACCTTGCGTTTTGGTATGCTTCAATAGGATACATATCTGCACTGCATAACCCATCGAAATCAACAACAACTACTTTTGACAAATAAGGTCGAATTTTTGAATAGAGTATTTGTCCTGAGTAAAAACGGTGTTTACCGCTGGTCACACCATCTTCGGCAATCGTATGATATTCAAGCAGCACACCAGTTTTTTTCTCAATATTATCTGGAGCGATATGCGGAAAACTCTGATACTCTGCAGGGTCAACTAAGTTGCTTCTAATAGCTGCAACGCTGTCAAATCGAGTAGTTTTCCAATTATCTATTGAGACACCGTGCTCTTCCCGCCATTTCGCAGTCAGTTCCCCGGTGAAGGTCTTATGAAGAATAGCAGCTTTACGGGTTTCAAAGCTATCTACCACGGCCTGTGCCTTTTCCTTGGCCTCGTCCAGCTTGGCAAACAGACTTTCAATGCGGTCAACGATGCGCTGCTGCTCGGCGAGAGGGGGAATAGGAGTAGGGAATTCCTGTAGGTTTCCTAAACGAATATATGGTATAGCTGTCCCGAACATCTTGCCTTTGTTAAAATCGAACCATCTATATTTAAACCAATAAAAAATATAATCAAAGCAAAGTGGTTCTGCAATTTTTACTACATATGTCCGTTGATAGGCTTCAAATTTTCCGTTATAACGACTTATGTTATTGATGTCACCATTTCCGGCAAGTAATATAGCTCTACAATCGAATGAATATCCGTGGCATCGAATTGGCTCGGCTGCACAAGTAAAAAACGGATATTTGCCCTCATCGCTACCGTAATTAGCATCTTTCTTTCCGGTCTGAATTGTAGAAATTGATTTGAAATATGTCCAACACCAATTCTCTGGCAGCTTGTACGGCCACTCCCAATCCGGCACTAAAGCTGCCTGCAACCGCTCTTCGGGCGTGAGGGCGGTTTCTTTTTTTGCTCTTGCCATCACTTTTCCTCCGTCAGAGCACGAAGCTCACGCACAACGCTTTTCAGCAGATCGACCGCTTCTTCCAGATTCGCAATCGCTTCCTCTCCGCTTTCTACAGGGTCAGGGAGATCGTCATAATCCACAATGGAGTCGTCACGAATCAAGCCAAGGTCAAGACTATCGTCCGGATTCTTGGCGATCTCCTCACGAGTGAATTTGCTCCAGCGCTCGCCCGTGCGCTTGGACGGGTCTTCATACCCTGCCACAAACTCGTCGAAATCACTCTTGCGCAGCTGCCGGGTCTTACCAAAGCTGTCCATATTGGTGCGCATATCGTAGAATGCAACCTCGGTGGTGTTATCCTGCTCGGTTGTCCCTCGGGTAAAGAACAGCACATTGGTCTTGACGCCCTGCGCATAGAAAATGCCGGTAGGCAAGCGCAGAATGGTATGCAGATTGCAGAAATTCATCAGTTCCCGGCGCACGCTGGCACCGTCACCGGCGGCAAACAACACATTATCCGGCAGCACCACGGCGCAGCGGGCCTTGCCGTCCGCCTTCAGGCTGCGATAGATCACCTGCAAGAAGTTCAGCTGCTTGTTGGAGGTCTGAAAAGAAATATCATCTCTGGTGGCGCGCTCACCGCCCTTTTTTGTGCCAAAGGGCGGATTGGTCAGAATAACATCAAAATCTTTCAATCCCTTGGCGCTTTGTGCGAGGGAATCCCCCAATGTGATATTAGCATTCATATTGTGCAGATAGGCATTCATCAATGCCAAGCGATGGGTCTCGTGTACCAGCTCCACGCCGTTGAACGCTTTGTTCTGCTGGAAATCTGCCTGACGGTCAGAGAGTGCATACATATCGTTATGCGCATTGACATAGCGGTTGGCTGCAATCATAAAGCCAAAAGTACCGCAGGCCGGGTCAAAGCACTTGTCGCCCAGCTGGGGTTTGATGAGCTCCGTCATCACATCGATCAGCACACGAGGGGTAAAGTACTGACCGGCACCGGACTTCTTCTCGTTGGCGTTCTTCTCTAAGAGTCCTTCATATAGGTCGCCCAGACCTTCCTCTTTGGCCTCATACCAGTCCAGCTTATCGATCTCCGTGATGATTTTTTCGAGGTTTTTCGGTTCCTCGATGCTGGAGGATGCGTTGGCGTAAATCTGTGCCACGCGGCCAACGGATTCTTCGCCCAGCTTGCTGAGCAGCGTATAGTAGTGCTTTTTCAGGTCAATGCCGGAACGGCTGGTCAAAGAGCCCCAACGATATACTTCGGGAATATCCTTATCTGCACCGGTCTCATCGGCCATTTTCAAAAACAGAATGTAGGTCAGCTCTGTCACATACTGGTGATAAGTAATACCGTCATCCCGCAGCACATTGCAGAGATTCCAAAGTTTCTGTACTATATCTTGCGTGCTCATTTAAGCTGCTCCTTCGTAAATATAAGTATTGATCTCGCGGATGATCTCCGCAAGCTGCCCGCCAAACTTCTTGTTAAAGCGTGCAAAACCGCCATCCATCTTGAACGCCGGTGCCTCAAAGGTCTCGGTATTGAGGATGCTCTCGTGAAGCATATATACCTTGATCTTTTCCAGCAGATCCAGCTGCATTTTGTTAAAGTGATGCGCCGAAATCAGTTTAGAAAAGGCCATTTTCACGCGGTCATCGTGGTTCACCAGCGGCGTTTTAAGTACAGCCCGACGAACAAAGGCGATAATGTCTGCCACGATCCGTTCATTGCTCACCGCGCTGGCCGCTTCATTCAAGCTGCTCTCGGTGAAATTCTCCTTATCCAGTTCCAGCTTTAACTCCCGAAGCTGCGCCCGGGTCATATCGCTGGGGCGGGTGCAGGCTATGCGGATCGCTTCAATACGGTCTTTGTTCTCATTAACATAGGCCACAAAAGAGTCCAGATAATCCTGCGGTTTTTCCGTGTCACCATAGCCGCGGGTCGTTTCCAAAAGAGTATCTTCCTTTTCGGAATAGTAATGTCCGCGCTTTTTGCCCTTCAGGTTGTCAAACCAAAGCAGGAAATCCTTATCCTCCCGGCAGCGTCGCACAAAAGCTTCCTCTGTACAGCTTTTCAATTCCTTCGCATATTCCCGAATTGTTTTTCCGCCTAAACGCTCGGATACATCATACTTTTGCTCATCGGTCAGATTGTTGCTCTTACGCTGCAATCTTGCCAAAATGCGATCTTTGACAGGCTGCTTGCTGACCTCACCCGGACGGAACAAATCCTCCAACAATTCAGCCATTGATTTGCTGACGGAAACTGACTTCATATTGGAAGTGTCGTCCAAGTCCTCGTACACGCGAACTGCATCGAAGATATTGAAGTGCGTCTTTCCGATTTCCGGGCAAAGGCGCGTAGCGCGTCCCAGCATCTGCTCAAAGAGGATCCGGCTGTTGATCTTGCGCATAAACACCAAATTGCAAATTGCCGGCACATCGATTCCGGTAGTCAGCAGGTCGACTGTTACGGCAATGTTGGGGTACTGGTTGTTCTTGAACTGCTTGATCACCTGCAAAATCTTCTTTTTGTTGCCGCCGGCAGTTTTGCCCGTGATTTTCATAATGGCATCATTGGAAATGCCATAGGGCTTGTAAATTTCTCGGAGCGTATCCACAATACGGTCAGCGTGTGCATCATTCACCGCAAAAATCAGCGTCTTTTCTCCACTTTCCGGATTCAGGTAGGTCGACACCTCTTCCAGCACCTTGCGGGTATGATCCGGCAGAACAATTTTGCGGTTGAACTCCGACACATCGAAATCCATTTCATCGTCCAAAACTGCACCGTTCAAAAGTTCATTGGTGTTGGGGTCATATTGCGCCAAGGTTTCACCCTTCTTGAACTGTGCGTCATTTTCAATGAAATCCGTATTAATCAGATACGGAGGGTCGTGATCCACCAGCCAGCCATCGATAACCGCCTCACGGTAGCTGTAGGTATAGACCGGCTCCCCGAAAATCTCGGTCGTGTGCAGGGCGGGCGTAGCAGTCAAGGCAACTTTCACCGCATCGAAATACTCGATAACCTGCTTGTACTTGCTCATATAATCATCCTGATTATCGTAGAGGATTTCTTCTTCCGTCATTTCACGGTCAAGAATATAGCCTCGGTGGGCTTCGTCCACAATAATCAAATCAAATGCACCGGGCATCAAATCCGGTTCTTCTGCCAGAATTGTGCGTTTCAAAAGCCCCTGCACCGTTGAAATGCTGACCTTGGTTTCCAGATTGATGATGTTGTCATCGATCGCTTTGATCTCATATATTTTGTCCAGCGTCAGCAGTTCCTTCAGCTTGACATCTTTGAAGGTGTCCATTGCCTGCTCACCGAGGGACACTCGATCCACAAGGAAAAGAATGCGACGGAAACGCTTGGATTCCAGCATCTTGTAGATAAGTCCCAGAACAGTACGGGTTTTGCCCGTTCCGGTGGCCATTGCAAGCAAGGCCGTTCTCTTGCCGTCAACGATTGCCTCTGTTGCCTTATCAATGGCCTTGATCTGGTAGTCGCGCAGATTCAACCCATTAGGATCTGTCATAAACGAATTATCTGCCGCAACCAGCGCCTGATTGGCCGCCGCTGTATTCTGGCCAAGTTTTTCCATCAGGTCACTTGGGCTAAACCAGTTCCGAATAGGATACGGTTGATTTTCCTGTTCCCGGACATCCAAAAACCAAATACCAGACTTCGTCCGCAGCTGCTCTAAATATGCCCTGCCATTTGAAGCAAAGAGGAAGGGGACCTGATAACCATTCCAGTTTCCAACCGTATGTGGAATATCCTCCGGCTTAATATGTGCAGCATAATCCTTTACCTGCACATCGATGGTAGATGCCACATCTTCCGACATCTTTTTTGCATCCATCAATGCTACGAGCTTCTCGCCAACGAAGAATGCATAATCCGCATACCCGTTTTTGTAAAAGGCCGAATTGGTAGGCCATTCGCTGATGGCAATATTTCTCCCCTTTACAGGACGCGTTCCTTTGCTGTAGCGCAGGTTCTGCGTATCAGCTTCCCAACCAGAAAGACGAAGCTGCTCGTCAATCAAGCATCTGGTCTGCGCCTCATTCCAATTCATCATAGCGGAGACAGATTCCGACCGCCTTGCGCGCTCCTTCTGCGTTTTGCCCGAAGCGGCGGTCTTGACCACGGCCAGTTGCTTCGTCAATTCCTCGATTTTCCTTTCCTGCTCGGCAATAACGGATTCCAAATCTTCGTGCGTGGTCTCGCTCGGCATAACGAACTCAGGCGCAATATATCCCCAATCTCCATAGGTTTCCATAAACCAAACAGCAAGATTGTATGTCAAGGATAGCAATGTCTTTGCTTCGTCCACGGAGTCCGTACCTATATGTACTGCCGAGTTTCTTGTCTTGCGAAGAACATATAGCGTGTTGTCAATTTCGTGCGGCAATAAACCGGCTCGCTTCAAAATGCGAATTCGATTTGCGTGGGTGTTGTCAACAGCCGGCTCCGCAATGTGCTCAAAGACAAGGATCTCCTGCACTAAGCGCTCGGCAAACATTCCGAGTTTATAGATACAGGCATTGGGATCAGAATAGACATAGGTTTCTGCGGTTGCGCCGATCTGTGCCAATGCAGGCCAGTATCGATTCAGAAAATCAAAATTTGATTTCATAAGCAGTCTCCCTCGATTTTTGTTAATTCATTTAGCATTTGATATAAGCACATCTCCAAAGTGCCAATTTGGCACTTTGGAACTACCGTGCTGACACTTTGGAATTTCGCAAAGTATCAATTTGATACTTTGGAATTCTCACTCCTCACCCGACTGCCACTTCGACCTTTTTACCGCTGAAGGCCACGCCGTATTTATAAATCGTCCTGACCCCGGCGGTCGTCAGCTCGGTTTCGTATTTCTTATCGTTGATCTGCTGCAAGGCCGTCTCGGACAGCTTTTTCAGCTTTTCGTCGCTGCAATTTTTCTCCGCTTTCAGCTCAATCAGGATACCCGGAAGACCCTTTTGCGTGGGCTTCAGCTGAATGTCATAGCGCCCGTCGCCCGATTCCCGGTTGGAGGTCACGAAAGCGCCGCCCAGCAGGGCGCACAGTCCCAGCATAAAGCCGTGGTAGAAATTCTCCCCGGCAGTATCGAAGGAGCTGACCGACTGGGTCAGCAGCGTTTGGATCTGCGCTTTCAGCCGTGCGTTATCGCCGGAGAAGATGGCCTCCTGAACGGAAATCGCCGTGGACGGCGGGATCAGATTCTCCAGCCGCTGCAAAATCTCCTTGTTATACACCAGAGAAATTTCCCGGTTGGGCAGGGAGACCTCGCACATAAAATCGCCGCTGAAGGAGGGCGTGGTTTTCAGTGCCTTCAGATAGCCGGTCACCAGCAGGAAGCTGTAAATGGTGGAGGGATTGCTCTTGATCTGCGGATAGATCACGCCGGTGTCGATGAAGGTGGTGAAGGTCTCGCCGTTGACCAGGGAGGTCAGACGGTTATAAATCTCCTCGTCCGCCTGGGCAAGCACTTCCCCGATAATATCGTTGCTGCCGGTGGAGACCCAGAAGGGCCTCGGCTCACACTCGTTGCTGAAGTAGTTGACCACCGACCACGGGTTGAAAATCTCCGTCTTGCCGAAGCGGTAGCCGTCGTACCACTGGCAAATTTCGTCGTACTTATCGGCAGCGCCGTAG
>ERZ779664.1014-NODE-1014-length-12141-cov-4.469386_pt1 | contig 12141 bp, 10 predicted proteins | sample MGYA00511478_ERZ779664 | MGnify/ENA primary metagenome ERZ779664 (study PRJEB29588, sample SAMEA2160437) | human gut metagenome | biome: human gut; feature: human-associated habitat; material: faeces | place: Denmark | collected 2008/2010 ...
AATGGACTATTTTTATTCAATTTTTCAGGTGTGCAATTTCATTATACAATGAGCCCTTTTAAAAAATTAAAAAGCTTTGAGCGTTCATTAATCATACATAACTCCAACGTTTTGCCGGGAAACATGCTCTTCAATTCGGAAAAAGCATTCTCAAATTGCTTTGTCGTAATTGCTGCATCATATAACAAATCCAGATGGCCTGCACCACTTATATTTTCGCCAAAAAGACGTAGCTTATTTTTCTTCAAATATAATGGGAACAACACCAAAGGCTTTTTCTCTTCTTCATATACGCAAAAAAAGTTCTTTTGAAACATAGAAGATGGCTTTACTTTCATATACTTGTATATCTGCTCATTATATTCCCATGAAGAATACGGAAATAAGTAGGGATTATCCGCATACAATTTTTGCCAAATTTGCTTCAAAGCAGGACTATCCCACTTATACATTGTCATCATATCTTATTCACTCCTAAAATCAACTTTACATGGTATTGCTAAATGCCAGTTTAAAGCCTTTATAAACATAAAATGCACCATACTACTTTCAAACTGCTTATATTATAACATTAAGCAGGCTTTGAGTAAATCAAAGCATCAAAGTTCTTCTTGTGCCTTATAGATTTTCAATAGTATTCTTACATAATTGCATAGCGTGAACAATACTCAAGCATTTCGACAAATCTAAGCACATCTATATTAGCATAGATCTTATGAAAATTGACTCACTAGTAGTTTTCTGCTATGATAAGTATGTTTCAAACTAAACGAATATTGGTCTGTAAAGGAGTCTTGATATTATGAGCTACATTGATGCAACATATATTATAACCGCTGTCATCTTTTACCTGTTTTCCTATATTTACTATCTTAAGATTTCACACGGATTAGGCAATAAAGCTACATATCTGCAACTGCGACGTTTTATCCCCTGTGCCATTTTATCGGTGCTGCCTGCTGCGTTAGCCAGCCTGCCTTTATCGTCACCCTTATTCGTAATCCCGACGATTATAGCTATTCTTTGGATTTTCACTTACCCTACGCTTTACTTTATCAGCAATTACAAGGTCTCTTCCGACTTTGAATTCCACTTTGAAGCAGTCTTCGGCCTTTACTTCATCGCTTGGATTTCTTCTCTTGGCATAATAGCACAGCAGTTTGGCTGGCTCGCCATTCCCGCTACTATCTTTATTACCACTGCAGAGTTGATTATGCTTGCTATTCCTGTAGCACAATTGATTTACTATGGCCTTTACAAAGCCTGTATCAACGAAAATGGTATGGAAATGATTCAGGAAACTCACTATAACGAAATTATCGAATATATTAAATCCATGCCTATCATGCTTAACCTCATTACTTGCTTGAGCAGCATTTTTGTCACAGCCGCTACACTCTTCGTAAATTATCACGAAATGCTAATCACCAAAGATACTCCCATCATTAATCTGGCAATAATTGCTGCTATAGCAATCTTTTTATCTACCTATCTTTGGAAGAAAAAGCATGGCGTTTTTATTCGCACAGCTATTGTAGAATTTTATTTAGATGTCAAGGAATATCTGGCCACTAATCTTCAATATAGCCAAAATATGCAGGAACGCATCAGTGAATTACAGGTTACATTATTGAACAAGACTGATAAACCGCACACTATTCTTTTGGTTATCGGCGAATCTGCATCACGCGACTATATGAAGGCCTTCAACAAAGATTACAAATTTGATACTACGCCCTGGCTCAACAAGATGGCGCAAAGCAAAAATTTTATTCTTTTTCCTAATGCATTCTCCATTTTGCCACATACTGTTACTGCAGTTTCTAATGCTATGACAGAAATAAACCAATATAATGATAAAAAGTTTTATGAATCCTGCTCTATTATTGATATAGCCCATGCGGCAGGATATAAAGTTCATTGGTATAGCAATCAGGGACATCTTGGTTGCGCTGATACACCTGTTACTTTAATTGCCAATACAGCAGATGTTGCCAAATGGACGAAGCAGGAGCTTAACCAAGTTCAATATGATGAATCACTGCTTCCTTATCTTGACGAGCTGGATCCGGAAAAAAATAATTTCCTCGTTGTACATTTAAAAGGTAACCACTTCAATTTCCTTAACCGCTTCCCGGAAAGCTTCACCAAGTTTGGCACTCCAGGTAAATACGATTTGGAAGTAAATTACGCTGATTCAATCGCCTATACTGATTATGTGCTTGAGCAAATTTTTAACTATGCTAAGGATAAGCTGAACTTGCAGGCGATGGTCTATTTTTCTGATCATGCTACTGTTCCAGATAAAAGACGCTCACCAAACTTTGAAGGCTTGGCGAGCGTAAGGATTCCGTTTTTCACTTATTTTTCAGACGAGTATATATCACAGCACAAAGAAGTATCTGCTACATTAAAAAAGCATGCAAACCTTTATTGGACTAATGACTTAGCTTACGAGTTATTATGCAGCATATTTGATATTAAATCCAATCGTTTTGATGAAGCCAATTCCCTTGCATCCGAAAAATTTAAGTATAACCGTGAAGATTTAAGAACTAATTGTGGACAATCGAAAATATAACAAGCAAGGAGGTCAGCTATGCTGGCCTCTTTTTTACCTATTCCCATACATCTTCTCATAATAATTCTGATACTCGCCATTAATGATATCCTTCCACCACTTCTGGTTCTCAAGATACCATTTAATGGTCTTTTTAATGCCATCAGCAAACTTTGTCTCCGGCAACCAGCCTAGTTCATTATGAATCTTCGTCGGATCGATTGCATAGCGCATATCATGACCTTTGCGGTCGGTTACGTGCGTAATCAGGCTCTCCGGCTTGCCTAGCTCTTTACAAATTAGCTTGACGATATCAATATTGCGCATCTCATTATGACCACCGATATTATATACCTCGCCTACTCTGCCCTTATGAATAATCAAATCAATAGCCTTGCAATGGTCTTCAACATACAGCCAATCGCGCACATTCAGGCCTTCACCATATACCGGTAACGGTTTATCTGCCAAGGCATTCGCAATCATAAGCGGAATCAGCTTTTCAGGGAAATGATACGGACCATAGTTATTGCTACAGCGAGAAATGGTCACCGGCAGGCCATACGTTCTGTGATATGCCATGACGAGCAGGTCTGCGCCAGCTTTAGAGGAAGAATAAGGACTGCTGGTATGAATCGGCGTTTCCTCCGTAAAGAACAGGTCAGGTCTGTCGAGCGGTAAATCGCCATAAACCTCATCTGTAGAAACCTGATGATAGCGCTTGATGCCATACTTACGGCATGCATCCATCAGTGTTGCAGTACCCATGATGTTCGTCTGCAAGAAAATGCCAGGATCTTCAATAGAGCGGTCGACGTGCGACTCCGCAGCAAAGTTTACCACGATATCAGGCTTCTCTTCTTCAAAAAGCTTATTCACTGCTACTCTATCACAAATATCTGCTTTGACAAAGCGGAAGTTAAGATTGTCCATTACAGGCTCCAGCGTTGACAGATTGCCTGCATAGGTCAGCTTGTCCAAACAAATAATGCGGTAGTCCGGATACTTTTTCAACATATGAAAGATAAAGTTGCTGCCAATAAAGCCAGCGCCACCAGTTACGATAATGTTCATCAATTACACCTCACGACCTACTGATTACGAATCAGTTGTTTTTATGCATTAAACTTAATAAACAAACTTTCCTTCAGCAACAATCATCAAATGCTCCCCATACGGAGATTTTCCATACATCTTCGCAGACTCCAAAAGTTGCTCTTTGCTGATCAAGCCTTCCATATAAGCAATCTCCTCTGGTGCGGAAATTACTACACCCTGTCTATTTTGTACTGTCTGCACAAAAACAGACGCTTCCATCAGGCTATCCATAGTTCCTGTATCGAGCCATGCGAAACCACGACCAAGCAGCTGCACCTTAAGCTTGCCTTCATTTAAATACAATCTATTTAAATCAGTAATCTCCAGCTCACCGCGCGCGGAAGGCTTAACCTGCTTTGCCATCTTTACGACTCTGTTATCGTAGAAATACAAGCCTGTAATGCAATAATTGGATTTCGGATGCTGCGGCTTTTCTTCTACAGAAACTACGTTACGGTTCTTATCAAATTCCACGATGCCAAAACGCTCAGGATCTTTTACATAGTAACCAAAAATCGTCGCATAGCCTTCCTCTGCTGCCTTCACTGCATCAGCAAGATTTCTACGGAAGTAACTGCCATAGAATATATTGTCGCCAAGTACCATTGCACAGGTATCATCTCCAATAAAGTCTTCGCCAATGATAAAGGCCTGCGCCAGACCATCAGGACTCGGCTGTACTGCATAGGACAGGTCGATGCCGAACTTTGAGCCATCGCCAAGCAGCTCTTCAAAGCGCGGCGTATCTTCAGGTGTAGAAATGATCAAAATATCCTTAATCCCTGCCAACATCAGCGTGGACAGTGGATAATAAATCATTGGTTTATCATAAATCGGCAGCAGCTGCTTACTTGTTACTTTCGTCAGCGGATAAAGTCTTGTACCGGAGCCGCCTGCTAAAATTATACCCTTCATTTTTTGCACCCCAAAATTACTTCACAAATTCTGTCAACATCCTCCAGCGCCAAATCTGCATACAACGGCAGCGTCAGCACACGTTTGCTGATATGCACGGCGACAGGAGTTTCCATAACATCATATTTACCATGGAAGCATTCAAAGCTACTGGTCAGCGGATAGAAATACTTGCGTGCGCCTACGCCAATGTTTGCCAAGGCGTCGAACACTTCGTTACGGCTTGCACCAAATACCTTCTCATCGAAAATAACCGGGAAGTAAGCATAATTCGGCTGTACGCCCTCCTGCAGCGGACTGAGCTGCAAGCCCTCAACACCTTCCAGATAACTTCTATAGCGTTCTACTACTGCCTTACGTTTGGCAATCTCGCCATCCACATGACGCAGGTTGCACAGGCCCATGGCTGCGCAGAACTCATTCATTTTCGCATTTGCTCCAACTGCTTCAACGCTTTCCGGTCCATGAATACCAAAGTTTTTCAGCTCATAGAGCTTTCTGCCGAAGTCTGCATCATGATAGCAAACGCAGCCGCCCTCAATAGAGTTGAATACCTTCGTAGCATGGAAGCTGTAGCAAGAAACATCACCATAACTGCCAATACCGCGGCCATTATATTTAACGCCAAAGGCATGCGCTGCGTCATAAATAACCTTCAAGCCATACTTGTTGGCAATGCGCTCGATTTCTTCTACATCGCAGATATGACCATAAACATGCACCGGCATGATTGCGCAGGTGCGGTCGTTAATCAGCGCTTCGATTTTCGTTACATCCATGCAATAGGTCACAGGATCAATGTCGCAGAACACAGGCTTCAGACCATTACGCACGATAGCATGTGTTGTTGAAGCGAAGGTGAACGGTGTGGTGATTACCTCGCCCTGCAGGTTCAGCGCCTGTAAAGAAAGCTCCAATGCCAAGTGACCGTTAACCACAAGCTCCAGCTTTTCTACGCCCATGTAGTCGACTAAATCCTTTTGCAGCTGCTGATGCTTTACGCCCATATTGGTCAACCAGTGCGACTGCCAAATGTCCTTAATTTCATCTGTGTATTCTTCAAAGTCAGGCATTGAAGAACGAGTTACGAGAATATTGTTTGCCATGATATGCATCTCCTTATATTAAGAACCTTCTATTTTTGCGAATAATTTATACTAAAAATTTTTTTAATTCGCTTTGTTCTATTCTGTCATATACTAAGTCATTTCCATAAAGATCCCTAGCATAGAAATAGCTATATAATAAATTAGTATCTTTTAATAATTTTTCATTTGAATTACTGCAAAAATATGCCATTCCTAATTTACTCAATATAGCTTCATCTTCTTTACAGATTTGTCCAATATTAGCATTTTGTAATACAAACTTACAATCTTCTATTCTTTTGATTTCATCGAAACCGCCTAATTCTTTTATGGTTCCTGCTTTTGAATATAAATTAATCGTCAAGCATTTTAATCTTTCATCTATTTTTTTTATAGATTGTTTGGTAACTTTTCCAGTTAGCTGATACTCTAAAAGTAAATCTAAATTATCATAGTACCCAACTAGTGGAAAATAATTGTATAAATGTCCTCCGCATAATCTAAATCCACACTCAAAAAACATAAAATTACCTTTCCCATCGGCAAATCCAGAAAAGAATATATAGCCATTTTTTATCTTTAAATCCATAATTAATTTACGAAAACTCTCGTCTACATTTTGCCCAAATTGTTTTTGATATTTTGACGGCAATATCCATCCGCTCTGAACAACTTTTTTTAAAGCATTATTTTTAGCATTAATAACATCATCCGTACCAGCCAATATAATCTCTCCATTTACAATCTCATAATAAACATCAAATTTATTACAATCTGCAATATATTTCTCTATAATTACATCTTTGCACACAGATAAGTCCATTGCATACTTATAAGCTTTTTCTAATTCTTCTTTATTAGCTGCTATACTGATCCCTATACTACCGCCTCTATCAACAGGCTTAACTATAACTGGAAATTCATCAACAGAATCTACTGTTTTATAATCCTTAACTACAGGAACACCATTACGTATACATCTTTCCTTAAATTTTCTCTTATCACGAGTAAATTCTAATTGTTCATAGTTACAATAACAAGGCAATGATAATCTTTCACATAATTTTATTGTATTTTCAACTCTAAATTCACTATATCCAGCTATTACACCATCAATGTTTTCTTCCCTACATTTTTTCTCCAGTGTATCTATATCAGACCAGCTTATATTCCATGCTTTGTCTGCCAATTTTTTAGCAGGACTCAGATTATAATCTAAATTATAATCTGTAACAATAACGTATACACCATATTCTTGTGCTCTTTCAACAAGTGTAATTTCATTTACCGATGCTCCCAAAACCAACAACTTCTTACCTGCCAAATTTTGTTTTACTAAATCCATAGAATTAAACCTCCTCTGTCTTATTTTTATACATATAGTAACAAATTATATAAAACAATATTCCTATTATACTTAACATCAATCCGGTTTCTATACAACCAAAATAAACAGTAATCAACGGAATAAATGCCACTAAAAAAACTTCTATTACAGATTGCAGAGTGTAAGCTAATCCAAAATCTTCTAGTGTTCCAGACTTCATATCTGGATCAGCACTCCTTAAAAGAGTTATACCAACAGCAACAATACCAGTTAAATAACCAAAAATAAAAATCGATCTCTCGAACCAATAAGTTTGAAATAACTTCTTGCCAATAACAAAAACTATTATCAACGGTATAATTACACCAATAACAGACAAAATAGCTATCAACTGCCAAAATTCAGCTACAACAGATATTTTTATTGTTGCTACACCAAATGAAACAAGATAATCTGTTAATGTTCCTGCCGTTCTATCAATAATTCTCTTATCAATATACTGACTGTAATTTAAGTAATTTAATAAGAGTTGTAATAATATTCCTGCTAACATAGTTAAACACATCAACGGCATTTCAAGACTAGGAAAATAAATTTTCAATACTTTATCTATGAAAAAACCAATTCCTGTAGCTAATAATACTAACATTATATGAAATGTCAACGGATCCATAGATACAGAATTTATAGTGATTTCCCCAAATTCTTTTCTATTTTCTTTTGAAATCAATCCCGTTCTATACTCTAACGGCAGTAGAGATGCTTTTTTTACAAAATTAGTATATCCCATGTTAGCTGCATAATTAATACAAGCAACACCGCCAAACAAGCCTACTAACAATCCTATTGTTGCAAATGTCTGTCCTATATATACGGCATCAGTTCTATCTAACAGCTTATTTAATGCTCCACCAATAGCTGCTGCATACCCATGTCCTCCTGCAAATCCAGCAGGCAACATCAAAGATATTTCTGGGAAAACATTAGGAAAAAGCAAATTTATAAAAATTCCACCTATGAATAATGCAACACCAAAACATAAAATCTCAGACCCAGTATTTATAAAAAATGTATCTCCAGTTTTTCTTATAATATCTTTTAAGCTGATTATACTATTACGGCCTAAAAATATACATGCAAACAGAACACACGTCATTAAATACGGATATGAATTGGCCTGTTGGCTCCATGGAATAATATTTGTGAATTGTGGTCCTATAGCAAGTCCCATTACACCTGCCAATATAGATGTAGGAACATAATGATTTTGAAAAAACTTTATATTACATCTTAACAAATGAGCTACAAACAATAATAATGACATAAAACAAAAATCATATAAGAATGTATAACATGTATAGGGCACGATTCTCCTCCTTTAAATAAATAGCATTAGTTAAAAATATTAATTACATTGACTAAATACTCCATATCCTCAACACCATATCTCTGGTCAACCGGTATAGGCAAGATATCTGCTGCAAATTTATATTCCAATGTACCAGGCTCGCATTCCTCCAAAACATTAGGCCACAAAGTCGGAATATAAATTTTCATCTGCTGTAATTGCTTACGTATTTTCATGCCATCATCAATCAGCAATGGATACATAAATGCACCTTCAATTAGACGGACGTTTAGTTTGTTTACTGTTCTAAGCTTTTCATGCAAATATGCAAAATTATTAGTGCGAATTTGCTTTACGTATTCATAATCTATACTTCGCAAAAGATTTTTTGTCAGTCTAGACATTTCTTTTATTTCTTCATTATCAAATATGTCATTGTTTTTGGCAGCCTCCTCATAAAATTCTGAAGCTGTACGTTCATAACGGCCTAATACATAATGAATTCTGTTGAAAGACTCGTCTATTTCCAAACTTCTCTCCAATTTGCTATTTGTGTATAAAACAGCTCCATCAGAAACGCCAAAAAACTTTCTGGAAGTATACAAAGTATCAACATTAGCCAAAGGAGCATCAAAATACGCTTGTGCATTATCAATTATGATATTTCTGTACGCAGCTGCCAGTCTTGCTAAGTCTTCTCTAGTTATCTGTCCATAAAAATTAACAATATATAACCAAGTATCTTCATCTATAACCAAATCTTTAGGAAGCCAATTTTCTCCTATGTGATAGAAAGCTACTTCCACACCAATTTTCTTACAAACATTCACTACAGAATCACAAAGGAAGTACGGCAGATACAACTTTTTTATACCTCTAGCCTCAAGCAAATAAGCTAAAGCATTTCTGCCACAATTCAAAAGTATTGCATCTTCATGTAACATAGCATGACGACACGTATCTAATTCTATATATCCACCTATTTCCTTCATAAACTACTCCACTATAACCTTGATATATCTTTCCATAGAACTCAACTTGCTTTCCAGCTCTTCTTCACTAGCAAATTTCATCACTACTGTGCCAATTGCAAAGTTCGCAGCAGTAAACGAATGTATTTCTTCACCTTTCTTTACCCACAAATCTACTTCAATTACATTTTTAGCTGCAAAATCTGGTTCTATCCAAAGCTCTTTAAAATTACCATCAACTCTGCTATGCAACACATACTCTGCCCAGCAACCATCATATTGCGGCTGCTTAACTTTATCTATCGGAAGTCCAACTGTAATCAATTGAAGATACAGCGGCTTTAATCATATCAACACCAGAAGCATAACGAATCATTTCTGCCAGACGATTGCCACCACCACGTGGAGACACCTCCATAATATAAGCCTTTCCGTCAACACCCTCTCTAGTCTCTATATTGTAAATGCTGGATTGCATATCCAATAAAGCTAACAATCTCTGTATTTCAGAAGTCAACTCATCCTCATGCTTACGAGAAAAAGTGGACGGCCAGCTGTAAGCCATAGGTGCATAAGGATTGTCAGATTGTACATCAAAACGTTGGCTTGAAAAAGTAGTTGCAACCAACTTGCCATCAATAGAAAAACTATCGGAGTCCGAAGAGCATCCTTTCTTTTCAATAAAGTCCTCTATTATAAATTGGTCACAATGTGAAAATTCTAATGCGTATTCAATCGCTCTTCGCAATTCATTTTTATCATCTACCCTAGTTACTCCTTTACTACCAGCAGAATCAACAGGCTTGACAATCACAGGCCAAGTAAAGAACTCTGTATCACTCAAAGCGTCCGCTAATTTTTCATAGCTTTTCGCATGAGGCACATTAAAATTATGCTCTGTCAAGAATCTTCTAAAACGTCCTTTGTCCTGCAAAATTGATACTGACTCATAAGATCCACCATAAGGCAGTCCCAGTTTCTCCGCAACATACGCTGCAGTTACAACACCGGGATCAGTTGCAAAAGACATGATTCCATCAATTTCGAGCTTTTTAGCAGCCTCAAGCACAGCTTCTTTATCAATAATACTAACATTTACGTATTCATCAGAATACTTGTGAGCAATATTATCAGGAAGATAGTCACATGTTATAACATATAAGCCAAGTTCATGTGCACTTTTAATTACAGGCAAAAGATAGCGAGAGCCACCTAAAAGTAAGATTTTCTTCAAAACAGTCACTCCTACCTAAACGAAAATAAGCATCTAAAAATCATTTTGACACTCCTCCAACACCCAAGTTTATATAATCTAGGATTCAATAATAACTTCAATTCTGGCTCAACACGCCAAATTTGATACTCAAAATTTAATATATTTTTGTCTATTAACGCATGATACTTAAAGCCAAAATACTCATCTGCCGCTCTCAAAAACTCAACATGATATTTGGGAAATCCCAGCTCCGCTTTTCTATCTTTCTTTTTTCTTGTTCTCATGGTCCAAGAACCAGGCGTCAGAGTCCTATATACTGACATGACTTCGTTAATATAATAAATTTTGCCATATAATGCTAAATATACTAACACAGCATAATCCCATGTTTCTTTAAAAAAAGCAGGCCTTTCAATTATAATTTTTCTTCTATAGAAAATCGATGTAGTATGAAATATTGGCACCATAGGCGATAATACATCAACTGTATTAACTACTTGACTTTGTTCATATCTAGCATTTATGGTCTCAGTATTATTTAAATAATTGATCACTTTATTAGCATGAACACAAGCAATATACTCTGGATGCTCTTCCATGATATCTGATTGCTGCTGAAGCTTTGTATCGCAAATCCAATAATCATCACCTTCACAAACAGCAATATATTTACCTTTACATTTAGGTAATATAATATCTAGTGTTATTGATGCTCCCTTGGAATATTGATTTTCCTTCTGCAAAATCGGCTTTATAATATCAGGATATTTTGCTGCATACTCCTTAATAATATCAGCAGTCCCATCAGTAGAAGCATCATCATGTACAATTACTTCAAACTTAAAATTTGTCTTCTGCTTAACAAATCCATCAAGGCAATCCCTTATATATTTTGGCATTGGTCCAAATTTTGGGGTTGGGCTGTTACATGAGTGTGGGTCGACCTAGTCCGTAGTTGTGGGTAGACCTATTACAATATGTGGGTCGTGCTAGTACAAATTTTGTGGTCGACCTAGTCCATGTTATTGGGTTTCAATGGCTGGAGCGTATTGCTCCAGCCATTTTCGTCTTTAAAGAGTGAATTTATCGTATTTGTTGAGACAATAAAGGATTCGGTTACGGGTTCGTTTAAAATTTCTAAAGCCGTTGGCATTTATAATAAGTTTCTTCAAAATTCTGTTCTTCGATTCAATGTAACTGTTATTTATGCGCCTGCCATTAATCGTTGTAAATGAGTTTAGTATTTCTTGTTTCCAATTAACTAGAAGGCCATAAAATTCATTGTATTCAGGTATTCCGAAGTCACCAAATCGGTTCTTAAGTATATCATAGTTTTCTTCGAGACTGCCGGAAGCTTTGTAATATTCTCCACTCTGATTAAATTTCAGATACAATTCTTTTAAGTTATAAGCAATTTCCAACTCTGGAAATTGAGCAAACAGTAAGTCTCGGATATCTCTTAAATTGACATAACGGCCTAAGGCTTTGTTGTATTTTGGTTCATTATCTAAGTCCGTAGTATGGTTAAATACAAAATTAAATTTTCTTAGAAGATACTCATAGGTATGGTTTTCAGTATTTCGTGCCCATCTTAGCCTAATCTTATTAAAGTCATCTG
>ERZ779664.1017-NODE-1017-length-12113-cov-1.596036_pt1 | contig 12113 bp, 13 predicted proteins | sample MGYA00511478_ERZ779664 | MGnify/ENA primary metagenome ERZ779664 (study PRJEB29588, sample SAMEA2160437) | human gut metagenome | biome: human gut; feature: human-associated habitat; material: faeces | place: Denmark | collected 2008/2010 ...
TTACCCGACGTACTGCCGAATTTTTTATACAGGTAGCGGTATTCCTGCTTTTCGCCGATGCCTTTTTCATACGCCGTCCTTATGACATAGCCTTCATTGTCCGTTTCCTGTATGTACCTGCCTGTTCTGTACCCCGTATATTCGACCGCATCGACTTCGCCGTGGTCATTATACAGATACGTCAATTCCGTCGTTTTTCCGCTACCGCACGCGCTGTCCGTCAGGCTCTTCAACAGCATCGTGGTTTCGTCGTATTCCGCCGACGCGAGCACCTGTTTCGCGCCGTCTTTCGTTACGCTCTTTTCGATGAATCTGCCGTATCCGTCGCTCACTTCTCCGCCGCTCCAGCCGTTGCCGTAACTCACGTTGGTATAGCTCTTTCCGTCGCTCGTTTTATTATATGCCGCCGTATATACGGTAACGCCGTTGAATTTTACTTTTTTGATCCGCGAATATCCGTCGTATTCAAATTCATAAACGGCGCCCGTACGATTAATTTTTGTCAAGAGTCCGGCATTGTACTCGTACTGCGTATTCTCGTTCTGGATATGATTCACGCTGTTCCCGTCGCGCGTAGCAAACCCTGCCGAGACGGATTTCAGCATACCGTCGTCGCCATACCCGTAATTATAGGCCTGCCCGTTCGGGAGCGTCACTTTATTCAGCCTGCCCTTATAACTGTCGTACGCGCTCTGCGTATATACGGACACGCAGTTGTCCGATCCGTCCAAAATAGAATACCGTTCGTCATACTCCTTTACGGTATAATATCCGCTCGTATCGGTCTGGCTTTCATAAATAATTTCGCCGCTCGACGGAGTATTCCCGATTATCTCTTTTGTGACCGTGCCATGCGAATTAATACCGCTTATGGTCTTTACGATATACGCGCTCGTGCTTTTCATTGAAATCAAAATACTCGAACGAAACCTTTTTATTATTCTCTATCGCCGAATTGATTTCGCTTATAGCATAAAAGATATTCTCGTTCGTGCTTTTAGTTGTATTAAACCTCACGATATTACTTTGCAGAAGTTCAGCGCGATGGCTTCCGCCGAGATCGGCAATCTTATCAAGCAAAACTTCTGTTTTACTCGGCGTAACAAAGCTCGCCGCTTGCACCGCGTCCATAAGAATACGCAGTTCGGGAACGTCGAAACTTCTGTCCGCGACACAATAGCAATTCGGCTTTCCCGGGGACTTTTCACAAAGAACCTCGTAGCCGAAATTGTTCAGCACCTCTATATCCTTATATAAAGTACGACGGTCGCAGACGATGCCCATATCGGCAAGTTTATCTATAAGATCCGTCGTCCCTATATAATGATCCTCGTCGGAGTCCTGCCGTAAGATTTCGAGTAACTTCAAGAGTTTGATTTTATAAGCGTTTTCTTGCTTCATCGACTTTTACCTATACCTATCGCATTTTACAATAACATTATACCATATCAGACTACTTTTGTAAAGAACAAGGTGTACAAGAAAGCAGACACCTTTATGCATAAAATAAGCGCAACCAAACGGTTACGCTTAAAATGCTACTCTTATAAAATTTCCCACACGAGTGTTGCTGTATCGGTTGTTTTTATATCGTCGGGCTGAATATCGATATTCGATAAACAAGCCGCCTTTGCCATAAATCGGTCGCCGACTTCGTAATTCGTATCGGAATACAGATCTATTTCGCCCCAATTGTAATCGATAGATACGAGTTCGCCGAGTTTTACACCGGAAGCCGAACACAGTATTTCGGCTTTCTCTTTCGCGTTTTTCACAGCCGACTTCAGAAGTTCGCCACACACCGCCGACGAGTCTTTCACGGTAAACGAGATGGAAAACTCCGGCTTTGCAAGAGATTCGGAAATCGCAGACAACACACTTGCGAGCATCTTTGTATTGAAATCGAACTCCACCTTTAAGTTATGATTGCAAACGTATCCTTTGAATACGCTTTTGTAATTGCCGCTCTTATCCTTTACGCTTTCATAATTCGTGCGAACGTTAAAATCGGTAGTTTTCACGGAATTCTTTTCAAATCCGATTGTTTCAAGCGAATCATTTATAAGGCTTATCCGCTGTGCGGCAAGTTCCATTGTTTTATCGTACTCTCTGTCTTCTGTTGCTAATTTCATAGAAACAACAATCAAATCGGGTTTAACCGAAACATTCCCTACGCCTTTAACGGTAATCGTCTTCGTCATCTTACAACCTCCGATAAATTTTTCTGTGTAATTATTATACTATAATAATCACATAAAGTAAATAAAAAATGTGTCCGCAAAATCAGACACCGATAGAACAAAAAACTTCTAAAAAATTTTTTAGGATGGTGCTAAAATGTAGGGCAAACCTCCCTTAAAAAATGGCTAAAATCAGTATGTTGTAAGTTCAAACCTTGATTTTTCAAAAAAACGCCAAAAATCAGCAATGAAATCGACATGGTCAACTAACCTATGTTGACCTTGATATTACCCTCAAAAATGGGCAAAAAACATACAAAAAGAGTCAAAAACAAGCGTTTTTGACTCTTTTTTGACCGAATCAGTAATTTCGGTCAACGTAGATGGCTCCCCCAGTTGGACTCGAACCGTAAAAATCACTCTCAAACTCATAAGACTTATCATCTTATTTGCTATATAAATACTGCTGATTCTGAGTGTTTCTTTCCCCCAAATTTTCCCCCAAAAAAGTTGGGGGAAAACACTGTTTGCGCCAAGAAAAGGGGGGCATTTCCCGGCGAATCCGCCTTGCAGAAATGCCCCCTTTCCTTTTCTTTTGGAAGCGACGAATTTTCGTCGCGATTTTTTTATTTTACCCCCTTGCTCCGAACCTTTCCCCCTGTCAGGGGGCAACACGTGGTGGCATACCCGCGGGGCCCTGTCAAGGGCTTTTCAGAAAAAAGTGAGCATAATGCCGTTGCTTATCCCTCCCTTTTTTCCGAAACCCTTTCCCTTGACATTTCCCCGCTATGGGTATGCTGGCTTGCCGCCAAGAAGTTGACGACGGCGTACCGCGTCAACTTCTCTTTATTATTTCTTTTAGGAGGGCACTATGATTACTTACACCGGACATCAGCAAAGGCTGAACAAATTTATTTCCGAAATTGCTTTCGGAGATTTAGAAAAGAACGCTATCCGCGCCGCGGACTATGCAGGAATCCCCAAAGAAATTTATAACGAATATCTTGTCATCATGATTGACGGATATTATAACATCGTTCATATCGCCTTTGACAATGGAGATTATCCCGAAATAGACACAAAGGTTTACCCGTTCGACGAAAACCGCATTTACCCAATGCAGAAAATCGAACAAAAAATAAACTACAAAGTCTATTAAATTATCCGGCTGCGCTACCGGCTTGACGGGCAAAAAACAAAAAGGAGAGCAAAAAGAAATGACCTACCGCTTTTTTAAAAATGTTACCACCATTGAGGAGCTGCGCAAGCAGTTCAAAGCCCTTGCCTTTGAACATCACCCCGACCGCGGCGGCAATGAAGAGGACATGAAAATCATCAATGCCGAATATAAAGACCTTTACGAGCGCGTTAAATTTACGCATCAGAAAGCAGACGGAACCACCTACACCAAGCAGGAGGAGACCGAGATCCCCGACAACTTCCGCGAGATCATCAACGCGATCATCAATTTCAACGTAGATATCGAACTTTGCGGGGCGTGGCTCTGGGTGTTCAACGGGTATGCTTACAAAACACAGCTCAAAGAACTGGGATTCTTCTACTGTTCGCACAAAAAGGCGTGGGCATTCACCTTTGAAATTCCCAAGAAGAACAAGCACAAACTCACGATGAACGAAATCCGCAACGCTTACGGCTCCGAAAAGATCAAAGACGCCGAAGACAAAAAGAAAATCACGGGGGCGGCTTAGCCGTCCCCCCATAATTAAGGAGAAAAAAAATGAAAACGCTTGACGAACTTTTCACCCGATACGGGTACCCCTCAAACGAAATGAACAAGTATATATATCTTTACTTTCGCCGCGCGGACAAAATCAGAACCTTTGACCAAGTGCAGCAAGCCGACAAGTCCGCGAAAGAAAAGATCACCGAGCTTGAAACATGGATAAAGCTTTTGAATGAATACAGACAAACACTTTACAGCCGGGCGCAAGAACTTTGCGCCGCCGATTATTCCATGAAATTGACCTTACAACGGCAAACCGACTACTACACAAACAAAAAAACTTATGAAATAAAGGTTCTGAAAACCATTGCCGCGCCGAATGCCGAACCGATCGCCATTCTTTCCGAAAATTATAAAGGCACCGAACGGCATACGGCAATAAAACGATTTGAAGAACTCAAAAAGCTATATCCCAATATCAAAACGGAAAAGAACATCGAAAAATCAAAATGGGAAAAATAGAAAAATTGCATTTTTCTATTGACATTCTTCATAATATGTATTACAATGTATTACACAAGGAGGTGTCTTATTATGGCTAATGTTTCACTCAGACTATCCGAAGAAGAAAAAAATCTTATCGAGGCTTATGCTAAAATACAAGGGATTTCGGTTTCCGAGGTCTTTAAAAAAACCGTTTTGGAAAAAATCGAGGACGAGTATGACATCGCTGTCGGCGAAAAGGCTTATTCCGATTATCTTGAAAACGGTAAACAGTCCCGCCCGTTCCGTGACTTTATCAGCGAATTGGAGAACGACTGATGTATACTGTCCATATCACGAAAGAAGCGGAAAAGGATATGAAAAAGCTGGATCAATACAGTCGCAAAATCATCTCCAGCTGGATTATGAAACGATTAGAGGGATGCGATAATCCCCGCGCGTTCGGAAAAGCACTGACGGCGAATAAAAAAGGACTTTGGAGATACCGCGTCGGGGATTACAGAATCATCTGCGACATCGAGGATGATAAAATTATCATTCTTATCCTTGCTATCGGGCACCGTAGAGAAATTTACGATAAATAAACAAATAAAAAGCACGAATTTTCGTGCTTTTTATTTGTTTTTTAATCTTTCCCGACGGCATCTTTTTATCTCGGCGTCTTTCCCCCACCTCGATAGATCGCTGTAGAAATAACTATGCTGCAGCTCAAACTCTTCCGGAGTCGGACGGATATCCCCGTATGTCGGAATATCGTCATATCCCTTCCGGCTCGCCAACGTCTCCACCGCCAGCGATTGCCGCCATGCGTCCGTCGCATACCGATCTGCATAGATCATCTTCGACAGGCTGTAAAATACCCGTTCCGTCAGGTTCCCGTCCTGCTTCCCCGATTCCAAATATACCGTCTGCTTTTCATAGCCGTATAAGTTCTTCCGTCTCAGATAATACCCGTAGACCTTCGCCACGATCTTCTGATAAAGATACATCACCAGCGTATTATCTGACCGCCTGTATCGGTATTGCCTCTGAAACCGCTCAAACTTCTCTATGATCCATTCACAGATTAACTCGTCCAAAAAGAACATCGGCAGCGTTACGCCTTTTTTTATCTCATCCGTCAAATGAACCAACAAACACAGCTCCCGCGCGTCCGACCAGGAGCTTGCCCGCTGCTCGTCCGTTCCCACAAACACAAAGCATTCGTGCCCGATCGTCCCGTTATGACGGATCATCTTCAGCTTTTTCTCCGTCATATCGTTCAGCTGATTCGCTTCCGCTCCGTTCTTCTCTTTCCCTTTATTCTCCGGCATATTCCCGCGTTCTTTCCCGACTTCGCTGATTCCTATTACGCCGAACTCCAACGCCCCTATGTACGGATTTTCGTCGTCTATCTTCTTCCCCATTCTCAGAAGATCAAAGTCCAAGATATGACAGCACTCTGATTCTTCCTTCCGCGCCGACGGCCGGCTGAAAAAATCATAGTCCCACATCGGCAGGTTTCCCGCGTCCGCTTTTATCCCGTCTACTCTTATTCCGTAATTCGCCATGATCAGCGAAGATTTCAAAACGTATACGAGATAATACTGCGCATACTCTTCCAGATAATCAAAGAGTTCCCGCACCGTCAGCGCGTCGTCGTATTCCGTTTCTTTCCCGTCATACCCGAAGAGGACTTCCCAAAATGCAAACGGACGCTCCTGCCTTATTTTTCTGTAATGCCGGGTAATACTCTTTTCGATTGCCTTATCTTCCATACAACGGAAAAAAGTCTGATAATACCTCACCCTCTGCCGGGCGGTTGCCAGCGTATAAATCCTATGCTCAAGGATATCCTCTCTCAGCACCCGCTCAAACTTCGGGAAAGGAAATTCCGGAAACCGCATTTCGATATCAAACATCCCGTCGAGCGCTTTCCGGCGAAACCGCATTTCCTGTATCAGTTCAAGTCCGGTCAGCCCTTTCGTCTTTCCGGAGCCCATGGTTCCCACCAGCAGCACCACCACCGGCAGGCTCTCCGCAAAGCCTTCGTCTCGGCTCAGGTACATCCGCAATAAAAATAAGCCTGCTTTCTTTCTCCATTTATCAAAGACAATGAGTCCGATCACTACCCAACCGGCGAGCGGAATAAAATTGATTACTACGCTTAGATCGAGAAACAGTTTATATATCTGCAGATACAGATTTCCCAAGTCCAGCGACACGATGAAATAAAAGTAATACGCGAGAAACTCCAAAGCGATGGCGCCCGCGTTGAAAGAATACAGCCAGATCACCGCCCACAGGCGCAAATATGCGTTCGACCGGAACAAAGGGATGTGGAAAGAACTCTCTTTCAAGAAGTCAATAAATCCCTTTATCCATGCCTTTGCTTTCCCTACCGGAAATTCCACCGCTTTTTTATACCACTTTACCGCTCGGCTGTCCGTATATACTCCCGTCACCTCTTTCTTAAAAGACAGTTTTGCAAGCAGCACCAACAGCAGGACGACGGGAAGCAATACCAATAAAACGCGGCTGAAGATCAGGATAAAATTTCCGACTTCCGACAAATAATTTCGGAAGTTTGCTCCGGTGGCGAATATCTGCCAGTATAACGCCCAATTTTCCTTAAACGTCTCCCAATCTTCAGGGATAAACGGAAGAGACGGCAAGCCGGACAAATGACCGGGGAGCGGTGTAATTTCCGTCACCAGCGGCGGGATTGCATGATCTATTTCAAACAGTTCGCAGAAATAATATCCCAAGGATAAACCGAGATCCCGCAGACCGTGCCAAAGCCGAAAGGCCGATGCGGCGAACAGTAACACACTGCACGCCGCAAATCCGAGCGTAATTACAATACAAACATAATGGCGGCAGTCAATCTTTTTCATCTTTTATTCGTACCCACTTCAGAAAATCAGCTCCACACTCCGGACAATCTAGCATATCAACTGGAATTTTATTAAATTCAGATTCAGATATCCAAAATTTATTACCGCACTGTTCGCAGCGAAACCATATTATTTCACGTTTTTCCTCTTCCATGTTTCTCACCTCTCAAATAATCCTAAAAATCCTATCACCTAATCATTAGCGAGATCAAGTCCTCCGATCCCGCTGCATAGGCTGAAATGTGTTAATTTTTTCATATCTGTTTTGCCGTATAAATAAAGTAGAATACGATCATTATAATCAAAAGAAAAAGTAACAATTTTAATAGTCTACTTATTTTTGTTTTCATAGTCATTCCTCTCAAATTCAGGATACACTGCATGATCCGTTTTTCGCTCTAAAATATCTAAAATCAGATCGATCTTCATTTGCCGTATCACCTCTTCCCTTGTATTGATAAACATACAAATAATATCCAAAACAAAAAGAACTACCCACACAACAAAAAATACCAACAACGCCGTCTCTAAACCAGTCATCTTTTTTCTCCATTATACTTGACTTTTTTCGTCTCATCGATTAAAATATGATCGAAAGCAGACCTGTGGTAGCTAATGACTACCGCCAATAGGCTGCTTTTCTTTTTTACTTTCGCTTGACTTCCTCTGTAAATTCGTTTATAATACAAATGATAGATGAAATATGAAGTATTTGACTTCCCATCGGTGGCACTTGCTTTGACAAACTGCTTACGAAGTTCATCTATTTTTTTTGCTCATTTTTTCTTCTTTCTGTTCCGCTTCCGCTTATTCGCATACCAATTCTTTGGTTTGCGATTAACGGATTTTTTATATTCCTTTATCCTATGCCGGACAACAGGCATATCCTCTTTGGCAAAACTCCAATCTTTCTCCGGAGGTTTGAAATAACTCTTTTTCGTATTCAATACTTTTAATTGCAAATAAGATTTTCTGTCGTCTTTGGGATTCGGATTTTTATGTAAAGGATAAGACGGAATATCTTTTCTCGGATGCGTCGTCAGCCCCATCGACTTATAATGAGTTTCCGTTTCCCCGAAAACATAATTATAATGTCCTCCAGCCGTCGAACTGTTATTCCGTCTAAACTCATTACGCGGCTTATACTTCCGTGATTTCTTCTTCCTCATAACATCTCTTTTTTGAGTGCATAGGGGCTTTTCCGCCCCTATGCTTCTTATCCTCAATTACTTCCGCGGTTTATTCCGCTCACGTTCTTTTACCAGATCGATGATCTTCACAATCACTATTACGATCAGGACAGCTCCCAGTACGGCAATCAGTATCTTCATCGGATTCCCGATACTTTCGCTTACTTCCTCCCACCAGCGATCAAATGCCGAAGTATAATCGTTTACATTCTCCGCTCCATTCGCTCCGATAAACGCTTCCCCATCCGGTGTTGTCAGATCCAAATACAGGCAATATATGTCATATACATCAATAGATGATGCTGTTCCATATACAAACCCCACAATCGGACATACCAATGTAAGCCCGGTCGTCAACAACAGCTTTTCGGGATTCTCTACAAGGTTCTTCGGATTAAATTCCCATCTCGACCAGCCGAAATAAACCTGACATCCGTCATACGTCGTTTCCCGGAAAAAGAAATTCAGATCGGACACATTCGTTTTCAGAATCGCCTGATAAAAATATCCGTATAAATCGGAAGAACGATAGTCACCTTCGGAAAAATATACTTTCCCGCCCTGATTCAGGTCTGTCAAAGCAAAATTCTTTCCGTCCGGCTTTTTCACCAAGGAAAACGGAGTTAATCCCACCTGTACCAACGTTGCCGTGCCGTCTGCCGTTATCGTCGTAAAATCAACGGTCGAATACTCCAAGTCAACAACGTACTTTCCATTTCCCTCCGGCGCTTCCCATACCTTTTTGACCTGACTCCGCAAACAGTCAAATGATTCCACTCCGACTGCCTCCGTTAAGATATCAACAGTTATATCACCCTGCGGAATCATTACCGTTTTCGTCTTTTGAATTGCAAAAGGCTTATCCTCCAGCGCCTCCAGATAACGTACAGTCACTTCGTATTTCTCATACTCTGCCTGCTCGATCGAGAAAACCTCCAGCACATGGGAAGAATAGGCTCGAAACGTTACACCCGTAAAAAATTCAGTTAAAACTTCATTTGATTTTACGTCAAACGAATCCAGAAGAATTGAGATCGTCGGCATTGTTTCAGCTTCAGTCTCCCAACGCACGACAAAAGCAAGTATTTTATCCTTCGACGAATCGAACTCTGTCAAGTCTTCACATTCATACATAAGAATCTGATATGCGCGATCTGACAGATACCGTCTCACCGTACATTGAAACGAGCCGTATTTATTACTCAAATAAAAGTCTGAAACCTCCTCTGTATTTTCTTCCAAAACAATGTTGTTGAAAGTAATATTACAATCGCGATAGGTTTCGTTTATCTCATAATCGGATGCCGCCGCAAAGGCTTTATCCCATTCTCCGGATAACGGCATTGCCAAAATCAGCAGAAAAACACTGATTATTACCGCTACCGCTTTCCGCATTTTCAATTTTCTCATGCCGTTATCCTCCCGTCACTTCCGTCGCCGCCGGAAGCTCCGTTCCGCCGAAGACGATCTCTTCTACGTTCGTTTCGATCTTCTCTACTCCGACCGTCTTTTCCTTTGATTCCCGCAGCATTATCGTCATGATCCCGATAATCGCCGCCAGTATCAACACCCAGCCAATAAATTTTATAAACTTCTTCATCTTTCTGCTCCTTTAACTCGACGAACCGCCGCTATTTTCATTCCATAAGATCATACGCAGCACCTGCTATGATAACATCGGTAGCAACGACTTTTGCAGAATCATAACAAACACACCATTCATACATCATATCCTTTATATAAGCAGTACTACCACTCTTATAAAACAAATTACTTCCCGTATTATAACTGCTCTCTACCCATTCACTCCACGTCATTCCCTCTTCGGCTTGATATTCTATACCGTTTATCGTGAAAGTGATTAGAGTGGGCTCTACATACAAAACAGGCGTGACCGTTGCAATTAAATCATCACCGCGCTGCTGTTCCGGCCAGTCTCCTCCAACATTAAGAGTTCTGGTTTGATTTGCTTCCAGCTTGTAATAACCTTCCGATGTATCTGCGGCAGTTGTTATATAAATTGAAGCTCCTGCCAGTGTAGACACAGTTACTTCAACATATCCGGCAAAGTCGCTTCGATTGGTTATCGTTACCGTTCCGGCAACCGTATTCTCTGTATATCTAACCGTTATAAGCGAAGTTTCCGGCTCTTCATACGGCAGATAATTAGCGGTAAACCAGTTGTAGAAAGATTCATCGGTTACAGTCTGAGCAGTATCAATTACTATCGTTCTGTAATTATCGTTTATCCAAGTTTTAGTATCTATCATGTATACGATTTGGCTGTCATAATTAAAGGTAGCCTCGGGCGCTCTTGTAATCCCACTGGTGTTCATGTCTGAAAAGGATTGTCCGTTGCTTGTAAAATTTAGGTCGATATTGAAATTAGAGGTAGTCCCCAGTTCTTCTTTTGCCTGATATGTTCCTGCTTCGATCGTGTACGTTGCGGGCTCTTCATACGGCACTGCATTCGCCGTAAAGTAAATGTAGAATGTCCCGTCTACTTCTTGCGGTGTTTCGCCAAAGTCAAGAATCCGATAAGCTTCATCTTTCCATACGCCATTTTCATATACGAGATCAGATGAAGAATCGACCCGGTATTGAATCTGACTGTCAGTCGCCTTATCATAGAAAAAAGTATAAGAGTCATACTCTTTTCCATTGGAGACAAAATTAACAGATGGAGCGCCTGCATTTCCGATATCATTCGGATTAGACAAAGATTCATTCCACTGCCATTTCCCGCTGAGCTCGGCTTTCACCGTATTTGCATTGAACCAGGTATAAAAATCTGCACTGACATCCTGATCTTCGTCAATATAAACAGCCCGGTAATATTCGCGCTCCCAACCGGGCAGCTCTCCCGACTGGTAATATACAGCGGTATCGCCATACTGCAACTGTCCGACGCGGGAAACCGATACCCAGCTCATGGTACTGTAAGACTTATAATACGTCCGGAAATTCAAAGATTCCTCAAACAGCATTGGCTCCGGTTCGGCTGCAAACACATAATTTCCCGCCTGAATGACATATCCGCTTTTACATTTGCAGATGATCTCCGCTTTCTTCGTCGAATCCGCACGGCGCGTTACCGTCACAACGGCATCATACAAAAAACGCTGAAGACATACTACCGTCGCCGTCAGACTTCCGTCGCGGTCCGGGATCACTTCCAGATAATCCGCAATATCGTTCGCTATGTTCGTTGCTTTCCAGTTTACCGTCCAGTTCACTTTTTTATTTGTGGCGTTCTCAGGCGTTATGCTTGCTGTCACTCTCTCCGCGCCGCGAACCTTCACGCCATTCAGCTCCAAAAACGATAACAGATCACCCGTCGGCGATTCGGCAAACGTCAAAATCCGGTAACCGTTATCTGTCCACGATCCCGCATGTGCCAGCACAGAACCGCCCGATGTACTATATGACACACCCAAATTATCATAATCGATATCTATATGCGTCCAGCTTTGACCTTTGCTTTCATAGGTTATGTCTTCAATAATATTAAAGCGACTAAAATCAAGAGACTCATTCAGCAGCCATGTTTCGGACGCCGATTCTGTTTCAGAGAGCGTCGAAAAACCGGAACTGCCGGTGAGTTGAATATTTGGGAAAACAAAGGGAGGGTAAAGGAATATTGCCCGGATTCGAAGGGTCTTTTCAAGGAAATCGAACC
>ERZ779664.1021-NODE-1021-length-12084-cov-1.450910_pt1 | contig 12084 bp, 7 predicted proteins | sample MGYA00511478_ERZ779664 | MGnify/ENA primary metagenome ERZ779664 (study PRJEB29588, sample SAMEA2160437) | human gut metagenome | biome: human gut; feature: human-associated habitat; material: faeces | place: Denmark | collected 2008/2010 ...
TCGGGAATACGGGGTAGCCGGGCGAGGTGCAGAGCACGTAATCGCCGGGATTAATGAGTGTGCCTGCCAACAATCCGAGCCCTGATTTTATCCCGATAATAGGGAGTACTTCTCGGGTTGGATCCAGTTGTACATTGAAAAACCTCTGCATGTGTTGAGCCGCCGCACGCTTGAAAAAATCGGCTCCGTTGTCCGCATAGAACCGGTTTTCAGCCCTAGCGCAATTTTTTCGTAAGCTTTCAATGGCACAGTGAGGTGCAACGCGATCGGGTTCTCCAATGCCAAAATCCAGGCGCGTTAACGCGTGATGCGCGGTTTTTAGTTCGAGTTGGTGAATAACTTCAAATTTATACGCCCCCGATTGGGCGAACGCTCGACCTCCAATTCGATCGGCGATTTTATCTTTGATCCAATCCATCGTTTGATGCATTTGAATTTTCGTTAATTCTACGACTCAATTTTACGACGGCAATGATCCATATGAGGGAGATGATGAGAAATATGCTAAAGGCATAGGGGACGATGGACGCGTAATCGGCTTGAACCCCCGTTATCAGTGTGTAAGCCGTTAGCAATATGACTTGTAGACCGGAGCCGCCGGATTTTCCGAAGCGGTAGCCTAACACGTCAACCACTGCTTTCCCTTTGATTTTCATTTCTTCGTCGAGGGGAATGTAGGCCATCTCCTTACTGAGGTCAAAAAGGCTTTGGAGGATTTGATGAGAATAATGACCGCAACGCCCACGAAGACGATAAACGTTTGGTAGGCGTACATCGAACCAAGCAATTGGGGCCCTAAATTTTTTGACAATATGCTGCTGAATAGAATGGTACCCCCCAAGGTGGCGATACAAGGGGTGATCATAGCACCGACGCCCCAGGAAAAACAGCGGAAGACATTGCCGGCCAACACAAGGATAAACATTGATAATATGCCGTAAGTCATGGTGTATTCACACATGAATGTGTTGTATTGATTAATGTTGGGAAATCGGGTGCGGAGCGAGTATTTCCAAAAATTTTCAACAATGTTGTCATTGATACCGTAGCAAATAACGAGGAGTGCAATGAGGCCTAAGTGAGGAGAAGTGAGCGCCATTTTTAAGTTTTGCCATACGCTGCTTTTCTTCTTCTTCATGTGAATGCCAGGCAAAGTTGGTTTATTGTAAAATCGAGGATCCGTCAGTACGTTTTTATACACCCAGTGGTACAGGTACATGACAACCAAGCTGCCAATTACTATGATGGTCGTCAGGTAGTTGAGGGTTATTTGCCAATGGTCTTTGCATGCGTTGGCTGTAGTTTGGATGTTGGAGGCCATGGCCCCGACGAAGCCTGACAAAGTGACTGCGCTTTGCCCAATCAAGGCCAAAAAGGCGTACACGCGTTTTGCTTCGTGCAATTGCGTAATCTGATTGACGAATTGCCAAAACAGGAGGGTGAGTATAAAACTGCTCCACAACTCTGCTAAAACAAAAAATACGGCATAACTCCACACGCCTAAGATCGCAAATAGCCAAAATGCACTTGGAAATAAAACTTGGAGTTTTACAATTGTATTGGGCGACGGGTGGAAAAAGGCACGATGCGGGTAAAGACAAAATGTAAATAAGACAAAGAAGCTGAGAAAAAACGTGAGCGTTACGTAAACCACCTTTTCGTTACTGATCTTATCGTGCAACTTGTTGTACAGCAACATACATATGATGGCTCCGGGGGGGACACAAAAAAGTTTAATAAAGGACAACGCTTCCGCCCCAATGTTTGTTACGATGAGTGAATCTTTTATGTTTTTTAAACAGTAGTGGTTAAATAGGCATATGAATAAGATGGCACTCAGCGGAAGGAATTTTTTAAGTTCGTAGCGGTAGATGGGGAAAAAAATGTTCCGTAATGTAGAAAAATTAGTTTGCTTGTGATGTGAATCCACTTTGTTTCTTTTTACTGAAAAGTAAAAGGATTTAGGGATTTATAACGCTTGTCAAGTTATATAATACATAGATTTGAAAATCGATGCGTCGATGAAATTTTGTAAATGTGGCCCGTTTTTTGATGAGTTGGCGGGGGATGTCGCTTGTTTTTATAAGTTCGGTATGTTTATATAACGAATGCCTTTAGTTGAAATTGTAAATAGCCTAATGGGTCAATTTAGAAGCCATAAATGTTTCAGTCTCTCAAGATCCTATAACATGCTTATTTATCTTTATGATATTTAACAAAATGATGTTAAAGTTATATCTGAGTATTTTTTCGGTCAATTGTAAAAAAGACTTTTTAAGATAAGATCGATAAGGCATACAATGTTGACAATGTGTAATGCCATCGTACTGTTGTCGAATTTTGCATGATGACAGGCGGCCCAATTGAGCTGAGTTTTTTGCGTGAAATTGAAGCAAAAATCTGCAAAAAATTTTTCATTTTGTTAAATAATTTTTGATTGATTGTTAGTGGATTAAGACTTTATGGACATTTATTGTGTTGATAATCAATTAATTATTGGTTTGTTGGGATGGATAATGAAGTTGCTTAAAAAGTCTTAATTGAGAGGCCGATAAAGTGTAAAATGCCATTGACAGAAAGTAAAAAGGTCCTGAAAATGCAGGCCATATGTCTTTAATAGATATTATTGTTGTAGGTGGTTTCTTAGGCATCACCCTGTTTATTGGCTTTCGAGCTGGTAGAAACATTAAAACGTTTAAAGAATACGCGTTGGGTAATCGGAATTTTTCCGATTTTGTTGTTTTTTGCACGGTTGCAGCCACGATGATCGGTGGTAATACGACGATCGGTCTTATCGGGAAAGTGTACGAGATCGGTATCACGCAAGTGTTGGCGCAAATCGGAACGCCTATATCTTATGTCGTAATTGCTTTTTTTGTGTCCGGTCGAATTAGGAATTTTTACGGCTGTGTTTCCATCGGTGACATCTTGTACAAGAGTTACGGAACGCCGGGTAAGGTCTTTGGCGGCTTCATCACGTGTTTTTACGAATCTTTGAACGTAGGATTGCAATTCATGGCCATGGGCACAATTTTGAGCGTGCTTACGGGCTTATCTTACAACTTATCCTTACTCATTTCTGGTACAATTATTTTTCTCTACACGGGGCGTGGGGGTGTTAAGGCCGTAACTTTTACGGATGTTTTACAATTTGTGGTTTTAATTATAGCAATTCCCATCCTGTTGAGTGTGTTGCTTTATAAGGTGGGCGGATGCCAGGAACTTTTTAGAAAATTACCGCATTCTTACCTAACGATCAGCGACGCAAATCTGCACCGTTATATGTTGATTTTGTGGACATTTTGTTTGCCGTCATTGTCTCCAACGGTCACGCAGCGTTTGCTCCTAACAAAAAATAAGCGGCAAGGGTTCCGTTCGTACATGGGATCGTGCTGCATTTACATGGTTATCGTTGTCATCGTCGTGATGATTGGCTTATCTGCCTACGTTTTGCATCCTGACATAAAGAATGCCGACCAAGCGTTGCCCATTATGATGAGCAAGTACTTGCCGGTAGGTATTTACGGCTTTGTCATAGCGGGACTTTTGGCGGTTTTAATGTCGCCGGCCGATTCACTGTTAAATGCCAGCAGTATTTGCTTGGTCAATGACCTTATTTTACCTTGCATAAGAAAGCCTTTGCCGGAACATAAGAAGTTATTTTTGTCGAGGTTCATTTCATTATTTATGGGGGTATTCGCAATCCTGTTTGCCACGCAATGCAAGGGTATTTTTGAAACAAAGATTATTGCGAGAAGCTTGTGGTTCCCCATTATTGTGGTCCCCTTGTACTTTTCACTGTTCAATAGAAAGATTTCTAAAAAAGGTTTGTTCATCAGCGTTAGCATCGGATTTTTGACGATGTTCTTGTGGAACATATACATAAAGCCACCCACAAAAATTGACGGATTATTCCCCGGATTTTTTGCGAACTTTATTGCTTTTACGCTGTTTTACCTTTTAGGCGGGGGCCAAAGGATTTTCCAACCGTCTGAATTGGCAAGAATGAACCGCGCGTACGAAGAACCGACACAAACGGCCTTCAATGAGCAAGAGTTCCGTGTAAAGACCAATTTGTTACTCGGCATTTTCCTCGTATGCGTTCAAATCCTCCCGATGTTGTTTTTTAGTGGGGCCATCACAAAATCAAAAGCGACACTCGTCCTCATCAACGGTGCAATGGCGATCTTGCTCATGTTCGGTCCCAGTTTGAGGATTTTTTGCGAGAAGCATTTCATCATATTTAAGCACATAACGCTGCTTTTTTGTTTGCCGCTGTCGTCATTGTATTTGATGTTTTTTGATGATCCATCCTACAGCGGTTTTCACGTGTTGACGTTTGCGATGTCGCTGGTCCTGATCATCACCTTGTCTGAAGTGAAATACAGGGAATGGATGACTTTTTTGGCGGTATTATTAACGGTGTGTGGGGGCGTGGCGTTTTTTAAATTGAATTACAAGTTGAACTTTCCGGATCAAGTTCGCTGGTTCCACGTTTTGTATTTGATCGGATTCATGCTGATGATCTTTTCCCTCTGGTTCAGAAGCAAGATGTTTACGATTGAAAAGGAAAATGCCGTCATGGAAGAGCGTTACAATTTGGCGCGCAGTGTTTCCCACGATATCATGACGCCCATGATGGTGATGCGCTTTATCCTAAAAAAGTTTGAGCAAGAGGGTCTCACAGAGCGGGAAAAGTCTTTGCTTATGGACAGTGTTAAAGAAATGTCGGGCATTGTGGATTCTATTTTGCCGGGTGTTTCCAAGCGGTATGAGAATTTATCTTTTGAAGCGATTAATCCAATTGTTGAAAATTGTGTGGCGCAGAAGAAGTTTTTGTACAAAAATCTGAACTTACGTTACGAATGCAGAGAAGAGGTAAAGGCCCGCGTGGATGCCTTACTGTTTGCCCGTGTGATTTCTAATTTAATTAATAATTGCATTGAGGCCATGGACGAAAACAGCACGGGTACAGTGGTAATTTCCGTGGGTAAGGATCTATTGGGCAATGTACAGGTGACGATTCGTGACAACGGTTGTGGCATTCCGTACAAAAAATTAGAACGTATTTTTAGTTACACGGAAAAGGGCAATAAAAAGTTCAATTTAAGTATCGGTCTGCGGGAAGTACGTGACATTATGTGGTCTTGGCATGGTCGTATTGACTTAGTCTCGACGGAAGGGCAAGGTACAGTGGTGACATTGCTGCTACCCAGCAACACGCATTTTCAGTTGATCGAAGAAGAAACGGAATCTGGTAAAATCGCGAATACGACGCAAGAGTCTTTGGCCGGAAAGAGCAATTTGTACAATCCTCAAATGGCCACACACTTTATATTGGTGGATTCGAGCCTCGATTACCAGCAATCGTGCAAATCGGCTGCCGCTGTGGCGGGGGTTGAGTTGAAAACTTATTCCACGCCAGATGCCTTGTTGAATGAGCTTGACGGTATTAGGAAGGACACCTGCTTCTTCATCGAATACCTGCCACAATCTAAATTCAGTGGCATCGAATTGGCGCGTACTTTGTTCGAAAAGGGGTACAGTAATTTGGTTATTGTATCAAATTTTTTACCCGATGTCCCACAATTGCCGTTTATTAAGCGAGTGATGTCAAAGAATCTTCCAATCTTTACACGATGAGTGTAAACAAATTACAGCGAGAAAAAGCACGTAAGCGATTACGTGCTTTATGCTTGGAAATTGAGAGGCACAATCGCCTATACTATAAGGAAAATCGTCCAGAAATTTCTGATTTTGAGTACGATTGCCTGCAGGCGGAAAAGAAAGCTTTACTCAATTTGTACCCCGAGTGGGAGGAAAATGAAGGGCCGGGCAGTGATCTGGAGGGAGCTCATTTTTTGACGGTGCCGCATTTGTCTCCCATGCTGAGCTTGAGCAACACCTACTCTCGTGAGGAACTCGCTGAGTTTTTAAATCGTATGGAGGGCTATGGAGGAGACGGCACTTGCGTATTGGAGCCGAAGGTGGATGGCGTGGCCATCAGTTTGGTTTACGTAAAAGGCATCTTGGATCGGGCCCTGACGCGAGGCGATGGGTTAACGGGGGATGTGGTGACGGATAATGTTAAGACAATACCGGAAGTGCCATTATCTTTGCCGGAGCCTTTCCCCGAACAGATGGAGGTGCGAGGGGAGATTTATTTGACGGAGCGTCAATTTCTAACGTTGAACGCTGAGCAAGAGAGCTTGGGCTTAGAATTGTACGCAAATGCCAGAAATTTGGCCGCCGGAAGCTTGAAATTGTTGGATCCGTCGGAAGTCGCGGAGCGACATTTGCATTTTATTGCGCACGGGATTGGTTTTGTCAGCGATGACATTAAAATAGAAACGCAGGAAGACGTACGTTTGCATTTGAGTCAGTGGAAATTCCCCGTGTTTCCAAGCATCGACTTGAGATGTGGATTGCAGTCAATTTGGCAATTTATCGAAGCGTTCCATGCCCGACAAATGCAGTTGCCTTATGGGACAGATGGCGTTGTCCTGAAGCTGAATGACAGGCGCTTGCAAGATCAATTGGGGGCGACTGCCAAGTCACCACGCTGGGCCATCGCGTACAAATTTGAACCGGCTTCGGCGGAAACGCGCTTAAAGGACATTAAATTACAGGTGGGCCGCACGGGAGTGATTACGCCGGTCGCGGAATTAGAACCGGTGGTGTTGGCGGGCTCTCGAGTTTCCCACGCCACACTGCATAATTTTGATGAAATTCAACGTAAAGATGTTAGAGTAGGGGACATCGTCGTTGTTCAAAAGGCGGGTGAAGTGATTCCGGCGATTGTGGGAGTCAAAAAAGAGAAACGCGATGCATCGTTTAAGCCGGTGGAGATTCCGACGCTATGCCCCGTTTGTCATGCGCCTCTGGTGAGGGTTCCGGGCGAGGTCGTCATACGTTGTACGTCGATGAATTGTCCTCCACAATTGAAATTAAAAATTGTGCATTTTGCGTCGAAGGAGGCAATGGATATCGATGGAATGGGTCCCGTGGTTGTTGACGTCTTGGTGTCACAAGGGTGGATCAATGACGTGGCGGACCTTTACAATTTACTTGGAAAGCGCCAGCAATGGATACAATTGCCGGGATTTTCAACGCAATCGGTGGATAATTTGCTCATCGCCATTGAGACTTCAAAAAAGCAAGCGTTGTGGCGCTTATTAAATGGCCTAAGCATCCCGAGCGTGGGGATCGAAGTGGCAAAAAATTTGGCGGCCAGTGGGTACACCTTGGTTCAATTAATGGACTGCTCTTCGGAGGAATTACAGGCAATTCCTTTGATCGGTAAGTTGACGGCTGATGGGATTGTCTCATTTTTCAGCAATCTTCGCAATCGGCAAATCATTGAAAAATTAATTCACGTGGGTGTAGAAGCTAAGTCGGGTCTTTCAACGGAGTTTGACACTTCACTCATTTGGCAGGGTAAGACCTTTGTCTTGACGGGAACAATGGCCCGGTGGACACGTTCTGAAGCGCAAAAACTCATCGAGTCCTTGGGGGGAATGGTTGGCAATACGGTCAATAAAAAGACGACGGCCTTGATTTGTGGCAATAAACCGGGTGATAAGTTGCTGAAAGCACGGGCGCTGGGCATTCCGATTTGGAATGAAGAGGAATTTTTACGGCAAAGTGGAGGCGTGGGTGAAGGTGAGCGTTAAGGTCATTGCCAATGCTTCGCGATGTGAGGTGTTGGCGCTTAATGAGGAGAAAACCGACTTAAAGGTAAGGCTCATGTGCCCTGCCTTGGAGGGGAGAGCCAATAGGCAGTTGATTGAAATTTTGGCAGATTATTTTAAATGTCCAAAGCAATCGATTCGCATTGCGTCTGGGGAGCATTCGACCCACAAGCTGATTGAGCTTGCCGGTTTATAAAATAGTGAAAAGGGCGACGTTAAAAGTCAGTGTGAAGCCAGCGCTGTGATGCTTGCCGTGTTGGGTAGATTTCTTAAGTGCATTCCTCTTCGTTTTTTTCAAGCTGAAGGATCTAGGGGGTGCCAGCAGATGGGTATGAATTTACAAAATATTTTTATTTGATATTCAATCAATAGAAGCAGTCTTGTTTTTTTGCGCTTTATGGGGTGTTATGAATTTTTATGTCTAAATAATGAGGAAAAGATGTGATCTGTCGGCAAGACCACGCATCCTCCGATTCGCTTGGCATGGTTTTACTTATTTTGTTGTTTATTAAAGAATAAAAGGACGATAAGTGAAAAATGCCCGATGGATTGTTCCTCGTTGAGTTGCTCGTAAACTGATCTGATCCACAAAAGCAGTGGGGCAATGGTGAAATCAGTTACGTGGGTGTTATAATTTAGTGAGTGACGTTGAACTTAAATAATGTGACGTCCCCTTCGCGAAACAGGTAATCTTTGCCTTCGAGTCGCACTTTGCCTTCTTTTCTGGCTTCCACATAGCCACCACAGGCGACAAAATCTTCGTAAGAAATGACTTCGGCTTTGATAAAACCCTTTTGAAAATCGGTGTGAATGATCCCCGCGCACTCTGGAGCGGTCATGCCCAACTTGAATGTCCAGGCGCGTGCTTCTTGAGGCCCTGCGGTGAAGTAAGAGGCTAAGCCGAGTAGGCGGTACGCGCTTTGAATGAGGTGGGAGACGCCACTGTCTTGCAAATTGAGCGATTGCAGGAAATCGGCGGCTTCTTCTGGGGATAAATCCGATAGCTCTGCCTCGAGTTTTGCCGAGAACGTACAGTACTCACTGTGGGGATCTTTTGCCAAAAATTGTTGCACCTGTTGGACGTAAGGATTGGTGGCCGCGTTTTCAGTTTCTGGCACGTTGCAAACGTACAGCGTTGGTTTGCAAGTCAGCAGGCAAAATTGTTTAATCTTGATTGCTTCTTCTTCGTCTAATGCGAGGGTGTATGCAGGCTTGTTTTGATTGAGATGGGCCTGGATTTTGAGCAAGAGTTGATGTGTTTGCAGGGCTTCTTTGTCGAAGGATTTTGATTTTTTTGACCAGCGTTCCACTTGTTGTTCAACAGATTGTAAATCTGCTAAAAGTAATTCCGTATTAATGACTTCGATGTCTTGAACGGGATCAATGCTGGAGCCCTCGTGTACGATGTTGGGGTCGTCAAAACAGCGTACAACTTGGATAATGGCATCAACCTCGCGAATGTTGGCTAAAAATTGGTTGCCGAGGCCCTCACCTTTGTAGGCACCTTTTACAAGTCCGGCAATATCAACAAATTCAATGGCGGCTGGAACTGTTTTTTCGGTATGGACAAGTTGTGCGAGTACCTTGAGTCGTGGGTCGGGTACTTCAACAATGCCCACGTTCGGCTCAATAGTGCAAAACGGGTAATTGGCCGCTTCTGCCTTGTGTGTCCGTGTAACGGCATTAAATAAAGTACTTTTCCCGACATTGGGAAGTCCAACGATACCTACCTTTAGCATAATTGCCTCATTTATAAACTCATTTTTAAAAAAAAAGAAGATATTTGTTGCAAATACTTTAGGCCTGCATGTGTGACATTAAATGCATTTTTAAAAATATATTAATTTTTACTTTACAAACATAGTATTATTACATAAGCGATAATACGTTGTTTTTTATAATAAAGTAAAACAATAAACAAAAATTATATGACGATATGAGGAAGCAATTGTTATTACCGGCGATTTTGATGGGCGCAAGCATGTTGAGCTCTCTGTGAGGGTGGATTTACGACGCGAATGGGCTGCACGATGAAAATGGAGAGGCGCCTTCCAAAAATGAACTTGCACAAATTGAGTTTATAACAATTTCGGACGAGGTAAATCTCATAAAAGATGGCGCGTTTGCAGGTTGTTGGTCTTTAAAGAACATTTCAATTCCGGCGTGTGTGACGAGTATAGGGGAGAGCGCGTTTGAGAATTGCTGTGCGTTGACAAGCTTGTGGATACCCTCGGGGGTAAAGAGCATAGGGGATTGCGCATTTAAAGGATGCAGCGCATTGGTAAATGTATGGATACCTGCCAGTCTGACGAATATGGGTAGTCATGTTTTTGATGGATGTAATTCGTTAACGAATACGTGGGTGTTGGAAAATTTGACGAACGTGGAGAATTGCACTTTTTATCACTGTAATTCGTTAACAAATATCGTAATTCCCAGTAACGTAACAAGCATAGAGCAAGGTGCTTTTGAAAATTGTAAGTCGTTGCAGTGCATTATGATATCGGGTGATGTGAATGAAATAAGTTCGCAGGCATTTGAAGGTTGTAGTGCGTTAACGAACATATGGCTTCCAAAGTCTGTGAAGAGTATAGGGGAACGTGCGTTTCAAGGGTGTCGTTCATTGGTAAACGTTATAATTCCAGAGTGTGTAAAAAACATAGGAGAGCGTGCTTTTTTCGATTGTGAGTTGTTAAAGCGTGTTACGATTTCGGCGGATGCATGCGTTGCGAGCAATGCATTCCCTAAAAATTGTCAAATCGTAAGGCGCTAAGATTGAATCCTTAATTCTGAAGAAAGGCCAGCAGCATTTGCCTGCCGGCTTTTCTTATTTGGTGCGTAAATGCGTGCCATTTTCCTTTTGAAATCGTAGGGCTATTTTGAATAAGTGAATAACATTCAATTAATTATTATATTTACAAAGCATCGTATTTAATTATGAATAAGTAACATCATTTTTAATTATTTTAATACTCCTGCTGTAAAATAATAAAATAGATAGATTGTAAAAAACGACAAACCCTTGCTTGTAAACTTAATATATTTAAACAAATTATTTCTAATTTATTAAATCTTATGAATATCAAGATGAGTAAATCCGGGTGTAAAATGAAGAAAGTATTAATGCCACTGTTGCTGGGTACCAGCTTGTTGAGTGCTCGTGGAGAGTGGTATTACGGCTTAAATGGTCTGCATGACGAGAATGGACGTAGTCCTAGCGACGCTGAGCTTGCGCAAATTACGAGTGTCGAGATCCCGGAGGGCTTTCTAAGTATAGTTGATGGTGCTTTTGCGGGGTGCAGGTCGTTGAAAACGATCAAGATTCCTGAGGGTGTGAAGAGCATAGGGGCCCAGGCTTTTGAAAATTGTAGTTCATTGAAATATAGTGTAATTCCGGATTCTGTTAAGACTATAGGAGACAATGCTTTTAGAGGTTGTACTTCCTTGAAGGCCATCAAAATTTCTGAGAAATTTTACGAGGGAAAAGACAAGGATGCGGAAAATGCTAGAATGGGGATTGACAGTACGCAGTGCACTGTTAATTACAGGGAATAAGTATTCCTGAATAATTAAAATGGGGCCAGTGGCGCTGCAGCTGCTGGCCCTCTTGTTGTGCAAGCATGTGTGACCAGCTGCAAGTTTTTTGTGAATGCTGTGCTTAGGGCGTGTTAAGCCCTCCTAAAGGCAACGATTAGAAGCCTTTGACGCTAAAGAGCTCGCTTATACTTTGTTCGGTGTGAATGCGTAAGATCGCTTCGGCGAACAACTTGGCAACCGATAAAGTGGTATGAGGACAAGCGTGAGACCAATCTAAAGAGCCTGTTGGTAAAGAATCGGTCATGACCAATTCGTCTAAGTCTCCTTGCGATAATTTGTCGATCGTCTCTTGGCTGGTAATCGGGTGCGCAATCATGGCAATGACACCACGTGCTCCCTGCCGTTTGAGCGTTTGTGCGGCGGATATTAACGTGTTTCCCGTATCGGATATGTCGTCCACGAGAATCCCATCCTTGTCTTGAGCGTTGCCGATAACGTTGAGCACTTCCACATCACGCGCGTTGAGGCGTCGCTTTGCAATCATCCCGACCGAACAGCCTAAGAAATCTGCGTACGCGGTTGCCCGCTTAATACCACCCAAGTCGGGGGAAAATACACAGAGATCCTTTTTAGAATACGCTTTCGTCTTTAAATATTCGAAAAAAATGGGGCTGGCGTACAGGTGATCTACGGGGAGATCAAAGAATCCTACGATCTGTTGTGCGTGCAACTCCATGGTGAGCAGTCGATTTGCTCCCGAGGACACGAGGAGATTTGCAATGAGCTTGGAGGTAATCGGGACCCTTGGACGGTCTTTCCGATCTTGCCTCGCATACGCGTAGAAAGGTATGACGGC
>ERZ779664.1025-NODE-1025-length-12057-cov-2.810782_pt1 | contig 12057 bp, 6 predicted proteins | sample MGYA00511478_ERZ779664 | MGnify/ENA primary metagenome ERZ779664 (study PRJEB29588, sample SAMEA2160437) | human gut metagenome | biome: human gut; feature: human-associated habitat; material: faeces | place: Denmark | collected 2008/2010 ...
CTCGCCGCCGCCGCTATCAGCGCGTTGATAAGGCTCAGCGGAGCAACGAGGGAATCGACGAACGAGACCATGCTGCTGCGCGCGAGGAGAAGATGGGTCGCGAACTGCGCTATCGGCGAATTTTCGCTGTCGGTAACGGAGATAACCGTCGCTCCCCTGTCGGATATAAAGCGCAGCATATTTATCGTCTGCTTTGAATATCTCGGGAAGCTTATCGCGATGCAGACATCGTCCTTGTTGATTCTGAACGCCTGGTCGAACGCCTCGCCAGTTCCGGCGGGTTCGATGAGGGTCACGCTGTCATAGACAAAATTGAGATAGAACGCCGCAAAGCTTGCAAGCGACGCCGCACTGCGCACGCCGAGGACATAGATATGCTTCGCGCGGTTTATCGCCTCGACGCTCGCGTTGAACGCCTCGCGCGAAATGCTCTCGCGGGTCGCCTTTATCGTATCGATATCGGAAGAAAACGCGTGTTCGAGCATATCTTCGCCGCCCGCCGCCTCCATGCGTTGGACGCTCGTCAGTCTGCTCTTGACTACCTCCTGCAGGGTCTTCTGAAGCTGAGGATAGCCCGAAAAGCCGAGCTCGGACGCGAATCTGACGACAGTCGATTCGCTCACGCCGACCGCGTCGCCGAGCTTCGCCGCGGTCATGAACGCCGCCTTGTCGTAGTTTTCGGTTATGTAGTCGGTTATCCGCTTATGTCCCTTGGACATGGAAGAGTAACAGCCCTCTATTTTTGAAAGCAGCTGTTTTGTCATATTGGATATTCACCTTATTCCGTTTACATATGTAACATGATTTTAGCATACAGCCACATAAAAATGCAAGACGGCAGAGCAAAAATTGCAGGGTTTCCTGCATTTTCTTAAAAGCATTGACTTAAAGCCCGATTTTTTTTATAATCTATTAGTCTATTACTTCTTAAATAAGGAGATAAAAAATGAAGGATTCATCATTTCTCTGGTATGACAAGCCCGCCTCCGTCTGGACTCAGGCGCTGCCAATCGGCAACGGAACGCTCGGCGGCATGATATACGGCAAAGTAGAGGAAGAGACCGTCTCTTTGAACCACGACGAGCTTTGGACGGGGCACCCGAAGAACACTATTCGCCCCGGTTCGCTCGAAGCTTTTCAGAAAGCCCGCGCACTCGCGCTCGACGGAAAGCTGCGCGAGTCGCAGGATATTATAGAATCCGACTTCATGAGCACATGGAGCCAGGCATACCTGCCCCTGGGCGACCTCGTTCTGACATTCGACGGCTCCGACCGCAAGTCAGATTATATCCGCTCGCTCGATCTTGACACGGCGATCGCCTCTGTCAGCTACAGGCAGGGCAAGCGCATCATGCGCCGCGAGCTGTTTGCGTCGCATCCCGATAAGGTTATCGCAGTCCGCCTCATCTGCGAAAACGGCAAGTTTGATGTCACAGCGAGCCTCAAATGCCAGCTTCATCACAAAGTCAAGTCGCAGAGCGGTCTGCTCGTCATGAGCGGCGAAGCGCCGAGCGAGCACAACACGAACGGTCAGTCGGATAAGCAGAGCTATTCGAAAGTCGACAGCGAGCGCGGTATGCTCTTCACCTGCGCCGTGAAAGCCGACACGGACGGCAAAAAGCATATAAGCGGCAAGGGAATAAAGATAACCGGCGCGACGGTCGTCACGCTCTATCTCACCGCAGAGACGAGCTTCAACGGCTGGCAGAACAACGCTTTCACAAACGGCAAGCCGCACCTTGAGCCCTGCATCGAGAGACTCTCGAAGAATTTCGATTACGAAGCGGTCAAATCCGCGCACATCGCCGACTACCGCGCGCTCTATTCGAGAGTTGAGCTTGACATAGGCTCGAACGGCAAAGACAACATACCGACCGGCAAGCGTCTGCGCAATTTCAAGAAAGACAAGAATGACATCGCTCTATACACCCTGCTGTTCAACTTCGGACGCTATCTCGCGATATCCTCGTCGCGCCCCGGCTCGCAGCCATCGACGCTTCAGGGCATCTGGAACGAGAAGCTCTGCCCGCCGTGGCACTCAAACTACACTGTAAACATAAACACCGAGATGAACTACTGGCCCGTTCTCCCCTGCGATATGCCGGAGGTCAACGAGCCGCTGATAGAGATGGTGCGAGATCTGTCCGTCGCGGGCGAGCGCACGGCAAAAGAGATGTACGGCATGCACGGCTTTGTCGCGCATCACAATGTTGACATCTGGAGAATGACTACCCCCGTCGGCGGATGCGCCGTATGGGCATTCTGGCCGATGTCGCCCGGCTGGTTCTGCGAGCATATTTTCGCCCACTACGAATACACCATGGACGAAAAATATCTGCGCGAGACCGCCTATCCGATAATGAAAAAGAGCGCGGAATTCTACTGCGACTATCTCGTCGAGGACAAGGACGGCTATCTCATCGCCGCGCCCTCGACCTCGCCCGAGAACAACTTCGTCCTAAACGGCAGCAACTGCGCCGTTTCGCAGACGACGACAATGACGATGAGCATAATTCGCGAGCTGTTTGAAAACTGCATCAAGGCTTCCGACATCCTCGGCGAGGACAAGGAGTTTGCAGAAATTCTCAAAGACAAGCTTAAAAATATGCTGCCGTTCAGAATCGGCAAAAAGGGTCAGCTTCTCGAGTGGTACAACGAAGAGAAAGAATCGGAGATACACCACCGCCACTGCTCGATGCTCTACGGTCTGCACCCCGCGCATCTGATAACTTCTGACGGCACGCCCGAGCTTGCGGACGCTTGCAGACGCTCGCTCGAAATAAGAGGCGACGACGGCACGGGCTGGAGCCTCGGCTGGAAGATAAACTTCTGGGCGCGTCTGCGCGACGGCAACCACGCATTGAAGCTCTTCGATCAGCAGCTGAGGTTCAAGGCTTCGACCGGCATGAACTACTCCCACGGCGGCGGCACATACGAAAATCTCTTTGACGCGCATCCGCCCTTCCAGATAGACGGAAACTTCGGCGCGGTCAGCGGAGTCTGCGAGATGCTGCTCGACTGCTTTGACGGAAAGATTTATCTTCTGCCCGCTCTCCCCGACAAGTGGAGCGAAGGCAGCGTTCGCGGTCTGCTTGCAAAGGGCAACATAAAGGTCGACATGACCTGGAGCGGCGGCAAGCTCACCTCGTATTCCCTCACCGGAAAAGGCAAGGCTAATATAGTATACGGCGGCAAAGAGACCGTCCATGAGCTCGACGGCGGCACGCTGACAGTTGAGCTTTAAGGAGTTATAAAATGAAATTCGACCTCTATGATTTTGACAAGACCGTTTTCCCCGTTGACTCGGAGAGCGTGTTCTATCTCTTCTGCCTTGTCCGGCACCCGTGGCTGATAGTCATTCTTCCCTATCAGCTCGTCTGCCTCGCCTGCTTCTTTTTGAAGATAGGCGGCGACAAGATGAAGGGCAGATTCTTCTGCTTTCTGCGCTTTGTGAACACGGAAAAGATGGTCAAAAAGTTCTGGGAGAAGAACGAAAAGAGAATATATCCGTTCTTCCGCCCGGAGAACCGCGATCTCCCCGCAGTCGTCTGCTCGGCGTCTCCCGAATTTCTGCTGCGCCCGATATGCGAAAAGTACAAGGTACACACGCTCATCGCCACGCGCCTTGACCCGCACACGGGCAGAATGACCGGGCTCAACTGCAAGGACAGCGAAAAGGTTATAAGAATAAACGAGGCGATGCCCGGCGCGAAATTTGAGAAAGTGTTTTCGGACTCTCTCAAAAGCGACGCGCCGATATTCGCGCTCGGAGAGATAAACTATCACGCAGTGAGGGGTAAACTGACGCGCATAAAATAAGTTTCAACACACTGGAGATGTAAAAATGATAATAGACAGCCACGCACATATATACCCTGACAAGCTCGCCAGAAAGGCGGCGCGCAGCATCGGCGATTTCTACGACATCGACATGGACCTCGACGGCACGGTCGACATGCTTCTCAAGGTCGGCGACGAAGCGGGAGTTGACAAATTTCTTGTTCACTCGGTCGCGACGACACCGCACCAGGTGCGCTCAATAAATTCATTCATTGCAAAGAGCGTATCGGAGCACCCCGACCGATTCATCGGCTTTGCGACGCTCCACCCCGGATGCGGCGACGAGATACCGGAAATCGTTGACGAAGCGATAGAGCTCGGACTCTCGGGAATAAAACTGCACCCCGATTTTCAGAAGTTCGACATAGACGCGCCTGAAGCGATGCGCATGTACGAAGTGCTTGAGGGCAGACTGCCGATACTCTTCCACACCGGCGACTACCGCACGCAATATTCAAAGCCGACGAAGCTAATAAAAGTCCTCGAAAAGTTCCCGAAGCTCGACATAATTGCAGCGCATTTCGGCGCATGGTCGGAATGGGGCTACGGCTCAAAAGAGCTTTCTGAAGCGGGAGTATATGTTGACTCGTCGAGCAGCTTCTACGCGATGAGCCCGGAGAGGATAATGGAGATGATTCACATCTTCGGCACGGACAAAATCTTCTTTGGCTCGGACTACCCGATGTGGAACGTCAAAAAGGAGCTTGAAACATTTATGTCCCTGCCGCTGAGCGACGAGGACATGGAGAAGATACTCCACAAGAACCTCGAAGGTCTGCTGGCGAAGTACAAAAAATAAAATAAAAAAATCAGAGCAAAGCCCCGCCGACACAGCAAAAATGTCGGCGGGGCTTTTTCAATTGTCAATCCGATTCAAAAAAAGAATTCTCCGCATTTTATTCCGTCGCTACAAATCACGTCGCCATGAACCGTCTCATGGTTTTGAATATTTTCCCAATCTGCGCTCGTTCCTCTATAACATATTTCATAGCAGCCGGGCAGAGCATTCGCGCCTAATATCCTCACACCGGCGGGAATGTTTATCCGAAGCGATCCGGGCATTATATCATAAAACAGGCGCAAATAATAAAATGCGCTGTTGCCTATCGCCGTAACGCTCTCGGGAATGTTTATATTTTCAATATGCTCGCAGCCCATGAAAGCATAATCGCCAATGGCCGTCACCTTATGGCCGTCAAGCTCATCCGGTATCTCAACATTTCCGCTTATGTATCTGTCGCAATCGACAATGCATGCATCTCCATGTTCGTTGAGGGTATATGAATACGGAGCCGAATGCAGCAGCTCTTTGTCCGCGCCTTTCATCTTGCGGAAGGTCGAATGTTCGAAAAGCCATTTGCAATAATTGCGGCAAGAATCTTTTGGGGCATCGAAAAAGTCATGATTCATTCTGTAGAGTTCAAGATCGAACCCGTCCGAAGCAGAAAAAACTTTTTCTGCTAAACTTGCCGATATAGATATATCTGCTTGTTCACAGCCGCTGAAAGCCCAGCCTCCGAGAGAGCGCACGCTGTCAGGAACAATTATTTCGCGCAGGCTGCTGCACCTCTCAAATGCCGACTGTTCTATTATATCTACGCTGTCCGGGATATCCGCCCTCACAAGGTTCCCGCAGCCAAAGAACGCCGCGTCATCAATACATCTTACTCCGTTCGGAATATCCACGCGCGCAAGATTTCGGCAATCTCTGAACAGGTTGCGTCTTATGTTACTTATACCGCTCGGAAGCGATACCATTGTCAGAGCAGAGCAACCCTCAAATGCGCCGCGTCCTATTTGCTTTATAGACTCAGGTAAATCTATGCTCATAAGATTTTCGCATCCGCTGAAAGCCTCATCTCCGATTTCCTCTGTGCCGTACAAAACAGTTACCTTTATAAGCTTTTCGCAGCCGCTGAAGGCATTGTCATCAATTCTTTTAACACTATGCGTAATCACAAGGCTTTCGATATTGCGGCAGTTGCAGAACGCTTCTTTTCCGATGCACCCTACCTTATAGCCGTCAAATTCGGACGGAATCTCGACTCTGCCGGAGATTTCCTTGTCGCAATCGATTATCTCCGCCTCATCGAAATGCAGAACATAACGGTAAGGACCGCTTTTTGTGCCGAACCGGATCTTTGTGTCACTCAATCTTATCTCCGAGAATCTGAGCAGCGTCCTCCACTCGTCTTTGCTGCCGGTATAATTCAACTCATCCAAATCGCACGGCTCAAGATCATCATCAGTAGAAAGCCTCAGTGCGCTCCATATTTCTCTGAGGCTGCTCACATTTTTTGAGATCGTTATTTTACGAATATTGTTTGTTCCGCTGAATACACCCATTCCGATGTCTTTAATATCTCCCAGCATTGTCAGCTCGCGGATATTATCGCAATCTTTATAAGCCGTACCGTCGACCGAGAGCAGTTTTTCCGGGAAAGTGACCGCTTCAAGTGCGCTGCAGCCGCGAAAGGCATCAATACCGATATGCAGCAGACTGTCCGGCAGCTTTATCTCGCGCAGATTTTTACAAAATGCAAAAGTATCGCTCGCAATTTCCCGCAATTCATCCGGGAGCACTATCTTCTCCAGCCCGCATCTTTCAAATGCGCAGCATCCGATTCTTGTTACGCTCGCCGGGACGACTACGCTTTCGATACCGCTGCAGCCCTCGAAAGCGTGGCCTCTTATGGCAGTCACTTTATATCCGTCGATTTCCGACGGTATAACAAGATCGCCGGAGGCGGACTTGTCGCACCCGCTTATCGTAGCCTCGCCGCCGAACGCAGTATAAAAATACGGAGAGTTCTTTTTGCCGAGATATATGTTTCCCTCTATTTTGACCATGTTTCTTTCCGTTAACTCCGACCATTGTTCGCCTGTGCCGGTATAATTTATGGAGCCACCGTTAAGATTTATTTTCAAAGGAAATTCAAGTGCCGTCTGTTCTCTCGGGATATCGCCAAAAAGCTCATGGCATATATATTTGATTCCTGTGACATTATCGGATATCACAAGTTCCATATTCTTGTGAAAACGCTCTGTTTCATTCGAAAATGCGTAGTGGCCGACATCATATATATCTCCGAGAACGGTAATTTTTTTAAGACCGGGGCAGGCGAACGCCGAAAAGCCGAGGCTTCTCAAGTTGTTCGGAAAAGTTATCTCGGTTATTCCGCAGCCGGCAAAGGCATTATCGCCGATACGTTCGACTGTGCCGGGGATGTTTATATCCGTCAGCTTGCCGCAGCCCTTAAAGGCGGAGTTCCCGATCGCCGTCAATCCCTCCGGAAGTTCCACTTCACTGAGCTCACAGCATCCGGCAAAGGCATCGTCTTCTATCTCGCGAAGGCCTTCGGGAAGATTTACTCTTTTAAGGGCAACACAATCCCTGAAAGCTCCCTCACATATCTCCTCAACGCCGTTCGGCACCGTCACCTCTTCGAGTGTTTCGGCGCACTTCCCGAACGCCATATTGCCTATGCTCGTCACGGGATAGTCCTTGATAGTCTGCGGGATTCTTACGGCGGACTCGCGGGTTCGGCATTCCGTTATCGTCACGGCGCCGAAGAGTACTGTGTACTTATACTTTGTACGGGTTACAAATGTTTTACTTCTCATTTTCAATCCTCCCCGTCATTGCTGCATTTTATCGTTCTTAAGAGGCACTCATTGCCGGGGGCGACGGACACCTCGTTCCATTCTTCTCTTGTACCGTCAAAGCGAACATTTTTCAGCCTGAAACATCTTCTGAACGCATTCTCGCCTATGTGCTTCACGCCGCGCGGAATCGTTATGTCGCTGAGCTTATAGCAACAGTTGAACGCGCGCTCTTCTATAGCCGCTATATTTTCGGGAATTGAAAGCTTTTTAAGCTCCGTGCACCCTTCAAACATTCCGCGCGAGAGCTTCATGATTCGGCCGGGCAGATTTATATCGGTGAGATTCAGACAATATGCAAAAGCCTCGTCCCCTATGCTGTGGATGCTGCCCGGCAGGCATATCTCCTGAATGGCGACACACTCATTGAATGCACGGGCTCCGATTTTCGTCAGACCGTCGTACATTTCTATTTCCACCAGCTTTTTGCATCCAGAAAATGCCCGCGCACCTATCTCTTCGGTTTCATCGGAAAGTTCCAGCCTTTCGAGTTCCGTCCAGTTGCAGAAAGCTCCTTCACCAATGCGTCTGACCGTGTAGGGAACAGCAAAATCATCAACAAAATCATCCGACATGCACAGCACGAGCTCCGTCATATCCGCGCTGAACAGGACATTCTGATCGTTTATATAATGCTCGTTTCCCGTGGCGACATTGACGCTCTCGAGACAGATGCAGTCTTCAAACGCATCGCCCGCTATATATTCCACGGTGTCGGGCAAATCTATTTCGCTGAGAGACCTGCACTGACCGAACGCCCGGCTGCCTATGCTGACAATCCCTCTCGGCAGGACCATGCCGAAAAGATTGGTGCATGAGTCAAATGTCCACTCGGATATATCTCTAACATTCGCCGGCAGAACAGCGCTTCTCATTTCAGTGCAGCCATAGAACGCTCCGCGTCCGATTTCAGTGACGCTGTCGGGAATCTGCACGCCAAGCATTCGCTTGCATTTCATGAACGCGAACGCCGCTATACCCACAACCGGAACACCGAAAAAGCTCTCCTGTATCTCAACATCTCCGCTTATGTTCTTGTCGCACTCCAGAATGACCGCCCCGTTTTCGGTCTCATCATAGATGTATGAACCTATTTCTTTGATCATCGCCTTTTCTCCTCTTCTTGCCCTTCATATAATCTTTTACCACATTTTATAGCGTTCGATATTCTCGCGGACAAGGCCGACCCCCTCGGCCCGTTCAAAGTCCCCATCCGTCGGTTCCTCCATGTAATCATAGCGAATGACATCACAGCAACTATTAAACACTCTTTCGCCGGAGATCTTTGTACCGGAGTACATATATATACGACTACCGCACTCGGCAAAAGTTCCATCCTCGATATCGGTTACGGTATCGGGAAGCCATATTTTTGTCATAGAAACGCAGTGCCAAAATGCATGTCCGCCTATATAATTGACTCCGTGGGGAACAACCATCCACTCGAGAGCATTGCAAAAAGAAAACGCTCCGCCTTCGATTCGTTCAAGCGTTCTCGGCAATTTAAATTCGGTTATTCTGTTGCTGTCGGCAAACGCACCCCCTCCTATTACACGCACACCCTCCGGAACGGTCACACTGCCGATCATGTACTGTTCCTGAAATGCCGCCCTTCCGATCTCAACAACCGGATAGCCGCCGAGATACGCCGGAATCACCGTATCATGTTTCTCAAAATCGTACTCTCTGAGATGCCTGACTATCGTCGCTTCTCCGAAGCGGACGGTGTATTCATACATGCCTTCTGTTCTTACATCATTTTCCATATTTTTTTACTCCCGTTTTGTGATTCCCGCAATTGCGGGTCATTTTCGGACATATAATAACAGAAAATTTTTCTTTGTCTATAGGCTCGGTATTAAACCCGCTTTTTTCGGTATGAGCAAGAACTTTTGAGTGCTTTTTTAGTTATGAAGAGCGATTCAGTCTCAGCCCGGCAGTTCGCATAATCACATACAAAAGACACCAAAAGAACTTTGTTGTCAATTTCAGCAACACAATGTCAAAAAATCACAAAAAAAAAACCAGCCGCAAGTTTTTACGCTTGCGGCTGGTTTTTTTGATTGTTTTATTATTCGACGTAGTCCCTGAGCTTCTTGCTTCTCGTCGGGTGACGGAGCTTGCGCAGAGCCTTTGCCTCGATCTGGCGGATACGTTCACGGGTGACGTTGAACTCCTTGCCGACTTCCTCAAGGGTGTGAGGATGGCCGTCGGTGAGTCCGAAGCGCATCGAGAGCACGCGCTCCTCACGGGGAGTGAGGGTCTTGAGCACATGGGCAAGCTCCTCCTTAAGCAGGGTCGCCGAAGCGGCATCCGCCGGGGCGGGAGCGTCGTCATCGGGGATGAAGTCGCCGAGATGGCTGTCCTCCTCCTCGCCGATGGGGGTCTCAAGGGAGACGGGCTCCTGAGCCACGCGCATTATCTCGCGCACCTTGTCAACGGGCATATCGAGCACCTCAGCTATTTCCTCCGCCGTGGGGTCTCTGCCGTTCTTGTGCAGCAGCTGGCTGTTGGTCTTCTTGACCTTGTTTATGGTCTCGACCATGTGAACGGGGATTCTTATCGTCCTCGCCTGGTCGGCTATGGCGCGGGTTATCGCCTGCCTTATCCACCATGTGGCGTAGGTCGAGAATTTGAATCCCTTTGTGTAATCGAACTTGTCAACGGCCTTGATAAGTCCGAGGTTGCCCTCCTGAATAAGATCGAGAAACTGCATGCCCCTGCCGACATAGCGCTTTGCGATGCTGACGACGAGCCTGAGGTTCGCCTCGGTCAGTCTGCGCTTTGCGGCGGGGTCGTTGTCGCCGATTCTGATGGCGAGCTCGATCTCCTCCTCGGGGGTGAGCAGCGGAACCTTGCCTATCTCCTTGAGGTAGACCTTGACGGGGTCGTCAATCGTGATGCCGTCGGCAGTCAGGCCGTCCTCGTAGTCGTCCGCGCCCGTCTCGCCCAGATCGAAGTTGACATCGTCCACATCCAGCATCGACAGGTCGTCGATTATCTCGATATTCTGCGCCTCGATAGACTCATAGAGCTTATCAAGATCCTCGATATCAAGATCCATGTCGACTATTACCGTGTCGATCTCCTGGGTGGTCAGTTTGCCTGCGGCTTTACCCTTTTCGATAAGGGCTTTCACCGCCGGTCTTTTTTCGATACCATCCATTACTTCTCTGTCTCCTTCTCTTTATGTTGCATATTGAGTCGGTCTTTTATGTCATGACCCAAAACAGAATATCAATCCTGTTTATCGGGTCTGAACAGCTTTGCGAAATCGTCGTCGCTCAGTTCGGAGGCTTTTATGCTCTCCGGCTTATTTTTTTCCTCTTTGAGTATTTTTATACAGTCGGCGCACTCTTCGACGGTGTTGCTCAGCTGAGCCGCAGAGCGGAATATGCGCTCGACCTCGTCCATCTCATCGGGAGTGAACTCGGACGAGAGGAAATACGGTTCGGTGTTGCCGCCCTCGTCAAGGCGCGAAAGGATGACCGAAAAGATGCGTCTGTTGAGCGCGGTAACAAAATAATCCGCAGACAGCTCGTCCTTGAGCTTGTTATAGAAATCCGGGTTCCGCATGAGCGAGGCTATCAGCGTCTCCTCCGCCTTTGCGGCGCGCAGATGCTGGGAGCGCTCTGGGTTCTTTGTGTTCTGTCCGTTTATCAGCAGGCGCTTCTGATCCTGCTCGCGCTGAGCCATGCGGCGTTTTCTGAGCCCCTCGCGCTTATATTTCACCTGCGATTCGATAGCGAGCTTGTCCACGCCGAGCTCATTCGCAAGGCGCGAGGCATAGACATCGACTTCGACGGGGCTCGGTATCCCCGCGAGCACCTCCGTCGCCGCGGAAAGATATTTCACCTTTCCGTCGTCGGTGGACAGGTCTATCCCCTGACGCGCCCGAAGGAGTCTGTACTCAGTGTCGTTCGCCGCGCCGTTTATGATATCGCGGAAGCGCTGAGCGCCGTATTTTTTGATTATCTCGTCGGGATCCTTGCCGCCGGTCAGACGCAGAACTTTTATCTCCATGCCCGTGGTGCCGAATATTCCGAGCGCGCGGGCGGTAGCCTTCTGACCCGCCTCATCGGCGTCATACGAGAGGATTATCTCATCCGCATAGCGTGAGAGCAGATTCGCCTGCTCTTTTGTCAGCGCGGTACCGAGGCAGGCGACGGCATTTGTGAAGCCCGCCTGATGCAGGGCTATGACATCCATATAGCCCTCTGCGATAATAAGCTTGCCGTCGTTTCCGTTCTTTGCGAAATTCAATGCAAAGACGCCGTTGCTCTTTTTATAAACGAGCGTGTCCGAAGTGTTTATGTATTTCGGCTTCGAGTCGTCGAGCACTCTGCCGCCGAACGCTATGACATTGCCGCGCGGGTCGATTATCGGAAACATCACGCGGTTGCGGAAGTTGTCGTAATAAGATACTTTTCCGTTTTTGTCGCTGCGGCGCAGGAGATTCGCACTCTCGAGCAAAATATCGTCAAAGCCCTGTTCGTTGAGGTGATTTTTAAGCGCGCGCCAGTCATCCGGAGCAAAGCCCAAGCCGAAGTGGCG
>ERZ779664.1033-NODE-1033-length-11951-cov-2.808927_pt1 | contig 11951 bp, 8 predicted proteins | sample MGYA00511478_ERZ779664 | MGnify/ENA primary metagenome ERZ779664 (study PRJEB29588, sample SAMEA2160437) | human gut metagenome | biome: human gut; feature: human-associated habitat; material: faeces | place: Denmark | collected 2008/2010 ...
CAGAACGCAAAGGCAAGAAGGTTGCCGTAGTAGGCAGCGGCCCCAGCGGCCTGACCTGTGCCGGCGATTTAGCAAAAATGGGCTATGATGTAACTATGTACGAAGCGCTGCATGCTGCCGGCGGCGTGCTGATGTACGGCATTCCGCAGTTCCGTCTGCCGAAGGAAATCGTACAGCATGAAATCTCCGCACTGAAAAAGCTGGGCGTAAAGATTGTAGTTGACGCTGTTATCGGCCGCACCTTCACTATCAAGGAGCTGATGGAGGAGGAAGGCTTCAGCGCTGTTTACGTTGGTACCGGCGCCGGTCTGCCGCACTTTATGCAGATTGACGGCGAAAACCTCAACGGCGTATATTCCGCCAACGAATTTTTGACGCGTGTAAACCTGATGAAGGCTTATGAATTCCCGAACTACGCTACACCTGTATACGTTGGCAAGAAGGCTGCTATCGTTGGCGCAGGCAACGTAGCTATGGACGCAGCGCGTACTGCGAAGCGCCTTGGCGCGGAGCAGGTATATATCGTGTACCGCCGCAGCGAGGAAGAAATGCCCGCGCGTAAGGAAGAAATCGGCCATGCTAAGGAAGAAGGCATTGAGCTGCGCCTGCTGAACAATCCGGTTGCTATTCTGGGCGATGAAAAAGGCTGGGTTAACGGCCTGAAGTGTATTAAGATGGAGCTGGGCGAAGCGGATGCCAGCGGCCGTCGCAGCCCTGTAGCTATCGCAGGTAGCGAGTATGTGCTCGACGTTGACATGGTAGTTATGGCTATTGGCCAGGGCCCGAACCCGCTGATTAAGCAGACTACCCCTGATCTGGAGGTCAACAAGCGCGGTAACATCGTTGCTGACGAGGCAGGTGCTACCTCTATTCCGGGCGTATTCGCCGGTGGCGATATCGTAACCGGTGCTGCAACCGTAATCAGCGCTATGGGCGCAGGCAAGAAGGCTGCAGCTGCTATTGACGAGTACCTGAGCAAGTAAGGGGAAAGCCGGCGCTGTTGCATAATTTAATATGAAATAAGCGTAAAATCCTATTGCAGATGTTCTGAGTTAGTCTGCAATAGGATTTTTTATTGGTGCCGTTCAAAGAAATAAAAAGCCTTAAAACGTTTCTTTTATCTGCTTAAGGCTGTATAATATAATTATGAATTTATTTGTTGAGTAATTACTATACATTAAGTAGGAGGTTTTGACATGACTGATATCAAGAAGGAACAGGAAAGAGAAGAGCTTCACCGTGCTATTTGGGCGATTGCGGATGAGCTGCGCGGAGCTGTAGACGGCTGGGATTTTAAAAACTATGTGCTGGGCACTATGTTTTATCGCTTTATTTCTGAGGATTTGACTAATTATATTAACCAAAATGAGATTGAAGCAGGTGACACTGACTTTGATTATGCTAAGATGTCCGACGAGGACGCAGAGGAAGCCCGCGAAGGTCTTATCGAGGAAAAGGGCTTTTTTATGCTGCCCAGCGAACTCTTTTGCAATGTTTGCGCTAATGCAGCCAATGACGAGAACCTTAACGAACGTTTGGAACGTATCTTCAACAACATCGAGGGTTCTGCCAAGGGAAGTGAGTCTGAGGCGGATTTCTCCGGTCTGTTCGATGATTTTGACGTTAACAGCAATAAGCTTGGTTCTACCGTAGCGAAGCGCAACGAGCGCCTTGCAAAGCTGCTTAACGGCGTGAAGGATATGAACCTTGGTGATATTAACGACCATTCCATTGATGCCTTTGGTGATGCTTATGAATACCTTATGGGCATGTATGCATCCGGTGCCGGTAAAAGCGGCGGCGAGTTCTTTACCCCGCCGGAAGTAAGTGTACTGCTTACTCGCTTGGGCACGGTAGGCAAGAAGGTAATCAATAAGGCTTATGACCCGGCCTGCGGCTCCGGCTCCTTGCTGCTCAAATGTGCTGAGCTTTTGGGCAGGGATGCTGTCCGTAACGGCTTCTATGGTCAGGAAATCAATATTACGACCTATAACCTCTGCCGTATTAACATGTTCCTGCATAAGATAGGCTTTGATAAGTTTGATATTGCCTGCGAGGACACGCTCACCAATCCGCAGCATTGGGATGAAGAACCCTTTGAGCTAATCGTATCAAATCCGCCGTATTCCGTAAAATGGGTTGGTGACGGCGATGCTACCTTGATTAACGATCCTCGTTTTGCACCTGCAGGCGTGCTTGCACCCAAGAGCAAGGCTGATATGGCTTTCATTATGCACAGCTTGTCCTGGCTCGCTGCTAACGGCACGGCTGCCATTGTATGCTTCCCCGGTATCATGTACCGTGGCGGTGCGGAGCAGAAGATTCGCAAGTATTTGGTGGACAACAACTATGTAGATGCGGTTATTCAGCTTAGCGGCGGCCTTTTCTTCGGTACGAGCATTGCAACCTGTATTATGGTGTTAAAAAAAGGCAAAAGAGATAACAAGGTTATGTTCATTGATGCCTCCAAGGAATACATTAAGGTTACGAATAACAATAAGCTGACGCCCGAAAATATTGACCGCATCGTTGATGTTTTTGCCAAACGTGAGGATGTTGCTCATTTCAGCCATCTGGCAGATTATGCGGAAATCGCCGAGAACGATTTCAACCTTTCGGTTTCTACTTATGTGGAGCCTGAGGACACCCGTGAGAAGATTGATATCGTTAAGCTCAATGCGGAAATAGCAGAGATTGTTGCCCGTGAGCAGGTTCTGCGCAGCGAAATCGACAAGATTATTGCGGAAATTGAGGGGTAAATTGCTAGCCGTAGCTACCGAATAGAAGCTTGCTATTTAGTATAGTTGAAATATTTGGCACGCGTGCGTGCCATTTTCTGATGTTACAGGATGGAGGTAGGGTAATGGGTAAAAATTTAATGACTGATGAATATAATGCTACTCTTATTGATATTAAGAATATAATATTTCAAAGTAGAGATAAGGCATACAAGGTTATTAGTTACGCAACACTTGATACCTATTGGAAAATCGGGAAAAGGATTTTTAAAGAAGAGCAAAATGGTAAAGAACGTGCGGCATATGGAGAAAATTTAATTAAGATATTATCAGCAGAGCTGACTAAAGAATATGGCAAAGGTTTTTCGGAAAGAAATCTGCGTAATTTTAGAAAGTTTTATATACTTTTTCCGGATAAAGCAATTTGGCAGACATGTCTGCCAAATCTTAATTGGTCGCATATTTGCAGCCTTCTTCGTGTTTCTGACGAAGCTGCCCGCCTTTGGTATATGAAAGAAGCAGCGAGCGAAGGTTGGAGTTCACGCACTCTTGATAGGAACATTGGCACGCAATATTATTACCGCCTGCTGCAATCGCCGCAAAAAGAAAAGATTATTGCGGAAATGAAGGCAAAAACCGCAGAGTATCAAAAGAACAAGTTTGAGCTTTTAAAAAGTCCGATTATCGCCGAATTTCTTGGCTTTCGTACCGAGGATTCTTTTGTGGAATCTGATCTTGAAGCAGCGATTCTGTCACATATCCGCGATTTTCTTATGGAAATGGGCAGAGGTTTTGCGTTTGTTGCACGCCAACAGCATATCGTGACGGATACGCAGGATTATTATATTGATTTGGTGTTTTACAACATAGAGTTGAAATGTTATGTGCTGATTGACTTGAAAATGGGCACAATTACGCATCAGGATGTGGGACAGATTGATATGTATGTGCGTATGTATGACGAGTTGAAACGCAAAGAGGGCGATAATCCCACGATTGGCATTTTGCTTTGCAGCGAAACGAGCGAAGATATCGCACGTTATTCTGTGCTGCACGACAATGACAGGCTTTTCATGTCGAAGTATCTGACCTATCTGCCGACGAAGGAGCAGTTGCGCACGGAAATTGAAAGGCAGAAGGATATATTTTATATGCAACATCCGCAGGAGAAGGAAGATGGTGGTGAAGTACAATGAGTAATTTAGAAGAGTTAATTGAAAGACTGTGCCCCGATGGGGTGGAGTATAAAAAAATTGGGGAATTAGTTGATTATGAACAGCCCGGCAATTATATAGTCAGCAGTACCAAATATAGTGATGAATATAATATTCCTGTTTTGACTGCAGGGCAAACTTTTATATTGGGTTATATAAATGAAACAGATGGGGTATATAAATCTTCTAAAGATAATCCTGTAATTATTTTTGATGATTTCACTGCTGCTTTTAAATGGGTTGATTTTGAATTTAAAGTGAAATCTTCAGCAATAAAAATATTAACCGTCAATAATACATTAACAACAATTAGATATATTTATCATGTCATGGGATTCTTAAAAATTTCTTCTGATGAACACAAGCGTTTGTGGATAGGAACTTATTCTAATATCAAAGTTCCTGTACCTCCTCTGGAGGTACAACGTGAGATTGTCCGGATTCTGGACAATTTTGCAATAGCTACCACAGAAATCCAACAAAAATTACAAGAAGAGCTTGCAGCTCGGCAGAAGCAGTACGAATATTATAGAGATTTGCTGTTGACGTTCAAACCGAATGAGAGTACCATTTTGAACGAACGAACGAACGAACTAGAGCTTAGTGGCGCTATTCGCTGGATGAAGCTGGGGGATATTGCTGATATTGGTACAGGAAATGGTAATACCAATGAAGGATTAGACACAGGCAAATATCCTTTCTTTGTGAGATCTCAGGATATTAAGTATAAGAATGAATATGATTTTGATGAAACAGCTATTATAACGTCTGGTGATGGTGTGGGAGTAGGAAAAATATTTCATTTTGTAAGTGGAAAGTATGCTTTGCATCAAAGAGCGTATAGGGTACATATTATATCTGATAATGTATTACCTAAGTATTTTTTCTATTACTTTAAGAATTCCTTTTTAACATATATCAGTAAAGCTTCATTTCATTCATCTGTAACATCAATTCGCAGACCTATGATGATTAATTTTCCTGTACCCGTCCCACCTCTCGAAGTCCAACAACGCATCGTCGGTATCCTTGACCGCTTCGATGTTCTCTGCAACGACATCTCCAGCGGTCTGCCGGCAGAAATTGAAGCGCGCCAAAAACAGTATGAATACTATCGTGACAAGCTTTTAACCTTTAAGGAACTTAAAAAGGAGGCGTAAGCCATGCCTTATTTCAATATCGTAGCGGAAACTACGGAAAGCACGGTTATAACCGAATATGAGCCTGTGCCAAGACGCTCGGACAGCTATCAGAGCGAAGCGGAGCTGGAAAAGGAATTTATCCGCCTGCTGGTTGAACAGGGCTACACCTATCTGAACATTCATAAGGAAGCAGACCTTATCGCTAATCTGCGTGAACGCTTGGAAGAGCTTAACAACATTAAGTTTACGGACAGCGAATGGGAGCAGTTCTTTGCTACTGCTATCGCTAATCCTAATGACAAGATTGAAGATAAGACGCAGACAATCCAGGAGGACTATGTAAAGGTTCTGAAGCGTGAGGACGGCACTTCCAAGAATATCCGCCTCATCGACAAGAAGAACGTGCATAACAACCGCCTGCAGGTGCTTAATCAGTACGAGAATGGCAAGGCAGAGGGTGCAAAGTATAATAACCGCTACGATGTTACTGTACTCGTAAACGGCCTTCCGCTAGTCCATATCGAGCTAAAGCGCAGGGGAGTGCCTATCCGCGAAGCTTTTAACCAGATTGAGCGTTACCAGCGTGATTCCTTCTGGGCAGGCTGCGGACTCTTCGAATATGTGCAGATTTTCGTTATATCCAACGGTACGCTGACCAAGTATTACTCTAATACTACACGTATCAATACAATCAAGGATGCAGTGAGCGGCAAAACTAAAAAGAGCAAGACCAGCAACAGCTTTGAGTTTACAAGCTACTGGGCCGATGCCAATAACAAAGTAATTCCTGATATAGTAGATTTTGCCAAAACCTTCTTTGCCAAGCACACGTTACTTAACATCATCACCAGATACTGCATTTTCACCTCCGAAAAGATGCTGATGGTTATGCGTTCTTATCAGATTACGGCAACGGAACGCATCCTGAACCGCATTGAGATTGCGCACAACTATAAGAAATACGGCAACGTAGCCGGAGGCGGTTTTATCTGGCATACTACCGGCAGCGGTAAGACCTTGACTAGCTTTAAGACTGCAAGACTGGCTTCACAGCTTGATTTCGTTGATAAGGTTCTCTTTGTTGTAGACCGCAAAGACCTAGACTACCAGACCATGAAGGAATATGACCGCTTCGAGAAGGGTGCTGCCAACAGCAATACCAGCACGGCGATTCTGAAAAAGCAATTAGAGAATCCTAATGCTAAAATCATTATCACTACGATACAGAAGCTTGCTAATTTTATTAAGAGAAACCAGCAGCATGATGTCTATAATAAGGAAATAGTTATCATCTTCGATGAATGCCATCGTTCTCAATTCGGTGATATGCATACCGATATTATCAAGCATTTCAAGAAGTATTACCTGTTCGGCTTCACCGGTACGCCTATCTTTGCCAAGAACGCAGGCGCAAGGAAGAACGCACAGCTTATGACTACGGAGCAGGCCTTCGGTGATAAGCTCCACACCTATACCATCGTTGATGCTATTAATGACAAGAACGTCCTGCCCTTTCGCGTTGATTTTATCAAGACTATGGCGCTGGAAGAGGATATCAAGGACGAAGATGTATGGGGCATTGACCGTGAGAAGCCAATGATGGCTCCCGAACGTATCTCGCTTGTAACCAAGTATATTCTCAATAACTTTGACCGTAAGACCTATCGTGGTGACAAGACCTATGTGTTCAACGCTCTGACCAACATTAAGGATGTTGCTTCTGCAGGCCGTCAAGAGGTTGAAGAAATCAAGCGTAAGCAGCGTCTGAGCGGTTTTAACTCTATTTTCGCGGTAGCTTCTGTGCCGATGGCTAAGCTCTATTATCAGGAGTTTAAAAAGCAGATGGCGGAAGATCCTTCCAAGTCTTTGAAAATAGCAACTATCTTCAGCTATGGAGCTAATGAAGAAGAAGCTGACGGCGTTATTGATGATGAGAACTCCGAGGATACATCAGCTCTGGACCAGAATTCAAGGGATTTTCTTGAAGATGCTATCCGTGACTATAACGTCATGTTCCATACGAACTATGATACTTCCTCTGACAAGTTCCAAAACTACTACAAGGACGTATCGCTCCGTATGAAGAACAAGGAGCTTGACCTGCTTATTGTCGTAAATATGTTCCTTACAGGCTTTGATGCAACCACACTCAATACACTTTGGGTTGACAAAAACTTAAAGATGCATGGGCTTATTCAGGCGTTCAGCCGTACAAACCGTATCCTGAATTCCATTAAGACCTACGGCAACATTGTATGCTTCCGCAGACTTCAGCCACGCATGGAAAGTGCTATTGCGCTTTTCGGAGACCGTGATGCGAGCAGCATTGTGCTTGTGCGTACCTTTAAAGAATATTATTACGGCTGCAGGGACGATGATGGCAAGCCTGTTCGTGGTTATATTGATATGATTGCTGAGCTGCAGGAAAAATATCCTGCCTCCGAGCATCAGATTATTGGCGAAAAGAACCAAAAGAACTTTATTATGCTTTTCGGTGCAGTGCTTCGTATGCGCAATTTGCTTAGCTGCTTCGATGAATTTGTTGGCAAGGAAGGCATCAGCGAACGTGATATGCAGGATTACCTTAGCATTTACGAGGATTTGCGTCAAAACTGGCCTCCTAAAGGACCGGAAGGCGAGAAAACCGACATCACCGATGATGTTGTCTTTGAGGTTGAGCTTGTAAAGCAGATTGAAGTCAACATTGACTATATCCTTATGCTGGTTAAACAGTACCATGACAGCAATTGCGAGGACAAGGAAATACTGGTTACTATCCAAAAGGCTGTTGATTCCAGTCCGACTCTGCGCAGCAAGAAAAAGCTTATTGAAGCGTTTATTGAGGATGTCAACGACAGTGACGGTAACGATATAATCGGCGACTGGAATGATTTTGTCTTTGAAAAGCGTGAAGAAGAGCTTGAGGATATCATTAAGGCTGAAAAGCTGAAGCCTGAAGCTACACGCAACTTTCTTGAAAACGCGTTCCAACAGGGTGAAATCAAGACTACCGGTACGGATATTGATAGCATGATGCCGCCTGTAAGCCGCTTCACTAAGAATAATAAGCGTGAAGAAAAGAAGATGGGCATTATTGACCGTTTGAAGGCTTTCTTTGAGAAATACTTCGGTATTGGCGGTAACAGAAGCTTTTTCAGTAATAAAGAGGAATGATCGCAAGAGGAGTGAAATTATGCCTAAGACGGAAATCTCTTTTGAAATTGTTGAACATATCGGTGTTCTGAGCACCGGTTCTAAAGGCTGGACTAAAGAGCTTAACCTGATATCCTGGAACGGGCGTGCGCCTAAGTACGACCTTCGCGAATGGTCTCCGGAGCACGACAAAATGGGTAAGGGTGTGACGCTCAGTAAAGAAGAGCTGGAGGCACTAAAAGATCTTTTGCAAAAAATGTAAGATTGACTTTAAAATAAAATACCGCCAGCGGAAGTCTGGCAACAAAAAATAATTTTAATCTATAAATTAACTATTGCAAGGGAAAGTTTGGGAAGTAAAGAAATTGTAAAGTGAGGATGACAACATGAAGAAAATATTTATGGCTATGTTTTTAGCAGCGCTTGTCCCAAGCACTGCGATAGCACACGATTTTAAAACACCATTACAAGATGGTGTTCTAGCGCAGTTTGATGGTATTATCATAAACGGTCAGAATGTAAACGAAGCCTATGAATCGACAAAACAACAAATGGTTGCTGCTGCCAAAGTGAAACTTGATGCTAATGACGCAAAATTTAATGTAGTAGTTAGAGAATACAATGCTAAATATGAGCAAGAGCGTGCCATGGCAAATATTGTATCTAGAATGAATGCTTATGGCGGCAATAATTCATATAATTACCTTCCAACTACTGGCGGTTATATTCATTGGCTTGCATTGCAAGGTGTTGAAGAAGGATGCTTTCATACATCAGTTGCAGAACTAGAGCGGCATGCGACATTATTTGAAGAGCGTGTAGGGTTATGGTTTGATTATATTAACCAAAAACAAAAACATGGAGAAACTGAAGAAGAAATTTACAAAACTGTTTCCCATGAATATATTAATAAACTGTTAACTCCATTTGCTCAAGCCAAAGAAGCAAAAATTCTAGCAGAAGCAGAAGAACAAAATAAAAAAATTAAAGATTATAATTGTCGTGTTGTTGTCGGCACTAAGATAAATACATTAGAAGCCATAGGTTCGATTTTTGGCATAGGCACTGGTGGAGCTAGTAATAAATTATGTAAGGATGAAAAAAAGTGCAAACTTCTTCCCGTTTACAACAATGATATATTAGAGCTTGCTTGTACCTGTGGTCACCCCTTAAGTGATCATAAATTTAAATACAAAAAATACTAAAAAAGAGGCTGGGACAAATGATATGTACCCCAATAATGGAGAACTGGTATTGGGGGTACATATCAAGACAAAACCCGGCCTCTTTAATTATAAATTTTGTTTGAAATAAAAACGCACCTTTATAGACATGAAAAAACCGCCTAGCGGTAAGACGGTTTCTTTCTGAATACAAATTTTTGAGGAGAACCAACTTTCCACGACCAGTTGTCTCTTTATGCTTATTATACGTTTTATCTTGTTATTTGTCAAACTTGGATGGTTGGCAGTGGTTGTTTTGGGAGGGGACTGTGTATTATCTTTGAAGGTTTTTGAGGGCGCTGACTGTGACTGTGCGTGTGATTGCCTTGTACTTAGTAAAGATGTATAATAAAGATAGTTCTATATATTTCTAAATTTTATTGTGGATAGTACAGTTATTTGTGTTTATAATAGAAAACAGAAGAGAGTATCTTGCTGTATTTATTTAGATATAAACATTTTGTCGGAAATATATTCTTAAGATTGATAACAGATAAAGTTGGGAGGATGTGGTAATGGCTAAAGGTGTAATTTATCTTATGACAACGGCTGTTCCGGGCTTAATCAAGATAGGCAAAACAACTATGTCGAACTATTCTAAACGTATGTATTTTTTGGAAAGCAACGGGTACCGCAATGTAGTTTCTATGAAGCGTGCTTTTGCCATTGAAGTAGAAGGTCATGACGAAAAGGAGATACTTTTGCATACTATATTTGCAAAAAGTCGTGTAGCAGATACTGAGTTGTTCGCTGTAGATGTTAATGTTGTCATGCAACTTCTTTCATCGTTTGAAGGAAATGTTGTATTTCCTGTTTCTGAATCTAAGCAGGAAATTTTTGCAGCTGCAACGGAAAATATTACCAGTGGTATTATTCCTAATGGTATTTATTATTTTTCCCGTAAAAAGAAATCTGATAATAAAACAGTTGCGGCCAAGGTTAAGGTGGTTAATGGTTTTTGGACTTTGCTTAAAGGAAGTAATCTTGGGATTCATGAAGATATAGGCGGTTCTAATAAATCAAGAGAGTTACGTGCGCAATTACCTATGGATGCTCAGGGGATTTTACTAGACGACTTTAGTCTTGGAGAATGTTCTCCGAGTTTTGCTGGTAACGTCGTTCTCAATCAGGCTTGTGATGGTTGGATGGAATGGAAAAATGTTGATGGTAAGCCTATTGATATTTATCGTCAGAGCTTATTGAGTTCTGAAATCGATTCTTAAGTTTATGATTTGATTCATTATACGATGAATCACGTAAATAGTTTTTAGAAATGGGGAAAGTTTGAATGATGAATAACAAAAAAATGATTGGTATCGGTATTCTTATTGGTATTATTTGTTTAGTATCTTTTTACTTTTTATATTGGATAAGAACACCAATCTATTCTATTAACATAATAAAAGAGGCTGTCCAAAAACATGATGTAACTACATTTGAACGTCATGTTGATATGGATACTCTTTATACCAAAGCGTTTGATGATTTTATTGTTGCTACAGATAAAATTGAAGGTAAGAATTCATTTTCTAATCCTTTTGCAGTTGGATTTATTCAAATGTTAAAACCTCCTGTAGTAGCAGCTTTAAAAGCAATTACTATCGAAGGTGTAAAGGGAGAAAATAAAGATGTTACTGCTAAATCAGATGATGCTGATAAAATGGCCACTAACATTAAAGGTAGATCTGGCTTAGATAAAGCTGTATTTAAAGATGTGTCAGTTATCAGCAAAGAAGGAGATGCAGCTATCGTATCAATTAAAATTTACAATCATAAAGTAGACAAGGATTTCAATCTTAAGGTAAAAATGATAAAACTGGATGATGGTAAATGGAGATTAAAAGAAATTACTAACCTTGTAGAATTTATGGTAGAAGTAAACAATGCAGAAAAAATAAAGTTGGCGGAGTTGGATAAGCCCATTAAAGAAGAAATTTATAAAAATGTTAAACCAGACGGCATACGCGGTGGTTGGAGAAATGAGGGCACATATTTTCCTATCTGGGTTGCTGAAAGCGGATTCAAGTTAAAAAATGTTTCCGGTAAGGATATAAAGAATGTAAAAGGACATATTGAGTGGATTAAAATGATAGATAAATCTGTAGTAAAAACCAGCCCGCTTTTAGCAACAGGACCAATTAACAAAGATGGTAGCGGCGAGCTGTATAGCAAAGTAAGTCTAAATGAATATAGTGATGAAGACAGAGTTATTATTCAGGCTAAAGACAAAGAGTTAACGATACGAGTAAAAGTAATGTCTATTGAGTTTGCTGATGGTAGTTCATTAGTTAGACCGACAACTTTGCCTGATTAAAATGGTTTTGTGTATTTAATCACAATAATAAAACTCCTGTCATAGGCTGGCAAAAGCCAACTTACGACAGGAGTTTGTGTTTATTAAATCCCTAAAATAACTTACTTCTCTTCTTCCTCAAACTGAAAAACATATTCCACCGGCTTGCCAAACACTTTGGCGATATC
>ERZ779664.1034-NODE-1034-length-11942-cov-2.733490_pt1 | contig 11942 bp, 14 predicted proteins | sample MGYA00511478_ERZ779664 | MGnify/ENA primary metagenome ERZ779664 (study PRJEB29588, sample SAMEA2160437) | human gut metagenome | biome: human gut; feature: human-associated habitat; material: faeces | place: Denmark | collected 2008/2010 ...
TTCTTTTGGTTTTTACCACTTAATTGCCCTCCTGATACAATATAATTGACCGAAAAAAGTGCGGTATTTGAATTAGCACTTTTCAAGTTCCGTTACCTAAGCTATAATGGAAGGGTAATACAGGTCTGACCATACTCTCCTTGGGCTTTTACGCCCGTCAATAAGACTGTCAGCCGTCCTTCCATTATAGCGTTCGGTTTTTGCAGGTTGGGCTTCGCGTCCGTGTAACGAATCAGATTGAATCGGTAATGGATAAGGTCGGTCGCCTTAATTACTAATTCTTTTCTTGGAGGTTACACTTATGAATGCTGTCGGTATCGACGTCTCGAAAGGCAAATCTACCGTAGCCGTCCTGCGCCCGTTCGGAGAAATCGTTGTTTCTCCGTTCGACGTATCGCACAGTCCAAAGGAACTTTCGAAGCTCGTCACACTCCTTAAAACTTTGAACGGCGATACGAAGGTTGTTATGGAATATACAGGTAATTACTATCTCCCAATAGCCCTGTTTCTCCGTAACAACGGTTTTTTCGTTTCTGTAGTCAATCCAATTTTAGTGAAAGATTACAGTACAAAATCTTTAACTGTCCGTAAAGTTAAGACCGATAAAAAAGATGCTCTTAAAATTGCTTCTTTTGCTCTCGATCGTTGGAATGAGCTTTCGCCGTTCTCCGCTCAATCCGAAGCTCGACTTTTACTTAAATCCTACAATCGCCAATACAATCAATACAACAAGCTCAAAATTATATTGAAGAATAATCTTATCGCTCTTCTCGACCAAACTTTCCCCGGCGCAAATACTTTGTTCTCTACGCCGACAAGAAAGTCCGACGGTCATGAAAAATGGGTGGATTTTGTTCTCAAATTTTCTCATTCGGAGTGTATTTCGAAAAAATCTTTCTCATTTTTCCTAAAAAGTTATCTCTCTTGGTGTAAAAAGTTCGGCTACAAATTTTCCAAAAGCAAAGCTCAAGCAGTTTACGATTTCGCGTGTAACTGTTCGCCGTCTTTATCTTTTTCAGACAGTTCAGCTTTACTTGTCTCAAATGCTATAATTCAACTCAACAGTATTAACGAAACACTTGCGTCGTTAGCATCCGAGATGAACAAGATTGCAGCCACGCTTCCCGAATACGACTCTGTTATGTCTATGTTCGGCGTGGGATCCGTTCTCGGCTCTCAACTTATTGCCGAAATCGGCGACGTTTCCCGTTTCCCAAACAAAAAAGCTCTCGTCGGTTTTGCCGGATTAGATGCTTCTCCGTTTCAATCCGGAAACTTCAATCCGCAATCTCGGTCTATTTCAAAACGCGGTTCAGCAGCCTTGCGAAAAACGCTGTTCCAAGTAATGTCCGTCGTTTTGCAACGAGCACCGACGAATAACGTAATATTCCAATTTATGGACAAGAAGCGTTCCGAAGGCAAACATTTCTATGTTTATATGACCGCTGCCGCCAACAAGTTTTTAAGAATTTATTATGCTCGCGTGACGGAGCATTTGAACCTTTTTACAACAACCACCGCTTAGCCGTTTTTATTCATATTTCAAGTCTGCGTTTTTACGGAGGCTTTTTTGTGTTACCGTTTTTTGCTTGGAAAATTTTTTCAATTTCCTTCTTCATTTCTCTTGACTTTTATTTGCAGGTCTTATTGTAATTTTCGCCTGTTTTATCTTCAAACAGGCTCTTGATATATTCGCCCGTCGTAATCTTCACGTTGGTGCGAAGTTCGGTCGAGCCGATGAAAAACACCTGCCCCGTTACCGCCGAGATAATCATTCTCTGTTCGTCCGCATTGAAACTGTCGCCCGCTTTGTAAACGTCCAAAACGTCTTTCATATCCGGCGCAGACAGTTTGAATATAAAGGTGTACTGCGAGTTTTTAAGAATTGCACTCGTCTTGCTGCGGAGTTCTTCGTTCGCGTTCCAATCGGCTATATTCTGCGTTGCGGGAATGAACGAGCCGTTGTATTTTCTGATACGCTTACTCATCGAGAAGAAAAAGTCCAATGCAATCGGGAATTTCGCGTCAATGAATAAATGCGCCTCGTCAGCGATAATAAGCGTTCGCAAATTTTTCCCGCTTTTATTTGCTTCCCTTGCGTTAATGACTTCCTGCTCTATAAAACGGAAAACAAGCAACATTTGCGCGTTGGCTACGGTGTTATTCTTGTTTGCAAACAACGACTGAAAGTTAAAGTCTATCAAGTCGGCATTCACTTTCAACGTAGACGGCGCGTTCCAAATATCCGAATATCTGCCGCTTACGAATTTCTGCAAATACAGTTCCGCCGTTCGCATATCACGCAAAGTCAGACCGTCCGTGTCTTCCTTGTTCTTTTCGCGTAAGACCGCCAATAAGTCGGTAAACAGCGGAAAATCATCGGCATTAAGCCTTGTGCAGTCCGTTGTTTCATAGATTCCTTTTCTCGCATACGCTTCCACGGCAAGGTTGTTTATAAGCTCGATAACGTCGCTGTTCGCGCCCACGAAAACAATCTTGAAGAAACTTTCAAGCATTTTCAGGTGCGTGTTGAACGTTACGACCGGATCTGCGGGCAAGCCGTCCTCAGTCAATATCTTGTAGATATGAAACGGGTTGATTCTGCCCTCTTTTGCATTACCCACGTCGATAAGATTACCCGACAAGTTTTTCGTCAAGGTCAGATACTCGGCTTCGGGATCGAGTATAATTACCCTCGTATCGTTCGCCCACTCGTTTGCGATAAGCGATTTTAAGAAGAACGATTTACCCGATCCAGATTTACCTATAATCATACCGTTCGAGTTCTGATACAGATTCCCGCGTTTCCACATATTGAAGATAAACGGAAAGCCGTTTGCCTTGTTCTCTCCGAGCATAATACCGCCGTCATCCATAACGAACGTGCGAACGAACGGAAACACCGCCGCAAGCGACGAACTGTTGATACCGCGCTCATAGTTTTTGAGCGTACTCACGGGCGAAATTGCCGACGATTTGAAACCTTCTATCTGCAAGCCGTAAAGGTTGGACGGTTTGAAATTGCCCGTCATAATACTTCTTCTTACAGCCTTTTTGTAGTTATCATCGTCGAGATAGTTATACGCCGTGATAGTAAGCGTAACGTCAAGAAGCGACTCGTTTTCCGTTTGCAGCCTGTCTAAAAGCGCGTTCATCGTTTCTCTGTGGGTTTCCGCACTATTTGCTTCGCTTGCCTTTTCGGAAAGTATTTGCTTTGTTTCCATTTCGCCGATACACTTGTCGATACGCTTTATCGCTTTGAATTTGTCCACGGGTTTGACGTGCAGAACCACTTTCGTGTTCGGAATATTGAACACGTCCGCGCCCCACGCGTTACGAACTCGTAACGGATAATCCGCAATAGCAAACACCGCCGCTTGCGTTCCGTCAACCGTATAACTGTTGGCTCTGAACTCAATCTTTTTCGGTTTTACCCACGCTATAAGTCGATTATCTTCGATTTCCTTGATTTCTCGTTCGTCGAAGTTACGCGAAAAACTGTATTTCAGGAATATCGCCGTTTCCTTTCTGCCAAGCAGTTTTGTGTTCAGTCCGCATTTATTGATTTCACTTGCAACGTTGATTGTCGTATTTTCAAGGTCGAGTTCGTTTCTGCCGTAAACGACGATATAATAGTCCGAAAGATACTGTTTGCGGATATTATTCATCTTGTCGATACGGTCAATCCGCTCACGCAAAATAGCCGTTTTAATCTCTCTGACTTCTTCCCCTTCTACGCTTTCTTTCATTTCCGCAAGCCTGCCGAACAGGTCTTGCGCAAAGTTGTCCAAGTTTACGGGACGGTCTATTTTTATAATGTCCGCGCATTGCGTTCCGTCGAGCATTTTAAGGGCGTTTGCAAGATAGTCGATGTCAATGTTCTGCTGAACGACGTCCTCGATACCGAAATTCTTTTGCCCGACTTTAATTACTCTGCCGAAGTATCCGCCGCTGTATTCGATAAGCCCGTTTTCCTTGATGTCTTTCAGGTTTAAGAGCGCGTCCACGCGTTCTTTCTGTTTGTCTGCGTTTTCGGTATAAACCTTTTTCGCAAACAGGAATTTTATGTTTTCCAAGATACACGAATAGAAAATGCCGTCCTGCGTAGGCATAAACATTACCACCGCAAGCAGTCCCATAATTACGGCAAACGCGAACGCGCCCGAAGTGATTGCAATGAAAATAATTGCAAACACGATCAACGCAACGATTACGTCTGCCATCGAATAGCATTTCCATACCGTGTTTTTTACTTTGATTTTCTTCGGAATTATTCTCATTCTGTGCTTTCACCTCCGCTACTTTCCGATCCTTCCGTTGTTTCGGCAGAAGTTTTATCTTCGGAATATTTGTCCGAATTGTCCTCTCCGCCACTACTGTCTGCTTTGTTTTTCCTGTGATTCGAGATTGCTTTTCCGACACTCGCGCCGCCGTGAATGATTTTATGCGCCAAGCCGAACGTTGCCGCTCCGACCATACGCGAACCGTAAAACGCCGAACGTAAGAAGTTCCCGCCTGCGTGCATATCGTCCGCTTGTCCGAACAGTTTACAAAACAGCGCTTGCCCTGCCGGAATAACCATTGCTCCGCCGACGATCATAAAGATTAGGAACATCGAATTGCCGAAACCGCTGATTTCGTCTATTCGCATTCTTGTTATAAGCGGCAGAAGCAGAACGAAGATATTTACCGAGAACACCGTTCCGTAGGCAATCACGATTTTCGTTATAAAAGTTTCTCTCCACGTTTTGAATCTCGCTCCGTCATCGAGCGGAAGCGTTGACATACTCATAGGCATTACGAAGTACATAAAAATGATTTCGTATACCCTTTTCGCCAAGTTGAGAACGGCAACCACAAGCGCGATTGCAAGCGCAACGCCTGAAATGAGCGACGGCAGATACAAGAACTTGTCTGGATTGACCATTCCGTTATATTTCCATTTGTCGGGAAATACGAAACCCGTCGTATAATCTCCGAAAATCTCCTTTACGCCGAGCCGTGATATATCGAACTCGGACACCGAATACCCGTTTATCCAATCGCCTGCGCAGGCGTTGAACAACGCGCTCGACAATTTCGTCGTATTCCCGATTTGAAAGATCTGCGATACAAGCACGAGCAACGAGTTGGATATAAGGATAATCAGGAACAGGACGGTAAGCATAGCCATTGTGCCGAGAAGTGCCAAAAAGAACTTGCCGACGATAGTCGATACGTTCCGTTGCGAGTTAATCATATTTTTGATAAGCGCGGCTATCGTAAAAATACAAGTAAGCCCTATCGCCAAAATGAAAATGCACCAAAAGATTGTATTGACCGTGCTATCGCCCGCCAAAAATTCGATGATATTGACCTTTTCGCCTTTATACGTTACGTCCGTGATTCCCGATATAGCCGAGAATATCTCCATCAGTCCGTCTACGAGTTTTAGAAGCCACAGAAAAAGAAGCAAGCATAACTGTTGAAAAAATATAAGCATTCTGCTCCTCCTTAAAGTTAAAAATATAGGGCGGCAAATAACTCTGCCGCCCCTCGCAAAATATCCGCTCTATGCGATTACGCAGTTACCCAAGCGGAAAGACCGTTGATAAGAAGCGGCGCACCCATTGCTACGACAAAGATAATAACGATACCGATGATAAGGTTTTTAACCATATCACGCGCATTGATTTTCTCTTCGTTTTTGTGCGCGATTGCGATTTTGATACCGACATATGCGCCCCAGATTACGACCACAGCCGCCAAAGCCATTACGATATAGATCCAAAACGAATCCATAAGGGATTGAAGTTTCTCAACGATTTCGGCAAGGTTTTCGTTAAGAGTTGTTGCCAAAAGATTATTCATATTGTTTTATCCTCCTTTGATTGTTTCTCTTAACCTACCCATGCGGAAAGTCCGTTGATGAGAAGCGGTGCGCCCATTGCGATTATGAAAATAATCACGATACCGATGATAAGGTTTTTAACCATATCGCGAGCGTTGATTTTCTCTTCGTTCTTGTGAGCGATAGCAATTTTGATACCGACGTAAGCACCCCAAATGACGACGACCGCCGCGAGTGCCATTACGATGTAAATCCAAAAGCTGTCCATAAGCGACTGCAATTTGGTAACGATTCCCTGTAAATTTTCATCAAGGGTTGCTGCAAGTAAATTATTCATAGATTATTTCTGCTCCTTTTTATTTTCAGATTTTTTGTTTTTGCTGTTCTTTCTTTTAAGAACGACGAGAGTTGCCACCGTGCCTGCGCCGAGTACGAGAAGAATCGGCAGCAATATGACTGCGGCGGAAGTTTTCTTTTCTTCCTTTTCCGTATCAGACGGCTTGTCCGTTTCGGAATCTGACGGCGTATCGGGCTTTTCAGGCTCGGACGGTTTATCCTCGTTCGGCTTGTCGTCAGGTTTATCCGGTGTTTCGGGTTGTTCAGGTTCGGTCGGTTTATCGGGCTGTTCGGGTTCGACGGGTTTAGGTTCGTTTTTCGCCAAATTTACCTCGTAAACCATCAATTCCTCGCCGTTATCGTTCGTTACGGTAACGATATATTTCCCTTCAAGTACCGCAAAGTCGAGTTCTCCGTTTTCGCCCGGAATCAGCACAACGCCGCTTCCGTCGTCCGCGCTCGTAAATTCCACTTTCACGAACTCGGTGCGATTATCCCCGCACTCGCAAACGTAAGATACCGTCATCGTCTTTTCCTGTTCCCTTACCACTGCGTCGAAAACGTAAACGTGCGTATGCTCGTCGGGATTTTCGGGTTTATCGGGATTTTCAGGCTGATCCGGATTTTCGGGTTTATCGGGTTCTGTCGGTTTGTCGGGCTGTTCAGGCTCGGTCGGCGTATCTGGATTTTCTTCGATATAGCCGTCGTCGCCGCTCGTTACAAAGTCCGAAATATAGTTATAATCACACTCTTTGCAGGTGTATTTCGTATAACCGACTTTCCCCTCTTCCGCTTTTACGACAGTCTTTTCATAGTCGTGTCCTGCGGGTTTTACATAATCGGTAACGTATCTGTCCGCACAATTCTTGCAGGTATGTACGGTATAGCCGTAAGATTCGCACGTTCTTCCGACCGTCTTTTCCTCGTAATCGTGTCCGATTGCTTCTTCGCCGTCCACCGTATAACTGTCGCCGCAGTTTTCGCAAACGTATTCGGTATAACCGTCTTCCGTGCATCACGCATTAGTTCAAGTGCTTCGTCGGGATATGTTTCCTTAATTGTAGCCGCCGCCCGAACTTTATGTATTCGCCTTACGGGACTTTTCAAGATATAATCTTCATCTTCAAGCCACGAGAAGAAACTCGATAATATACGGCGAATATTGTCTATCGTTACCTTACTTGAATTCTTCTCGCTCTGATACACCGTTAAATACTCGCGTAAATCGTCTGTCGTAATATGATCTATCGACTTTTCGACTTTCCCAAGCATAATCATTATGGTGGATTTGTAATAGCGCAACGATTTTTCCGAACATCCCTCTACCCTTTTAGCCGATAGGAACTTTTCTATTACTATTTCATCTGTTTCAGTCTGCTTGTTCTCATCACATTTTACTATTTCATAGTCAACTAACGTTGCTTCGATTGCCTTTTTCAACTGTTTTAGTTGCGCATTGTCCAACACCGAAAGCATTTATAGTGTGCTACACTTTGCTCAACAGCCGTCTGTTTTGCTTCGCATTTTTCTCAAAGTTTTTTTCTACGATATACATTGAAAAACACTCTTGAAAAAACATTTTCAACTTGTATCCGATTTCATTTTTCTGCCTCCTTCTTTTTGTTTTACTCTTCTTTTTGTTTTACTCTTCGTTTTTGCTCTTACGAGTCCACGAAAGATAAATTATCTCTCTATCTTATATGGACGCTTGCAAGCCGTTTTGCGGGGGTGCTTTGCAAAAGTTTTTTACTCCCTCACTATAATTGGAAAGTTACGAGCCGTTTGTCGGGGTGTTTCACGAAAATTTTACAAAAAAATTGCCGAGAAATTTTCCCGACAACCGCATGCAAAAAGGAAGTCCGATTATATCAAACTTCCTTCTACGCTCTTTATTTTTAATTGTTTTTAATTTTTTTGCATAATAGATTTTGCAAATAGTTCGCGCTAATAATCCGCATTTTACAACGAAATTTCGCCGTCAGAGCAAATGACCTTACAGGACGAAGGCACGTTGAAATTCCAATAACCACCCTTTGAAATCGCTTCCCACTGCGATTTTATACCATTAAAATGAATTTCTTGAAGTCCGCTGCAACCACTGAACGCACCTTTTTTTTACCCTGTTAGAACACTCTTTATTGTCAATCCCTATCCTTATTAGGTTTAGTGGTCTCCGTGATTTCGCCTTTCGTGGTGGCTGTTGTAGCACAGTTCTCGTAAATGTAAACCGCAAAAAATTATCACTTAAAATACGAACGAATGGAAAGTCAAACAGAAATGTTTGGCTTTTTTCTTTTTCCTTGAAAGCAATAATTTTTTGACTATATGACGGGAATAGAAGCTCGTGGTTTACATTTACAACCCGACGGAAAAGGAAAATCAGCCTACCGAACAGTGCTACCTTTGCCCCCCTGCCGAAAGGCTAATGAAATCACGGAGGTATAAAGAAAATGCAAAAAGTAGTTTACTCAATCTCAAAGGTAAACAAAGACGAGAAGTTGAAAGGTGTAGGTTATCTCATAGAAGGTAACTTGCTTATCCCCTCTACTTCTCAAAAGGGTAACGCCTATATACGGGTATTCGAGGACGTTGCCGAAAAGTGCAAGCCCGTAAAGGACAGTAACAGCGAGTTCAAAGGCTATGTAACGATTGCTTACGAAAATGTCAACGTGTACAACAAAGAGAAAAACCGTTACGACACTTTGGACTACATAGAAACGACGTATCATATCTGGTACAAATTCATTGATTGAGGTGAGCGAAATGGAGAACGAAAACAAGAAATTCTATCTTTCGGAGTTCTCGTACTTCGACGGCGAATACGACGTTACATTCAATATTTTAGACGTGAATTTCGATCGCAAAACGATTACGGTAGCCATAAGCCGGTGCGGGAAGATAAAGCAAGACACGTTCGACCTTATGCGGGACAAAGACGGCAAACTGTATTTCGAGTACGGTAAATTTTACGAAAACAAAATATCCATCGACGATTTCGAGGATGTTAACGATGACTAACGAAGAATACATCTCTATCTTAAAACAAGATTTTCCGAAAGACTTTGCCGACGATGACGAGTTCACGGCGGCATTGTTAGACTTATGCGAAAATGTAAAGGAGAACGACAAATGAACAGAATAGCAATGGTTATAGGCTCGTGGGGTTCTTACAACGAATGTAACGAACGGGCACTCGGAAGTAAATGGCTTGACTTCGATGATTACGACGATTGGGACGAAATCATTGAAGAACTTGAAAAAGAAGGATTTGAGTTAGACGGCATCGACGAAGAACTGTTTGTGCAGGACATTGAAGGCATCCCCACCGACAGCGAAGATTGGGATAACACGCACCCCAAAGAGATATTCGAGCTTATTAAATCGTCCGGCGTTTTGAACGATAACTACAAACACGAGATTATGGAAGCGTATTGCGAAGTGCGGTCTTTCGACGAATGGGCTGATCTCGTGGAACGATACGGCGAGAATTGGGACGACGACATAATCTTTTACAAAGGACAGGATATGTACGATGTAGCATACAACCTCGTCAATGAGTGTTACGACTTAGAGAAAATGCTCGGCAATCTTGCGTCCTACTTCGACTATAACGCTTTCGCGCGGGATTTGAGTTTCGACGGCTACTCCGAAACGGAACGTGGCGTTATTGAAATAAGATAAAAATAAGGAGATATACACAATGGAAAACAACACTTTCCCCACCCTTCAAGCAAAGAAGGACAAAGCAATCGAGGTTATGAAAATCCTCGACATCTACAAACCGTTCATACAGAGCTTCAAACAATCCGATAAGGTTTGCTTCTTTGAAACGTTCGGCGGTTTCTGGGTTTACCAAGAACCCGAAATAGAAAAGAAAATGAAAGAAATTGAGCGAAAGTATAATTGCAAGGTATTCGCCATCACGCACGAAATCACAAATATAGGCGAACTATGGAATTTTCTCGTCGTATCGAATTATCCCGAAGAATGGGACGATATGGTTTATTCTCACGGTAATAAACACACGCTGCTTGCCTACGTCTGGAACAAATCGGACGAAGATTGCAGCGAGTTCGGAGATATAACCGTTCAATCGTTCGGCGGCGGTATTCGGAGGGTTGCGTAATGGAAAAAGTATTTATCGTTCAGTTCGATTGGTCTACTCCCGACGCCGAAAGCGTTGACCTTTACGCTTTTACGAAATACGAGGATGCTTACGACAAATTCAAAGAACTTATATGCGCCGAGCGCAATCCAGAAATGAGCTGGGTTGGCGACATAGAGTTCGACGAAGGCGGCTACCCTATCGAAGATCACTACGATTCGAGTTCGAAGACAACAACTCAAACGAAAGCGAAGTTTGGTGGCATATCACGGATAAGAACGATTGGTATCAACATTCGTTCATAGACTTGCGTGTTTTGGAGGTGAAATAAATGTTTAAGAAACAGGCTTACATACAGTCCTTGAATGTCGGGAAAACAAAGCCCGAAGTTACGGACGAGATAACGGTATTGGAAAAGGTCGGAGATAACGACTATATCGTTGACTATAAGGGCGTGCGCTGCCACGCTCTTTTTAATTGGTTCGTTTGCGCATATTTCGCAGACGACGTTTACGGGAGGGTTACGCAATGAGATACCTATTCTATCACTACAACAGCGGCGGTTATCTCGTATTGGAATACCGCGACGAATACGGCAGATATATAGACCACAGTTATATGTATTACTCGCTTCGGGAAGCGATAAAGTTATTCCGCGAACAGTACGGATTAAAATATCAACGCATTACTATTCAAAAATTATATTAGGAGTATTTTTACAGTGGAAAACAACGCAATTTTGGAACAAATCAAGGCAAACGGTATGAAAAACTTTAAGGCGGTAAATATCGGCGACAGCACGACGTATAGGTGTTACATAGAAAACGACGGTAACATATTCGTATATGCCCGCAATAAAAAACGCTACGGCTGGCGTTTCGACGAAGAACAGTTTTTAATACGCTTTACGCCGTTAATACCCAACGACGAAAATTTACAATGGAAAAGACGGCTGAAACGCGCAGTGAAACTCTGTAATGAAAGCGGACTGTGGGCGGAAATCGCCGTCGTTTGGGATAACCTTTACAAATACGTTACGCTCGACGAAAAGAACAAGATTTACGATATGAGTTGGGATAATCGGGAAGCAACCGTTGCTTACTGTAAGAAACATTACCCCTTTATGATTAAAATCGACAGCAACGGCAAGGAATATCTAAATACGGATTATATATGGGAACTGTCGCGTTGCGAACTCAAATCTATGTATTTCGGTTATAACAACACGGAAGAAAAAGAGCAAATCCGCAAAGCCATTTCCGAACGCAGAAAATACACTATTCCGAGAATACGAACAACCTACGACGTGAGTTTCAGTTATACCCCCGAAATAAACCGTGCTTGGTACAGTGAAGAATATAAAAATTGCGGTAACGGACACTACTATCTTGCACTTAACCACAGCACAGCGGTTTTCTGCGAAGACGATTAAATGGGTATCGGAATTATGGAAAACAATAATTACGGCTACACGGTGCGCTACCGTCGGCAAGGTTCGAACAGGTGGAAAGTGTATCTCGTTACCAACACGCTCGACCTTGCCAAATGGCATATTCGGTGGTACGAGCGAGAGCCACCTAAACACAGGAACACAGGTGAAATTATAGCAAATGCGCTATGGGAAGTATTCCCCATAAAAACTTTTCTCGAAAACAAGCGACGATGGCGCGG
>ERZ779664.1037-NODE-1037-length-11898-cov-2.486448_pt1 | contig 11898 bp, 7 predicted proteins | sample MGYA00511478_ERZ779664 | MGnify/ENA primary metagenome ERZ779664 (study PRJEB29588, sample SAMEA2160437) | human gut metagenome | biome: human gut; feature: human-associated habitat; material: faeces | place: Denmark | collected 2008/2010 ...
AGATAGAAATTTTCAGTTTGACAACAAGCATTTTCCGCCTTATCTTTGCAGTACAGAAAAAAAGAAAACGAATATAAATCATTAAAAACAAATAGAATATGAAAACTTTAGAATTTATCAAATTGAACGAATCGGGAGCAAACAACGTAGTAGCATCTTTGCAACAACTATTAGCAGACTTCCAAGTGTATTACACCAATCTTCGCGGTTTCCACTGGAATATCAAGGGACATAATTTCTTTGTACTCCACAGTCAATTCGAAAAGATGTATGATGACACGGCTGAAAAGGTGGATGAAATCGCAGAACGTATCTTGATGCTGGGTGGTACTCCTGCCAATAAATTCAGCGATTATCTAAAAGTAGCAAATGTGAATGAAGTGGATAAGGTAAGCAACGGAGACGAAGCATTGAATAATATCCTTCAGTCTATCAGCTATCTGATTGGTGAAGAACGTAAGATCTTATCTATCGCTTCTCAAGCCGGAGACGAAGTAACCGTTTCGATGATGAGCGATTATCTGAAAGAACAGGAAAAATTGGTTTGGATGTTGGTTGCTTATAGTAGCAAGTAATTGAAATAAAAGGTTTAGGTTTTAGGTGAGAAAGAGAGGATATTTCCGCAAAAGGAATATTCTCTCTTTTTTATTAAGAGAAAACGAAACAGGAAATCTCTTAATATAGATATTAATAAAAATTACTCCACTAAAATAACATTCTGCAACCTAATATCATTAGAAGCGGCACCAATCATAAGATGGAAATTTCCAGACTCTACTACTTTCTTCAAAGTATAGTTAACCAAGAAAAAGTCCTCCTCTGTCAAAACAAAAGTAACTTTTTTCTCTTCTCCTTTTTTCAAATGGAAACGTTCAAAATGTTTCAACTGTTTCATCGGCTGAACAACTGATGCATATTCATCTCTCATATAAAGTTGTGATACTTCTTCGCCATCATACTTCCCTGTATTCTTTACTTTAAATGAGACTTCAAAACAACGAGCAGATTTCTGCACTACCTGCAAATCAGAATATTCAAAAGTGGTATAACTCATCCCATAACCAAAGCTATATAACGGAGAAGATGACACTTCCACATAATCATGATTCCGAGGAGCTTTCTGATTATAATAAACCGGAATCTGACCTACAGAACGCGGAACGGAGATTGGCAAACGTCCGGAAGGATTATAATCTCCAAAGAGAACATCCGCTATGGCATTTCCACCCTCCTGCCCCGGATAGTAAGCAGTCAGTAGTGCATCAGCATATTCCGAAGCCCAATTCTTTTCTAAAGGACGACCTTCAATATAAACGACAATCAAAGGCTTACCTGTCTTTTGCAAAGATTCCAATAGTTCTTGTTGTCTACCAAGTAAGGATAAACTGGCACGGTCAAATCCTTCTCCACACTCCATATCACTTACACTACCCTCTTCAGCTACAGCCGCACCTGTTTCTTTATAGCTCGTTTTAAAATCACGGGCACTGGAACCACCCACAACCACAATTACAACTTCGGAGCGACGGGCAGCTTCAATTGCTTGTTCTATCTCATTCACTGTAGTATCACGAATAGCACAGCCTCGTACATATTCCACACGAGAAGGAGATAATTTTGTTATAATTCCATCAAGAACAGTTTTCACGTTACTATCTTCCTGCGGAGCTGTATAGTCCCCTAACATATTATATCGATTGTCAGCATTAGGGCCAATTACCGCCACCTTATTTATCATCTTGCTTAAAGGAAGAATTGAATTCTCATTTTTGAGAAGTGTTATGGAAGACTGTGCGATTTTACGTGCCAGTTCGATATGTTCTTTACGGCGTACTGTTTTAGCAGCAATTTTCGGATCCACATAAGGATGCTCAAACAAGCCCATCTCAAACTTCATCCGTAACACCCGGCAGACAGCCGTATCAATCACAGCCTTATCCATTTGTCCGGATTGAACTGCATGACAAAGGTTGGTATAAGCATCCCCACCCAAGTCAACATCAACGCCAGCCATTACAGATTGTATGGCTGCATTCTCTTTGGTTGGAGCAACAAAGTGGCTTTCGTGAATCCCTTCAATACTATATAAATCGGAAACTACAAAGCCGCGAAACTTCCATTCATTACGCAAGAGTTGAGTCAGCAAATAATGGTTCGACGTACAAGGTATCCCATCTATCGAATTGTATGAAGTCATTACAGACAATGCCCCTGCATCTATTGCCTTACGAAAAGGAGGAAGAAAATTCTGATGCAAATCACGAATACCCACTGAAGCATAATTACCATTCTGTCCACCCTCCGGCACAGCGTATGCCAGAAAATGTTTCAAGGTAGCTATGGTAGCGTATTTTTGTGATAGATTACCTCCACCTAAACCGTCAACCATAGACGCCCCTAAAGTCCCGCTTAATACCGGATCTTCCCCAAATGTTTCTTCCACGCGGGACCAACGGGGATCACGGGTCAGATCAAGTACGGGACCGTAACTAATATGCCCACCTTGGGAACGAATTTCTTTAGCGATAACTTGACCAACTTCTTTTACTAACTCCGGTGACCAGGTAGCTGCCATTCCGATACCCGTAGGAAAAACAGTAGCACCAATTGCCATGTGCCCATGAGGGGCTTCTTCTGCTAAAAACATCGGAATTCCCAAACGAGTATTCTCCATCACATATTTTTGCAATGCATTCCCTGCTTTTGCTGCCATCTCGGGATTAAGTCCATTTGCCAGAGTTTTTTTTGTCCACGGGTCTGCACGATAAGTCGCCCAAAGCATTCCAACATTCCTTTCTTTAATCAATTGCTTGAATTTTCCGGAAGGACAGACCTCATTACCATGTATTTCATACATTTCCCAACCTAAAGGACAAAGTAACTGACCGACCTTTTCTTCTAAAGTCATGCGGGAAAGTAAATCTGAAAGTCTTATATCTATCGACAAACAGCGATCTTTGTAAGCAGGTAACGAGGGAGAGGATTGAGTAAACCCCAAAGTACATACCATCTGTACTATCACCAAAATATACAATCGTTTTATCATAATGTTATATACAGTAAAATGACTCAATTAATTTATAGTGTATTTCTAATCTTTCAAATAGAGATATTCAACCCTACTTACCCATTTCTCCTTCAAATATAACTGTATGTACAGGTTGATGAGCATCATTTGTTATCAACTTGACCTTTGCATCCAATAGATGGTTTGAAGATGATACATTTAATTCAAACAGAACCTCCAGACACTCATTTTGCTTCAAAACCTTTTCACCCCGGATATTAGTAGAAACAAATTCTGGACATTCTATTTTGCGGATAATAAGAGGATTCGCCCCTTCATTAGTAACTTTAACTTTTCTCTGAATATGCTTTTTTAATGAGATATTCCCCAAATTAAAATAAGATTGTGAACATTTCATCCGGGGAGCAGTTGCCGTGCTTACTTTTCTCATATCATCAATCACTGTACCAAAGATTTGTATAGGAGAACTGTGTACGGAATTGGCACTAATAATAATCTTATCTTTAAATGTACCGTAAAAGCCTTTTAAAGGAGAAGCTGTTATTTTTATAGTCGCACAAGATCGACCTTGAAGAGATGATGGCATAGAAATCGACAAACATCCGCTCTTATCCAACAGCGAGTATGACAACCTGACCATTTTATCCGATCGGTTATAGATTCTAATTTCCAATTGTTTTGGCCTCCCATTATGCTGTAACAAATCATAAGATAGAGTCATTCGGTCTGCCAGAATATCTGATGATAAAGAATAAGGATATTCATCCTCTATACGATTCATTGTATTTATCGTACCTTTTACCCAAAGAGTATTGACACTTTGCCCTGAATTAGAAACAACCCTTATACTCTTAGAGAAAAAGTTTGTTCGCCCTTTAGGATCGAAAGTTACGGTAATAGTGCCTGTATGCCCTGGTTTTACAGGTTGTTTACTATAAACAGGAATGGCACACCCACAAGTTGAAATCACTTCTTCAATCACAACAGGAGAAGTATGTATATTAGTAAAATGAAAAGTATGACTCACTTTGCCTTCTACTTCCTGAATATTACCAAAATTCCAAGTAGTAGTATCAAAACGTAATACAGTTTTTCCCTGTTGTTGAGCACATACGCCAACAATAGAGCACAGTAAAACGATCAAAGCTGACATAAAACGTTTCATCATCATTTCTTTAAGTTAATATTGGGAGTTACGTAAAAACACAATAACTCCCAATATAAAATCACATTTTAATTATCTTGAGGCAAATCATTGAATTCTGCATTCCAAATGATATTTGCCGAAGCAGGGAAAGTTAAATCACGCCCATTGCCCGAACTGTCCTTCAATGTATTTCCTTCTCCTTCATCCAATTTCCAATAGCCATATAAGTCCGACGAAGATGGAGAAGCTATTGTACGCAAGTTAGCTTTTACTTCTTCCGCCGTCAGACACTTCTTCCACATACGAATATCAGAAATCAGACCATCAAAATACATACTTGAACTTGTATTACCAAACTGAATACCAGTCAACGTATATCCCACCTTGAATCTTTGAGAAGAGGATGGTCCCCAACGTTTAGTAGGTTTTGCAGAAGCAACTTCCTCACCGTTAATATATAAACGATAAGCAACCTCAGTATTCTGGCCCGTTTTCGTTCCGTCACAAGTAATAGTCAACCTTACCCATTGATTAGCCGGCAACATTATATTTTGATTAGCCAATGTCAAGTCACATTGACGATTACCAATATTAGACGCTCCCGTTGCACCGGTCACACGTAGTTCACAACCACTAAAAACCTCATTATTATTGTTGGTATCCTTACCACGCCATGTACCTATATAATTAGTTCCACTGTGCCAATTATATGGATATACAAGCATTTCAAACGTATGTGTATTATCTTCAATCGTAACTACTTCATCATTTGCGAAACTTAACGTACGATACATATCCGTTGAATAAGAACTCATATTCAATCCCGGTATATAATCCAATTCCCCATCAATGCTAATCGTAAAATAAGAAACAGAACGAGTGTCCGTTACAAATTGTCCTACACACGTTTCATCTATTGTTGCAACAATAGGAAGCAAATATTCTTCACCTTCCACCAAACCGAACAATGATGAAAACTTAACTGATAAGGAATTGGATTCTTGCTGTCCTGCCTTCACTATCGCATTTTTAGCTTGCAACTCATAGACAAAAGCGGGCATCATCTTATAAGACGTGTTATTTGCAGCGTTATAAGCCTCTACCATACTTTCGTCCACGGCAATGTCACACAATAAAGTAGTAGCAGCAGGTTTATCCAGTTTGATAGTATAATCATAAACATAGCTTCCTGCATCCAGTATCTCCCTATAATCAATAGAAACAGGTCCTGCCTCCGACTGTGGCATCTCTATTGTCGGCAATTCAATAAAATCATTGTCATCATCCGAACAAGATGTGAATCCTACTCCTCCCAATAAAACAAGCAAAAGGAGAGTTAATCTATTTATATTGTTTTTCATTATCATACAGTCTATTCATTTATTATTACCTTATTCAAGACATTTATTCGTATCATCATAAGTCCAGTCAATCGTGATTCCATTCTTATAACTGATATCACGCTTTGACGGAGATAAATCATAGAAAGTAGTTCCTTCTCCTTCATTCATTCTCCAATAAGACACAAGCCCATTGGTAGAAGGGTCTACCCCACATACATTTGCTTTAATTTCACGAGCAGACAAAGGACGAGTCCAAAGACGCATCTCACTCAAACGACCATAAAACAATTGTGAAGATTGATAACCTTTTGAAGGCATACCGATCTGTACTCCATAAAGCGCATATTCATACGGAGCAACTGTCATTGAGTTATCTTTCTCTCCATTGATATACAATGTCAACGTACTGCCGTCATTTACCAAGGCAACAGCATACCAGGTATTTAAAGCAAAGCGAGTATTCGATGACATTTTACCCTGTTTAGTTGTTACATGCAACTGGTTCGGTTCATCCGTTCCTTCACCAAAACGAAGCAGGTTCTGGTCACATTTAAAGCCTCCATCATCAATCGCTCCCCCTTCTACAGATGCTTCACTACCTCCAAATGAGCAAACACGGGTAGTACCGGAAGCTCCGGAAGAACGGAATTTAGTGGCGTAAATCTTCACTTCCCATGTATAAGTAGGCAAAGAAGGAATAGGATCCGGAAGCAAAAATTGATAAGCCATAGAAGCCTGTCCTACATACGGAGCATGGAAACGCAATGTTCGAGATACTTTCAGGAAAATAGTACGCCCTGCTTCTATAATATCCAAATCTCCCGTCGCACTTTTTATGGTAACCGGTATCAAATAAACACGTCCCGGAACAAATTCCGAATCATCGGCAATTGAAAGAGAGGCAGCAGAAGAAATTGCCTGTCCTGCTGAAATAGTAACCTCCGGATTTTCAAATGTATATGATTTATCCGGAATGGGATAATAATTGGTTCCCATTTCCTCATTATAAGTATCAACCAGACTTGCATCAACAGCCAGATTCACCTGAATATCCGATTCAACGCGAGAAGTTGAAGTCACAGAAACAGCATACGCAGATGGAAATCCATCAATGGCAAACTTTACCAATCTATCCGAAGATGTTCCGGTCATTAACAACCCGTCACCTTTTTGAGCGGCTTCCTGGCATCCCTGCAGCATAAAAGAAGCTATTCCTATCAAAGCAGCTCCCCATATCTTTTTTATATTATTCAATGTTTTCATACCTTGCATACAAATTTAAAATTCATCCATTTTCTTCTTCCGTTTCTTGTTTAGTAGACTGTTGTACAGGCTTTCCGGCAGGATTTTGTTCCTGAATACCACGTCGAAGGCTATAATAAGGAATAGCGGCTTTCTCTTTATCACCTATAGCCTGATTAGCAGGACGAGTGGTATTGTATTCATATTCAAAATAATATCCGCCGAATCCGCCTTTTCGTCCTTGTGTAGGATTCCAGCGTGCCATACCTATTACAGAATAGATTGGATTGCCCCATGAATCTACTTTATTTCCATCGGCTTCCGTAAATTCGACTCCACCATTCTGCCAGTACCATCCCATTTGTTCCGTAGCAACGAATTTTTCAGGAGGACACCAGCTGCTAAGCTGGTCAAATTTAGATTGCAAACTTTGAGCACTACCGGTGGTGTAACATTGTCGTACAAAATAATCGACATAAGGTTCTGTTTCCTTAGGAGGCAGCTGATTATAGAAGTCAACAATTAATAATTTGCCTGTACCCGATTGAGGACCGAAATAATTTCCCAATACCTTTATAAACTTTGTAAAGTTATCATTTTGCAACCAGTCGCCTTCCGGTTCGTAGTCCAAGTCCAAACCATCCAGATCATTACGCAACACACATCTCGCAAGATGCAAAGCATAAGCCTCGATACCTGCGTCGGTTTTAGGAAACTCCGTACTTCCAATACGGCAAATCGTACACATCACAACGCGAGTCCCCTTTACTGTACGGATATAATTCATTTCCTCATAAGCAGTCGGCAAATAACGCTCGTTATAATAACTCGTTTCTACATAAGCCGGATTGTTGGAAGGAATACCTGACCACAGACTGACAATGTCCAGACTATCCGGCAGACCAGTGAAATGAAGCCCCTGCGAAGGAGATGCTTCTGAAGTATAACCGGCATACCAGCCGAAACAAATAGCATGATCTGTTTTCTTATATTCACGCAGGTTCTGATAATATTCTTCATTATAAGTATTAGCTGCCTGTATAACTTCCGGTTCAATATCCGTATCACAACCACTCACAACAAATGTCAAGAGATAGGTGAACAAAAAATATACATAATTTCTTTTCATATTCTGCATTATTTAAGTAACCAATTATTTATTAGGCACATCCCACCACAATCTGACACCCGGGTTATCTACGCCACCTAAAAGTGTGATGCCTTTATCCAACTCTGTTCTATTCGTATTATATTCCGATTCCGGATAAGGTAATCTGCGGATTTGTATATTTGTGTCTACAGAACCTCCGGAACTTTCGTTCACAACAACCGGAAATACTTTCGGGTAACCGGTACGGCGGAACTCTGTCCATGCCTCTTGTCCCACCGGATAAAGAGCAATGTACTTTTGAGTAATGATTTGTTCCAGATTTGTTTTAAAATCTCCCGATTCATCCCAAGCGATAGAAACAGTCCCCAAAGCATCCATGGAATGAGATGATGTCACCGGATCCTCATAATTGGCAGGCACATATCCACCCGCCGCAGTTCTTGTCAGATACGCGTCAGCTCCTGATACACCATGTTCATCAAAAGACATTCTTATTCCATCTTCATAATACTTTTTAGCATCGGCATTCGTTCCCCAACGCAAAGCATATTCCGCCAACAAGAAATATGATTCAGATGAACGCATCCACACTACATTGGAAGTAGCGGTTGCCTGTGGTTCGGCAAAGATTCCTGTTATATATTTATCCTTACTTACGTCCTTTGACATTCCGGCTCTTATACCCCGATATTTTCCACCCGTACCTGCCTCGAAGTAAGCAGAAAGTCGTGGATCCTGATAACCATTCATGTATGAATCCAGCGTCGCTCCCATACAAATATCATCCCATCCTTTCAGAATATACAGAGGACTTTCATAAGTCGCTATCGGAGTAATATGCTGAAGTTCTGCTAAATCAGACTTCACATTCATCAATCCATAACTATTGCCAATAGCCAGTTGGGCTTCACTTTTTGCCTTTGTTTCATCCACATAGGCAAGATGCAATGCAAGACGCAAACGAAGTGAATTGGCAAACTTTATCCAAGATGTAACATCACCGTTGAACACACAATCCCATGATGACAAAACTTTACTTCCGGATGCAGCATAACTATCCAAGTTATTGATAGCTCCATCCAATTCTTCAAAGAATCTGTAATAAACATCCTTTTGCGAATCATAAGGCACTTCTTTTGAAACTCCAAAATTCAAATAAGGAATAGGCCCATAGGTATCTGTCACACGGTGCATTGCCGCTACTTTCAGAATCTGCGCCATAGAAAACCGGGGATCTTCGTCATTGTTAATCGCTTTTCTTATTTCACGCCAGGCATTCATAGTCGTCAGGTAATTGGTAGTGAACATATCACCATACCAACTTCTTTTATCCCAATTGTAACGACCGGCAGAATTGATACTGGGAGCAGGAAAACCAAAATAGCCGACATAACCATCTCCACCCATCACTTCCACAGTCTGATATCTGTCCGAACCGATATTAAGTCCCGGTTGTGCTACCACCAGTACGTTCTGCTCCATCTGTAAAAGAAGAGAACCAGTTCTCACATTATCCCAATCCGTCATCTCATCGGTTGCTTCATTAGGATTGGTATTGTACTCCAAAAAATTCTTTGTACAACCTACATTTATCATGATTACTCCAAGGAGTAAGTAGTAGTTCCTTACTTTAAAAAACTTACGTATGTTCATCATTATTTTTTTTAAAGGTTATCCAATTAGAAAGAAATCTTTGCAGAAAATCCCATCGATCTCAAACTCGGTTGCATGAAATAGTCCATACCCTGGTTATAAGTACCTGTACTTGCAGTAGATTCCGGGTCAAATGGAGCCTTACAATATAGCATCCATAAATTACGTCCTACAAAGGACACATTCAATCCAGAAATCCATTTACACCATTTATTGATCGGAATATCATATCCCAATGTCAATTCTCCCAAACGAACATTCGTCATACTATATACATACATAGAACCTACATAACCTGTACCATTAGCTCCGATAGTCTGATACCATGTCTGGGCATCAATCATCTGACCGTTTACTTTCACGCCACCATTATCCCGCGCTTCTGCCGATGTTTTAGACACTCCATAATAGTCCATTACAGCTTGAGTGGCAGAAACTCCGATACCACCTACACGGGCATTCAACATAAATCCGAGACTGATTCCTTTCCAATTAAATTCATTTCTCCAGCTAAGAGTATATTTCGGATTGGTATTACCAGCATAGACATAATTATTCTTATCTGTTTCCAATGTACCCGTCATTGAATTCATCCAGATATGTCCATGCTCATCAGTTCTCATTGTATTCACATATACATCTCCCATAGAGCCCCCTACTGTTAGCCGTTGTTTGGCACCGCCTAATGAATAAACATCCATTTCGTCCAGATGTACTGTCACTCCCAACTCTTCATTTGTATATTCAGGGAGTAATTGGTCAATGCGGTTTCTGTTGAGCGACCATAGTAAAGTTGTTTTCCAATCTACAGGCCCTATATTCTGTTTAAAGCCAAGAGCTAACTCAATACCTTTATTCGTTACTTTACCTGCATTTACATATAATTTAGAATATCCGGTTGTTGTAGAAATTTCCGGACTGAAGAGCTGATTCTCCGTATATGTCTTATAAGCTGTCACGTCCAGTGTCAGTTTATTATCAAACAGACCTAAATTAAATCCTCCTTCCCATGAATGAGTTCTCTCCGGTTTAAGGTCTTTTATCGGGAAATAAGAAGTGGTATTCAATCCTCCCAACACTGCGTACGTAGTGATAGCTCTGAATCTTTCCGGTGCATTACCCACCTCACTATATGAAAGGCGAACCTTTGCATAAGAAAGAATGTTAGATTTCATTGTAAACATATTAGTCAGAATTGCTGAAGCACCGATAGAAGGATATAATATGGAAGAATGGTTTGTTCCTGCCAAAGCAGATATCCAGTCATTACGTAACGAACCATCTACATAAACCATGCCCTTATATCCTAATGAGAATGTTCCGAATAAAGAATTGGTACGGTCGTGATAGTTCGTATTTTTATAGGTTAATTTACCGGAAACGTTCGCATTGTTAGAAGTAAACAGATTAGGAATGGTCAGTAATCCTCCTCCAAAATTAAGCTCCTTATAATCCAAATCCAATAAACTGGCACCTAAAGATGCTGTCAGATTCCATGTGTCGTGATAGAAATATTTATTGATATTCAACATGGCATCCGCATATATCTGACTGGTATTCTTGTTCGATTGCACGTATGCTCCTTTATCCGAGTTTTCAGCAATCACATTCAAAGTGGAAGCATACATTTTCTTTTCCGAGTTGATAGTTTCCTTATCCAGTTTCACGCGTCCGGAAACATTCAACCAATCTGTTATCGTATATTTTAGTGAACCGCTTGCCAGAAAACGGTCTTTCTTGTTGGTATACATATTCCGGTTCGTAATCCAGTAAGGATTCTGCATGGATAATCCATTTTCTTTCAATGGCCAGAACTGTGTTTTTATGTTACGGTCTACATCATATCGTTCATAATACTGATATTTCGAGAAATCATCACCGCGCGGAAATAAATAAACGGGAACCAATGGATTGGCATACTCTCCTTGCGACAACATATTCTGTTCCTTTACATTAGAATACATAAAACTTAAATCCATCGTCAGTTTATCATTCAGCATAGAGGTCGTGTTACGAACAGAGAAATTATATCTGTCCAAGTCATTATTCTGAATGATACCCCGGGCATTCACAGCACCTACGGATACATAGGTTTGATTTTTTTGTGTCCCTGTAGTCAGACTTACAGTGTTTGCTACATTGTAACCTGTCTGAAAAAAATCTTTAACTTCATAATCGGTAGGAGATGACAATTTAGATGCCCAACTATACCACTCTCCAGTTTCCGAACCATACGTATTCTGGAATTCCGGCAATCGGAATGGTGAATAGAAAGTTGAATTATTACTGTAAGTCAATCTGGTTTTATCTACAGCTCCTTTCTTCGTTGTGATAAGTACCACACCATTGGCAGCAGCCGAACCGTATAGTGCAG
>ERZ779664.1039-NODE-1039-length-11886-cov-1.886485_pt1 | contig 11886 bp, 10 predicted proteins | sample MGYA00511478_ERZ779664 | MGnify/ENA primary metagenome ERZ779664 (study PRJEB29588, sample SAMEA2160437) | human gut metagenome | biome: human gut; feature: human-associated habitat; material: faeces | place: Denmark | collected 2008/2010 ...
CAGGGTCGCCTCTCCCGTAAACGACGCCTGTGGGGCAAAGTAAACGAAAACGACTTCGTCCAATAGCTGCCCATTCAACATTTGATAACGGCCAAAATAATTGTGTCGCGGCACAATGGACGTTTTCTTGAAAATCGCCTGTGCTAAGTCTAAACATTGAGGACCGCTTAAGCGTATAACACCAATCCCAGATTCGCCCCACGGGGTTGATAGAGCAACAACGGTATCTTCTTGCAATGGCATTTTATTTCTTTCTCTTATATGATTGCAAAAGCCATTTAAGTTCAAGTTTATTCAATTGCTTTTATTGAATCCAAGATACGATGCACAGCAAGTTCAACACACTTCAAGCATCTCAACCCACAAAGATTTTGACTTTCATTAAAAAATATAATACAAATATTATATGAGGTTATCATCTTTTATTTTATTAAGTTTTTCTTGCACGCAGCTGGCGTATGGTACTTTTCAGACGCCCCAACAACAACTCACGAGACTCACTGAGGAGGTAACGGAAATGCGCCATAAATTACAATGCATTGACGCCAACTGCAATCAACTCATGGCTCAAAAGGCTCAAATGGAGGAACAATTACGCCACCAACTTACTGAGCAAAGGACTCAAATTGAAAAACAATGTTGCAACATTCAAGAACAATCACTGTGCAATGAAGATAAACGAAAACAATACGAAGCTCAAATCTTGGAACAAGTGAATGAGCGCATCCAAGATTTGGTTAAGCAAATGCAAGATGGTTTCAATCAACTTACGGAGGCAGTTCAATTAGCGGATAAAAAAGCTTCAGATGCCCTCGAATTTACCAAGCATCAACCGCAATCACGTACAATTCATTTTCCCCAAACCGGCATTTTGCACGAAATAAAAGCGGGCGATTCCTTAGAAAGCATTGCAAAGGCATACAATTCGCAAGTGGAATTCATTCAAGCGGCCAATCACATTGAAAACGCTCAAGCCCTGGGCATTGGCAATCGCTTATTTGTCCCACAAGAATTAAACAAATAACAACCCACGGGGCGCCAGCTTCTATTTTAATTGTGGCATACAGTCTGAAGCATCGCACCATTGCTACTTGAGTAATAATACCGCCTCCCTTTTTAATAAAGTAAATGGCACGCGACAAAAGCAAAATTAATGTTACTTGTGCAAAACCGCCTGCCAATGACCGGGTGTATAGAGCAAAATAATCGGATTGTCCCCAGCCTCCGCTAAAGCTGATAAAAGATCAGCATGCCTATCCACATTACCATCTTCTAGAAGTTATAAACATTGGGCTACTTTCTATCCGGCGTTGTATTGAGAATAAGCACTCTCCGCCCATGCTGCTGACCAAAAAATCACTTAGCGAGCATATCCGATTATCAAATGGTAAAAAATGCCGCTGACGTTCTGCTGCAGTAGCAAATAATTCTAGATTATAATTGACTGACGTTAAAAATCATCCATTCATTGTAACTGTATCATGTTTAACTTTTTTAAAAAGCATTTTGATTGTATAGGTACCTTATTACTGAGCTCTTGCTTACTCCCATTGTACACTTACTGGAGAAATTATCCCATATTTTCATTGCAACAACTAAGTAGTGTTATCCTTGTATTCAGTATTATTTTCTTAATAACCAGCGCTATTTTTAATTTGATATTTCGTGATCGTACAAAAGCTTCCTTTTTAATTTACTGTATATCCCTGTTATTTTGGTTTTCACACCCTATCGCATGCTGGTTTAGAGACAATACAAAACTTTTCGCTTGGTGTTTAAATGTACAATGGCCTTTGCTCATGGGTATTGTATTATTCGCAGCTTTAACATGCCTGTACATTACCATCAAATATGGTAGACTTCTCGTACAATTTAACAAATTACTCAACGTATTTTCATTCATATTCTGTGCCATCCTTGCACTACAAATTGTGTTCCAACACCTTGGTAACACCAACCAGAACAAATGTAACCAACAAACAAACGGTCACCCCGAAAATGTAAAAAAGCTTCCCAATATTTATCATATTTTATTAGATGCACACCCCAATCAAAAAGCCATGGAAACCATAGGGGGAGATTTAACCCCTTTTTATGAAGACCTTGAAGCATTAGGATTTTTCACATACCCAGAATCAAAAAGTAATTACTACAACACCCCTCGCAGTGTCGCAAGCATATTAAACTTACAATACTTAGAAGGCGATGAGACATTATTAACAGACAAAGCTCTAGAGCATAAATCTCAAAACAACATCGTCTTCAAGAAATTGTCGGACTTGTATCAAATACACGTTTTTACAAGTTCTTCTCTAATCGACTCAATTTATACCCGTCAATTCATCGAAAATGACTATAAACAAGGCAATAATTACTTATTATTTTACACATTATTTTGTCACACGCCCATAAAGCATATCTTTGAAAATTGCTCTGCCCAACACTTTACAGATTATTGTTGTAACTCTATAATGTCGACCTTGCAAGAGTTAGCCAACTGTAAAACTAAATATTCGTCTACCAATCATCTGTTTTATGCCCATTTTTTGTGCCCGCATGAACCTTGCGTTTTTGGATCTAAGCAATCTAATAATTTAGCATTTAAAGGCTTTGCTAGCGTAATGGATCCATTATATGTAATCGACAAAGAAACTCATAACGCTTTACGCGACAATGTGTATGGAATTGATCAATGTGTATTGATCTATTTAAAAGAAATTATAAAGCAGTATGAAACAGAGTCCATTAAACCTATCATAATTCTACACAGCGATCATTCCATTCTCAACCTTATAATACGATTGCCCCAATCGCCATTATTCACTGCCGATAATATATACGGTAATTTATTGGCAATTTACATGCCCGATGAATGGAAAGTAGATGCTAAGGATTTAAAGTTTATTAACTTGTATCGCTTTATTTTTAATCACCTGCTCAACTCAAATTACGCCTACCTTGAACAAAAACAAATGTATGGAGGAGAGGAATTTTTAAAAAATGAATAAGCTAATATTATTACTATTGTATGTTTACTAGAAGGTATTGTAGGGGGAATTATTATCATGTTTTTAATCGGCATGGCTATTGGCTTTGTAGATAAATTTTTCCACAAGTCTATATTCTATTTTAACCTATCACTTATGTTTTTTTGAATTCACCAGGGAGTACTACGATATTTAACATTAATTATTTTATCTATATAAGTTTTATTATTTCTCTACTTTACTATTTTTGTAAGAGGTTTAAGTTTATAACATTTCATGAGTAATGTTTATAATTTCATATTTAACGTTCTGGGTACGGCAATATTTTGTGGTACCAATTTTTGTTCTCGCTTACTTATCGTACGTAATTTATCTTTGAGTGATTATGCAATTTACGGCAACATTTATAATATTTTTACGACAATCAGCGGATTTATTGTTACCTACCCATTAAGCGTTTTTATTATACAAAACTATCAATTAAATGTAAAAAAGAAACAAGGAAAAGAATTTGCATTACATATTTTCTTATTTTCTACAATTCTCATAATTCTTGCAGGCACACTCTTTTTTTTATTACAATACCCAAAGCACCATTGTAATTATTTTTATCAAAATCTTTTATACGGAATTCCATTATTATTCACTGCATTGCTAGAAATTATTGCCACACTATACATTGCTGCCCTAAAATTTAAAAGCTACATTTTATTTCGCAGCTTATTTATTCTTCAAATTTTCTTCTTAATTCATGCTACAACTATCAAGCAAGTATTTAATTCATTTACAATTACATACCTAATAATTCTTTTTATAAGCCCCCTCCCCTACAAGCATCTCTGGAAGCACGTTAAAGTGAACCTAAATATGTTCCTACAGGTCTCAAAAAATGCCATAAAAACTACAAGTCACTTTTTAGCAGCGTCTGGGTTTGATCTTACTATCTGGGCCATTGTTCCATTGTATCTAATGAAATACATATCACCAGAATTATCAGGAATATTCATCGCACTTAGTATATTTCAACAATTACTTGTATTTTCAATTGGAATGGTAGGTAATTTTTTTTATTCGAATATAATGAAGCAAGTTGTTAATAAAAAAATAAAAAATACCTTCAAATGGATAAAAAATTATTTAATTTATTCGGCTACAATAAATATATTGCTTGGCGTATTCTTTATTTCTTGTAAAGGGATTATCATCAATTTATTCTTAGGGGAAAAGTACAATCAAATAATTTCGATGCAATTATTTTCCTTTTATATTACTGCAATGATTGTAGATAACATAATGAACGCTTGTGTTGGAATAAGTAGAATTTTTAAAAATGCATTAAAATATCTATGGATTAGGACCATCACGAGTTATTCATTATTTTTATTATGTGCATTCCTATATTCTAAAGTTTCGTTTAACTTAAAAAATTTTTTAACTTGTATTATATCTTGCAATATAATGGGGGTATTAATTTTTTACATTTTCATTAAACGAAGAATATCTATGCATCAAGTCTTTTATAACCTTTAATGTCTTACAAGATCTTAAGGGTATTTTTATAAACTGCTTGAATTTTAATAATTTCCTTACAAAATTCCTAAATTGTAGCATAAAATCTGTCGCCATAACATTTTGAAAACGCAAAAAATCAATGAATGTCTTTGGATTTATGCTTTGCAACCACTTTTCTTTTAACTGTTGTTCAACCGCCCCAATTCGATTGGCATCATCCCCACAAATTTTTTCTGCCAATAAGCGCATGCATTGATTATGATTTTCAGAGAAATTGTCTTCCAATACAAGTTCTAAAAAAAACCTCTGTTTCCAAACGGATACAAAAAGTTGAGAATACAAGTACTCCGCGTTTACTAAATGACGTTTCCCTAAACTTATTAAATAACGTACAGTAAAATATTCTGAAACTATTAAATTACAAATTTTATTTTTCCATAAAAGATCATAAGCATTCCGCAAGCATAATGTCCTTAGTACATCGTATTGTATAAAAGGATATTTGAATGGCATTTGTAGTAAAACACGATTCAGAGCTACATTATTTGTAACTGCTCCCTCTCTATAATAATTATTGTATAATATAGGGGTAATATGGCGAATAGGATTAAACGCCAAACCATCTTTTGTTTCAAAAGTATATTTTGCACCTCCACAAGCCACATACTCTTTCTTAACATCTTGTTCAAGGAATTCAATGGACTTAATTATTGTATCAATAACATAAAAATCATCATTACTATTTTCAACCACGTAAGGCGTTCGTATCAGGTTCAAAGCACCAGCCATTTTTTTCGTAAAATCCAAAATTGTATTATCAGGCGGGAAGCGATGATATTCAAAATTAACATGCGGGAAGCGATGCTTATTTTCGTCAATGATATTTTTATTTTCCTCATTTAAGCTGCCGTCCGCGATGAAAATTTTAAACGGGCATTGAACTTCTTCCATGTAAAGGAAATAACGCAATGTAAATAACGGCCGACCTTTTAATGGCAGTAAAATGGTTAATTTGTCCGCTAAAGACTGATTATAATGATATTCTTTCATACACTATTGTTGATAAAAAGGATGACGTTGATCACGTTCACTTAAAATAAACGTATCGTTCGGCCAATCAATGTGGAAAGTTGGATCGTTGTAACGATAGGCATACTCCAAGTTTTTATCATGATAGCTGGAGCACTTATAATGCATAATGGCCTGATCGCTCATAACATAAAAACCATGGACAAAACCGTCGGGTGCAAATAACTGTGCAGGCCTGTCTTCCGATAAAATGATGGAAAAATATTTTAAAAATGTCTTGGATTGTGGGCGCAGATCAACAAGTGCATCTAGTACGGTCCCTTTTATAATTTGAATCAATTTACTTTGACCTTTTTGACCATGCAATCCTCGCAAAACACCTTTGGAGGAAATAGAAACATCATCTTGCACAAAAGGAGTACAAATACCAGCCTCCTCATAACGCCTTTGCTGCCAGTCTTCATAAAAAAGGCCACGATTATCCTTATAAACAACTGGCCTTATAAGCAACAATCCTGCAAAATCTGTTTGAATAAGCTCCATAAGTTTAATCGTTTAAAATTCTTTGCAAATAAGTTTTATAAAGGCAAGAGGGTATTTGATTTAAAGAACTTGTTAGCTGATCTAATGTAATATAGCCCAATCGATAAGCGATTTCCTCCGGCGAAGAAATTAACAGCCCTTGACGAGATTCTATTGTTTCCACAAAAAACCCAACTTGCAACAAGGCACTTGGCGTTCCAACATCGTGCCAAACATAACCTCTGCCTAATTTAGAATAAGAAACACGGTTTTGTTGTAAGTAAACGTTAATTAAGTCAGTAATTTCTAACTCACCCCTGGCAGAAGGTTTTAATTGTTTTGCGTATTGAGGCGCATATTTATCAAACATGTAAAGGCCTGTGATAGCTAAATTAGACACAAAATTTTTAGGCTTTTCAACAATGCATTCGATGTTATTTTGCTTATCCAACTTCAATACGCCATAAGCAACTGGATTATCAACAGGATGTAAAAACAAATGGGCCCCATCTAAGTTTTCAGCAGATGCATGCAACAATGACAGCAATTGATTGCCATAAAAAAAATTGTCACCCAAAATAAGCATTGCTGCCTCTCCAGCTAAAAATTCTTCAGCTAAGATAAACGCTTCTGGCAATCCACGTGGAGATTTTTGAATTTGATATGAACAATGGATTCCAAATTGTTCGCCAGTACCTAGTAAATTATGCATCCTTGGCAAGTCTGCTTCGCTTGAAATAATTAAAATATCACGGATTCCCGCCAACATAAGGGTGGATAAAGGATAATAAATTACAGGCTTATCGTACAACGGTAACAACTGCTTATTAGCAGCAATATTCAGTGGGTACAAACGTGACCCCATCCCACCGGCCAAAATAATTCCTTTTTTCACAAACATATACTACCTTATACCCAGGCGATGCCTATCAAATAAATTATTTAAACGTGTTGCATTTTTTATGTACCACATCACAGTTGTACGCAATCCCTCTTCCATAGAATGTTTAGGGCACCACCCTATTGCAGTTCGGATTTTTGAAGCATCAATGGCATAACGCCTATCATGGCCAGGGCGATCTTGCACAAAGCTTATAAGGCCCTTGTAATTACCCGAGCTCAAAGGAGCAACTTCATTTAAAATCTCACAAATTTTTGTCACAATATTGATATTGGTCCATTCATTTTCCCCACCAATGCAATAATTTTCACCTACGACCCCTTCTGTCAATAAAGACAATAATGCTTCAACGTGATCCTCAACGAACAACCAATCTCGAACTTGCATGCCATCACCATAAACAGGAATTGGCTTTTGTTCAATCGCGTTTAAGGTAACGAGTGGTATTAATTTTTCAGGGAATTGAAAAGGTCCGTAATTATTCGTTGTATTTACAATAATTGTCGGTAGACCGTACGTATGATGAAAAGCACGCACAAATAAATCTGAGGAGGCTTTGGCAGCAGAATAAGGAGAATTGGGCCGATAAGGAGTTGTTTCACAGAATTTGTCTTCGTTTGGCTTCAACATCCCAAACACTTCATCCGTTGAAAGATGAAGAAAACGAAAAGCCTGTTTACGTTCACTGGGCAATGATTCAAAGTAGGCCAAAGATGTTTTTAATAATCGACAAGTACCAACCACATTCGTTTGCAAAAAGTCTTCCTCAGAATCAATTGAACGATCAACATGCGTTTCCGCCGCCATGTGGACCACCACATCAGCTTGCTCGTTTTCAAAAATCTCTCTCAAGGCTTCTTCATCGCAAATGTCGACCTTGTAAAAAATATGCGCCGGTGAGTCTTTATATCCTTCTAAGTTATCTAAGTTCCCAGCATACGTCAATTTATCAATGTTGACAACTTGATGCCCCGCTAAAATCGCCTTTTTCGTAAAATGCGACCCAATAAAACCAGCCCCACCTGTTAGTAATATTTTCATTTTAGCAAAAAATATAAAGTGGAAACAATTTGCTCGATTTCAAGATCAGTTAGACATAATGCTGTTGGCAAGTTGATAGCACGACTAGAAATATCATAAGCAATAGGGCAATTCTTAATACCACCATTATTCTCACTTAAATAATGCTTAAATGCCGGCAAAGAGGATAATGGGTAAAAAAATGGTCGACTAGGTTGTCCTCGATTTTCAAAAGCTTGCATACCTTGCTCTTTACTAATACCAAGTTCCTTATCAAACACAAGAGCCACGCACCATGCACTGTTATACACATCATTAGGTTCTGGATTAAGTTGTATGCCTTTTATTGAAGATAAAAGTTTTTGATACAGATGCCAAATACTGCGTTTTTTATTTACCAACTCATCTAAGCGCAAGAACTGAGCATACCCCAAAGATGCTAATAAGTTAGAAGGCATATACTTATTAGTAATTTCTGTATTATAATAACTTCCAGGTTGTCGTCCATGGTCGCGTAAGAATTTACACCTTTGATAAAGTTTTTCATCATCTAGCAATAACATACCTCCTTCACCTGTTGTCAGTGTCTTAGTCCGATGAAAGCTAAAAACAGAACCTATACCAAATTTACCAGCTCTTATATTTTTATATTTTGAGCCCAAAGCTTCAGCCGCGTCTTCTATCAAATAAATTCCGTGCTTATCACACACAGATTTTATTCCATCCATGTCCGGCATATTACCATATAAATCGACTACAATGACCGCTTTTGTCTTTGATGTAATTTTAGCCTCTACTGATTCTGGAGTTAAACACCAATGGGTAGGATCTATATCCGCAAAAACAATATTTGCACGTTGATAATGAATGGGCGCAGCTGTGGCAATCCATGTGCACTCAGGGACAATAACTTCATCGCCCTCATGTATATCAAGCCCTTTTAAAAGTAAGTGTATGGCTGAAGTACAATTGGGTGTCATCAGGCTATAAGATCGATTATGATACTTCGCAAACTCTGATTCGAAAAGCTCAACATATTTATAAGCATTCTTACCATACCATCCGTTCCTTAAAGCATCCAAAACAATTGCTTCATCAGCTTCTGTGACCGACGGCCCCGCCATATAAATTTCATTATTCATTTATTTCTTCCAAATTTAAAGTAATGCCATATTTTTTGTTATTTAATGTGCAAATAGCTGTATACTTAGGATAAAAATCATGCGAATTTACTTTAAGAATAAAATCTTTAACTTTCATTATTGATTCACCATTAATATATGTATCAGCAATAAAGTCGCTTCTTGTATGTGTTTTTTCCGTTTTATTAAGTAAACTTTGAACCACCGGTTGTATTTCTAAGTTTCTTATTCTTTCCCAATATTTTTTAAAAACATAAATGCTAAAATCATGCAATTTACTAGTTAGTTCTTTACCTTTAATGCACAAATCATATTCGAATTCTTCTTGCGCCCATATACTCCCCCCATCAATTACCTCAGAAATAACATGCAAAGTAACTCCTGCCTTGCATTGCTTCTGAATTGTCCATACAGCTGGATCATTACCTTTGCAAAAAGGTAAATAACCTGGATGAATATTAAGGGTATGCTCAAAATTACTCAAAAAATGACAAGGGAAAATATACCCACAACATAAACTTAACAACCAGTCAAAATTACGATTTTTAAACTTATCTACAACAAAAGAATTTAATGGAATAAAACAAACATTTGAATATTTTTTAAACTCCTCAACTTCATTACTGCATTTATCATGAAATACAACGGTATAAAAATCATGTTCAAATTTTTGAATCAAAAACCTTAAGCATTCTATTCCAACCTTATTATAAATAAAACACAAAATATTCTTATTCACCATATTCTTATATTAATTATAGATTCAATTCATAAGTATCGTGAGCAACAGAACGTGCACCAAATCCTTCTTTTTGGAACAATAAACTTTCAAGGAACACTTTCCCACCTCCTATGGTAGAAGCCCCAAAATCAAAAAAACACTTTGTACTCGCAAAATGATTAATCAAAGTTGTAAAAAGAAAGTCTAATCCTCCTAATTTTCTAGCAGTTTCATCAGCTGCAATATATTGAGTATAAACTACGTTAGGATAAACAAACAATAAACTACACGCGCTTATTTTCCCTTCATATTGAGCTGTCCACAGCTTAATATTATCTGGGAAATAACTTTTTAACAATTTTAGTTCGTCCGCAGAATGTACAGCTTTTGTATTATGGTGGTAACCTAGAACAGAATTTACTAAATCAATAAAAGAAACAACATCATCCGTCTCTTTTATTAAAAATCCTTCTCGTTTTGCCCGTGCACTTTGTGTACATCTTGATTTTAACATCTTCACAGGATGTTTTAAATTGATTACAGATGAAACATCTCGTCGACATAATCGAGCATTAAATCGCCATAATGGGTATAGGTCTTCTTCAGCAGGAACAATATGATATTCATGGGGAATTGTTTTATAAATTAATCTTTTGATGCCATTTTGTTTCAAATAATCAATCAAAGATTCAAAACAATCGTTCATATGATGCTGTTTCATAGATTCATTTGTTACAAATCCACCATACGTCAGACCTGCGTGTGAAATGACTTCATTATTACTGATAGAAGCTGGTAAAATTGCTATCAGTTTATTTTTTTCATCATAAAACATTAAAGAAAAATCGACAAATTTATGAGAATGGTATTCCATAAAATTTCGTTTGAACATAAACATAGGCATTTTAGAATGTTCAACAAAATTATCCCATTCGCTTTTAAATTCATTCTTATATTTTTTAACAATCATAAAAAACTTACCTTCTACAGATCCAGCCATCTTTATGACACGTTAGTAAACTTAATTGATTATACTTATTATTGTTTGTAAAATCCAAATTTTCGCTTAAGAATTGTTGTACTGCCGTCCACGGATTATTCCCATGTCCCCATGGCCGAACACGGTGAAGTTGTGGAGGAAACAATTAAATCTGCAAGACTTGAGTTACGTTGTTTTTCACACTCGAATTTCTCTCTGTTAAACGTCATTTCTTATCCTTATCTTGTATTGAGATTTTATTCACAATGTACGTGTGGCATAAACAAAATCCACTGTCCACCGCTTTGTTTAAAATTATTTTCCTTGGCAAATATTTCCTTAGCATGATTCCACGCAAACAACACGGCACAATCGGCATTTTTATACCACTCAGGATTGTAGGCTTTTACAGGAATATGCATACCAGGAGAAAACTTATTTTGCTTGATAGGCGTTGTATCATAGATGCAGTCGATTAATTCTGGACCAATTCCACAATAATTCAATACGGTTGTACTCTTTGCAGTCGCTGCATAGCCCACAATGCGCTTCCCTTGAGACCTTAAGTGTCCCAATAAAGAAACTAACTCTTGCTTTCTTTGTTGGCAATTTCTAGCAAAATTACGATACGTTTCTAGCTCACCCAGCCTTAAAACATTGTTCTCTTTGTTAAAAGCCTCTCGAACGCTTTGTCGACATTCATGTTTACCCTTAAAACCAATGTAATAGCGCATAGAACCACCGTGCGTTTCTTGCGGTTCCACGTGAAAAATCTCCATTCCGGCTTGTTCAAAAATGTAAGAAACAGAATTTAAGCTAAAAATGTACGAATGTTCGTCGTAAAGTTGGTCGTAGGCTACATTTTCAATTACGTTTCCCAAATAAGGGTTTTCAAAAACAAACACGCCCTCCTGTTTTAACAATAAAGCCACACCGTCGGCAACCTCTTTCATATTAGCGAAATGGACGTTCGCGACTGAAATTAAATCTGCTTTACCATGCTCTTCGCAAATGGTCTTAGCTGTCTTATCATTAAAGAAGCAAACCTTTGTATGGACACCTCGCTCAATGGC
>ERZ779664.1054-NODE-1054-length-11802-cov-1.514770_pt1 | contig 11802 bp, 10 predicted proteins | sample MGYA00511478_ERZ779664 | MGnify/ENA primary metagenome ERZ779664 (study PRJEB29588, sample SAMEA2160437) | human gut metagenome | biome: human gut; feature: human-associated habitat; material: faeces | place: Denmark | collected 2008/2010 ...
GCGTGGCCGTCATGCGTCGTGGTGAGATTGTAGAGCAGGGGCCGGCTGAGGCTTTGTACGAACACCCTCAGCACCCGTACACCCAAGAGTTATTGCGCGCGATCCCAAATTTTTAGCCGAAACCAGGTAAGCTCGGTGCTTTTGCTTTGTGCTGGGCTTATTCGTATGTGAAGAAAAGTGCCTGCGGTTTGGCGTTACGGGACACTTTTTACAGTTCCATGTCCCTAAAGTAATGTGTATCAATGCCAATGACGTCATGGGTGTCTAATAAAGTACACAAGCAAGCTATTAAGCGCCTATTTAACTGTTTGCCTGGTTTTTTGTGAATTCTTGACACGTGGTTTTACCCAGATGACTAGGACAAAGTATAATTAAATGAGAAGTAGATGTAAAAGCTTCTGCTGAAAGTACGACGACCAGATGTGGCATTGATGACTTAGCATGCATAGGCTTATGACCTAAGTCTGAACTTGATACCGCAAATGTTATTGTGAAGACGGTATTACCTGTCTGCAAGTGGAGTTCCGATTCGTCCGACTTAGCATAATTGCCCGCCCATCAAAAACTTTTGCAATAAAAAAGCTTGTGGGATGAGTGAGATAGGGGTATCCTATTCATATGCTTATGACTCTCGACCCTCGACCCTCGACCCAGATGAATTTAACGATTCCCAACAAATTCTGCGGCTCACGTGGAGCGGTGGGATTTACCTTGTTCGAAATCATGGTGGCGTTGTGCGTAGTGGCCATTTTGTCCGCCTTTGCAATTCCCGGTTTTAAGAAAATATCCGATGACATGAAAATTAATCAGACGGTCAATGATACTTTGGCTTTGATTAAATCAATGCGTTCGTATTACCTCATTTTTAACGAATTTTGTCCTGACGGAAAGTATGAGTATTTAGACAGCAAAATGCGTCCTTTTTTGCCCAGTTGCTTTATAACAGATCGTGTGGGGCATGGAACGCAAATCAATCCCACGTGTTGCCCTCTTAACAATTCTAATTATTATTATGATGTCAATCTGTTTTTAGGTAGTGCAGGAACCATTCCACACACTTTATCTTTGTCTATGGTCAAAAGGAATAATTCTTCGAATAAGGGGCAAGAGAGTCAATTGGCAGAGAAATTGAAGGCGTGTTTAGGGGAAATATATGTACAATATGATCCATCTCCTTACGGAGTGTTGAATATTATGATGCCAGAATGCCCAGTGTCAAATGAGGCGAGTATTTTGACTAGTAAAAATATTTCTTGCGAAAATCGTTATTATTGAGAATTATTGAATAAGATTTTTTAATTAAAGTAGTTTTGGCATTTGCTGATTAAAAAAACGACATATTGACTCGAGTAAGAAGATAACAAAGCAATCATATTTGTTAATAAAGCATGCAGAGCGCTTGGTTAAGTTTTCGGGAAACTTATTAAATTCTCAGTTTCTCTCGTTGTGCATGACAGCTTCACATTAGAACTGTGTTGATTGCTTTTGGAAACTTGGTCTGTGTCCTAAGTTACTTTTCAGTATTAAGAAGTCCTACTTTGATTATTTTGTAATCGCTGATGATTATAATACGTCGATTGGGAGGTGTTTCAAGCATAAGGATAAAATTCAATCAGTTAACAAGCGCAGCGTTATAAGGACCTTTGGTGCAACAAATTTCACGGTTGTCTTGGTGGGGAAATGGGAATTAGTGGATAAATTTTTGAATTTGTTTAAGCAATTGATCCGGCTGTAAGGGCTTTGTGAGTAATGCGTGCATGCCAATCGCCATGCATTGATCGTAATTTTCTTTGAGTGCGTAGGCACTGAGTCCAATGATGGGAATTCCGCTTTTTTCTAGGCCGCAGTCGCCCGCGCGAATGCGTTGTGTGGTTTCGTATCCATCCATCTGCGGCATGTTGATGTCCATAATAATGAGTTGGACTTCATTTTTTTGTAGCCACTCCAAGCAATGACAACCGTTGTCGGCTAAGTAGACGTGATAGCCATTTTTTTCTAAAATTGTCTTTGCAACCTTCTGATTGTCAGGATTGTCATCTACGATCAAAATCTTTGCCCCTTGTGTGACTTGCGGCGTTACAAGCTTATCTTCTACAGGAGCTTGATAGGTCCGCTTGGGTAAGTTTAATTGAAGTGTACAATAGAACGTGGCTCCTTGATTGAGCTTGCTGTGCACGTGAATTTGACCGCTCATTAATTCGACCAAGGACTTTGTGATGGATAAGCCGAGCCCCGTTCCCCCTTGATTTTGGAAGGGGACCTGCTCAAAGGCTTGGAATATTTTTACCTGATGCTGAGGATCAATGCCAATGCCACTGTCTTTGACCGAAATAAATAATTTATACGTGTTGGCTTTGATCTTTTTGCCTGTGACACGCAGATGAATGGCGCCACTTGACGTAAACTTAACCGCGTTACTGAGTAAATTCATCAGAATTTGTCGGAGACGTTTGTCGTCTCCTATGAGGAATTGTGGTAATTGCGGGTGCTTCCAAAGGTGGATGGCTAGATTCTTTTTAACCAATGTGGGTTGAAAGAGACCGATGACTTCCTGTAGACTTTGGTAAAGGTCAAAAATATGAGGCTCCAGTGTTAATTTATTGGCCTCAATTTTTGATAAATCGAGAATTTGATTAATCAGCTCTAAGAGTAATTTTGTACTGGAGTGGATGCTCTTTACATAGTCCTTTTGCTCTTGTGTCAGCGAGGTTTCATTGAGCAGATAAGCGTAGCCTAAAATGCCGTTGATGGGTGTCCTTATCTCGTGGCTCATGGTGGCCAAAAACGTCGATTTCGCCTGCGTGGACAACAGGGCGTCATCGCGCGCTTTTGCCAATTCTTCCGCGTACAATTTTAATTGCTTTTCAGTTTCCTTACGTTCGGAAATGTCAATAAGGCAGCAGATGTAACCTTCAAAATGCCCGTCCGATAAGATACGCGGTGTGCAGAGACTCCATATCCAACGGTATTGCCCATCGTGATTGAGAATGCGACATTCCATCGAGAAGGACTTGTGTTGCATTTGCGCCTCTAAAAATGCCTTTTTGTAGGCTTGCGCGACGTCTTGATGGAAATAATTTAACCAGGACCAATCGGTGTATTTGAGCCGTGTTTGGCCCGTGAATTCTGCCCACTTTTGACTGAAGTAAAAATGCGAGTTGTCGGCGTTACTGGTCCACAAAAGTAATGGCGCCATGTTGGTGAGCTGTTGGAACAAATTTTCACTTTTCTCTTGCGCGCGAATCATGTCGTTGAGCTTTTGGGATAAAAGCCCAATCTCATCGTCAGATAACTTCGGGGCCATCGCCTTTTGATCGCCCAACCTCCGCCGGTCCATTTGCCGAGTTATGGCCTTTAACGGCCTGAGGATTAGCTTGTTAATTTGAGATATGCAGCAGAGAATAATGATGAGTATGAGCAACAAGCAAATCCCAACGCTTTTTACACTTTGCTTTAAAAATTCTTTTTGCCAATAATGCGTTTTGAGTTGAACAACCACGTAGGCGGGTATGTATTTGGTTGGGTTGTCGTATTGTGCCAAATAAATGCCCAGAGTGTAATTAAAAATGTGTTTGTCTGGGAAAAATTTGTAACACTCGAGTGTGTTCGGAAATTGAGGGAGTCGAATACCATAGGGATACGGGTAATGCTGCCATTTCTTCCCAATAAATGTCTTTCGATTGCAGGCCAGAATCCGCAAGGGGTTTTCCGTAATCACTGCCAAAAATTTTACGTGAGGTTCGCTTCCCAGGGCGTAAATAAATCGTTGAAGCTCAAATGGATAGTGGACAAGTTGCGCGCACATACCCATAAAGTGCCCAATCTGCTGAGAACGCACAAGTGCGTGTCCGTACAGATGTTGCTCATAAGCTTGCCTCGAAAATAAGACAATGCAGGTAGAGCAAATGATCAGTCCCAGTGACAAAGGCAACAAGAACTTAACCTTGAGCGTCTTAGGCGAAAAATATTTGAAAAATTTTTTCATTGTTTGCTGCGCAGGGCTTCGTGCAGAAATGTTGAATCAAAAATGGCGTCGAAATTAATTTTTTCATTCGTTAAGTTGTTATTAACGAGGAGCTCCGTATTAATCGTTTCAATGATATTTGAAAGATATTTGTTCGCCGAGAACAGAAGCATTTGCTCTTCTAGTTTTAGAGGAATCACAGTGTTGAAAATTTTGTTGGCACGTTGTGGAGATACGGAAAGGTGGTGACTTAAAATATTGTGCGCAATGCTTGGATCTTTGTTATAAAGGTTGAGAAGATTATCCCATTGACTGACAAATTTTTTTAGCCCGTGAGTGTGCTTTTGCAGGGTGTTTTGGTCTATAACAAGTACGTTGAGCTGCATTTCCTTGGGCCAATTTTCTGTTGAATAGATGGAATGTAAGCCTTCGTAGGATTTTATTAAGTTTGCGCTGTAAGGAGGATACGAGACGACTCCCTGCACCTTTTGCTTGTTAAGAAAAGTTAAAAAAGCGGTGGGGTCGACAAATCTGACGTGCACGTCATTGAGGGATAACGCAACGGATTTTAGGGCTTTCAATAACACAAATCCGCCAAAAGAATGGATTTCAACGCCGACAATCTTACCCTTAATATCGTTTAAGTTTTTAATACTTGAATCTACAAGTAAGTGGCAAGCCGCTTTGGGCGTCGGGTAGGAGGGGATCAATATAATTTTGGGAGCATGTTTCTTGTTCTTCTTAATGGTGACCATTACGTCGACAAGATTGCAAACCATGCCGTGAATTTGTCCCCATTCAAAGGCCTGTTGAACGTCACTGAAGGACCCAAATTCGATTAATTGAACCCGCAGTCCACATTGCCGAAATAATTTCATTTTCTTTGCAAAAACGAAGTATTCAAAGCCCGACGAGGCGTTGAATCCAAGCCGAATGGTAGGGACGTAGCGTACCCATCGCATGCATCCATAAATGCACATCCCAATGATGAGGCATAAGCCTGTAATGATCAACGTACGCTTCACGCAACTCAAGTTATAGCAGGTGTTCCAATGGAGCAAGCTCAATCTTTGTTATTTCTCTGGGCTATATAAAACTGCTTTTTGTTGAAATAAAACGTACTTTGTTATTTACACGTCCTGTTTTTTATTTAAAAAACATTGTCATGTCTGTAAATGCTCCAAAATTAGCTTGGTGTATCGTTCGTCTTGGCAACGATTATAATTGGTGGGTGCAAGAAATTAGCGATCCCATTCATTGGGATTTGGATGGTCTGAGTATTTTAGATCCAAAGCAGTTGACTTATATCCTCGATTTGATGGATGCATTGAAAGAATACGGACTGGATACGGACATCGTAGACAGGGCATTTTTCAAGTTTAAAATTGATAAGCGATTGGGTGACAATTTAGTTCGATTGGTCCGTACGGAGACGAGCTTAATGGATATGGATGAGCCCTTGTTTGCTCTGCCAGATTCCATCGACGAAGAAAAAGGGCCGTATGCGGATTTGATTGATCATATTACGCGTTTGAGGGCTAAGTTGTTGAATGATAGTATTGAGTTGAAAGAGGGAATCTCTTTCGATGAAATCACGGACGATCTCAATGAACGCTATCAGCAAGAATTTTTTGAAGGTGTGGCGACGCATTGTTACCGTGAATTGTCGGATATTTTGGAGTACGTACCCGAAGGCTTTGAGTTGGATCATGATGAGCACGAAGAGGAACGTCCTTCAGAAGAAAATATGTACGACGATTTGGTGGGTGATGATGTAGAAGAAGATGGCAAAGAAGAAATTCTTGAGCAAGATGAAACCATGCGTTGGGATTCTGATGACGACAACATGTCCAACAACGAAGGTGTGGAGGATCATAAGGACAATTTTTAGGAAGACAAAGCTTGCGTTTTCTTAAAAATAAGTTCTTATATTATTATTGAGGAAGCTATAGGGCACGGTAGCCAAGCGGTAAGGCAGGAGTCTGCAAAACTCTTATGCGTCGGTTCAATTCCGACCCGTGCCTCCAATTTTATGGATATGTACAAGCAAGAGTGGCAAGAAATTCAACGTAATCGTTTTCGCACCATGAAGAAATTCTTGCGCTTTTTGCCGAGACGTTCAACGTTGATGCACAGCCGCCTGCTGAAAAATTTTAGCGAAGGGCTGTTGAAACGGAGGTTCTTGTGGTCCTTTGCTTATGACTCCATGAAGCCAGCCTTGTATGTCGGGTGGATTTTAACCTTGTTGCCCGTTATGGGGCTTCAAATTGCGTTGGCAAGCTTGTGCGCGTTGGTTTTTAGGGCAAATATAATGGTGTTGGTCGCACTGCAAATGATTTCTAACCCATTTACCATCGGCATATTGTGGCCCATTGAATATAAAGTCGGCAAACTTTTTATCGGTTTTTTGGACAAGAGTAATCAGTGGGGGCTCAATCACATTGCATTTAGTACCCAAGGCCTATGGAGCTCGAAGAGCATACTGATCTTGAAAATAACGGTGGCAATTTGTATTGGGGCGGTGTGCTTGGGAAGCATTTTGGGATTCATTTCTTGTTGCATATACAAATACTTTGCGAGGAGTTATGTGTCGAGCTATGAGCAATTTGTCCTAGCTAAGCAGAAAAGCCTGCAAAGAATGAAGAGTCAGTCGATCCGCTTGAAATAGTGGGCCTGCCTTCTGAAGTGCGTTTTTGTGGGGAGGCGTTTTAGGGGTAGGGTAGGTTGTTTGTGCTGCCCTCTGCAAAATGAATGCGCTTTGGGCTGCTGTGTATTATAACAGAAGCAGATTTTATTGTTTTAATAATCAGTCAATTTTATTTTTGGCGTACACAAATTTTTGGGCTTTATTGTGACCGTGGGTACAATCCAGTTGAAAGTCATTAGGTATGTTCTTCAAGTTTTCATGCTTGAGTATCGCCAATGTCGAACGTTAAAGTTGGAACGCGATTTAACGCGTTTGTTTTTAATGACCACAAAAGCGTATGGTAGTTGAACTGACCTTACAAGTGAATGCTGCCGAGTGCTTGGATGGTGATTTCGCTCGTGAGCTCCTGGTGAGATAAGACGGGTAGATTGTACAAGTCTTTCTCGAGCAGTTTGCGCACGTAGCGTCGAATGTCCATAGAGGTTAGTAAGACGGGACGCTTGTTGTTGAGCGTAATATTTCCAACTTCTTTTTTAACGGCATTGACAATCTTTTTGGCTGTCGGTGGGTCAAGGGCAAGATAGCTGCCTGCGGACGTTTGCCGAATCGCCTTGCGTACAATGTCTTCGATGTTGGGATCGAGAATGTAGGTTGCGATCATGTTACGGCCTTGGCTGAACTTGTAACTGATGTAACGTCGTAAGTTGTTGCGCACGTAGTCGGCCAATAGCACGGGTTCTTTTTCTTTTTGTCCCCATTCGATTAAGCATTGCAGTATAACTTTTAAGTTGCGGATGGAAATTTCTTCCTGTACGAGACGTTGGAAAATGTCCGTAATTTTTTGAAGAGAGAGGACACGTTGCACTTCACGTACGATTTCTGGGGCTTCTCTCTCTAAATTATCCAGCAAGACCTTACACTCTTGAATACCTAAAAATTCTGATGCGTATTTTCGAAGAATCAGAGATAAATGGTGGGTCATAATTGTGGTTGGGTCCATGTAAACGATGTGGGCGGAATCCAGCATTTCCCTTTCGGAGTTGGGGGCCCACAGCGAAGGAATTTCAGGTAAGCAAGGTGCTCCTTCGATGATTTTAACGCCCAGCATGTCAAGTGTCTCTTTGACCTCTCGGACCAAAACGTGGTTGGGCATCAGTGTTCCTTGGGAGATGGGAACCTCTTGCAGCATAATCTGATAGCTGTTTTCCTTTAAATCCGGCACGAACTGCAAGTTGATGCCGGGGAAAGGTACACCGAGGTCTTGATACAATGCCCGTCGAACGTGTATGAGCTGTTCGTTGAGCATGTCGGCATCGAGGATGTTTTCAATCTCGTGGTTAATTTGTAGGGCGAGGGGAACGGTTAAGTGAAAGTCGTCGAAACTGTCGTTGTTATCGCGTGTAACGGGAGGTGCTTTAGCCCCTGCAGGTGCTAATGGAGAGCCTGATTTTTTGGAACGGGTGTTGGTGTTTTTTGTGGCATTTAGGGTGTATCCGACGGTTAAAATGACACTGGCTAAGATGAGGAATGGGGCCTTTGGAAATCCCGGCATAAGCATCATGCACACGACCATGCAGCCACCTACGAGCAAGGCCTTCGGTTGACTCAATACTTGTTTGCCAATATCACGTCCTAAAATGCTTCCATCTGCGGCACCTACTTTGGTAACGATGATACCTGCCGTAATGGAGATGAGGAGGGCGGGGATCTGAGAAACAAGACCGTCGCCGATGGTTAAGATGGAGTAAGTTGTTAATGCCTTGCTGACTTCCATCCCTTTTTGTGTGACGCCGATGATTAAGCCCGCGACAATGTTAATGGCCGTGATAATTAAGCCGGCAATGGCATCCCCTTTTACGAATTTCATGGCTCCATCCATGGCTCCGTAGAGTTGATTTTCTCTTTCCAGGTCGCTACGACGTCGTTTCGCTTCCTCCATGTCGATGGTGCCGGCCCGCATATCTGCGTCGATACTCATCTGCTTTCCTGGCATGGCATCCAAAGTGAAACGTGCGGCGACTTCCGCAACACGTTCGGCACCTTTCGTGATGACCAAGAATTGTACAATCAGCAAAATTAAGAAAATAACGGCGCCGACAACAAAGTTGCCGCCTACCACGAATTTTCCGAAAGTGTAAATAATGTCTCCCGCGCTGGCGTAGAGCAGAATCATTCTTGTCGTTGTAATGTTGAGGGCAAGTCGGAAAAGGGTGGTGAAGAGCAAAAGGCTGGGAAATGTTGACAGGGCCAGTACATTCGGGATGTAGAGGGCCATCATGAGCAGGATGATGGAAATGGTTAGATTGAGCGCAAGTAGGGCATCCAACACGTAACTGGGGACGGGTACGATCATCAGTGAGATGATCATAACGACCAAAACGGCAAGCAAGACGTCGTTAAAGCGAGAGCACTTGGAGACGGTTTTTTCGATAGAACCTACGAAGTTCATGCGTCTAACTTTCTATATTTGAGGTAATTGTGTAACATTTCTCGCGATTCATCGGTCTTCTTTAAGTCCCACAAAACCTTACTGTTGATGAAATAGTAAGCGGTGAGTTGTTCCACGGACAGTTGCTTTGGATCGATGGAATTCAACACCTTTAAAGCCTCCTCCGAACGTTGTACTTTGTGCAAGCAGAATGAAAGGGCCAAGGCAATTTGCATGTTGTCGGGGATGTATAGCCGTAAAATACGAAATAACTGCAAGGCTTGTAAGTACTTGTTTTGTTGCATGTACATGTAAGCCAATAGGTATAAAAACTTGCCTTGCTCGGGTGTTAATACGGACATAACAGTGTCTTAAAAGTGTAATGTGAAGATGGAGTAAAGTAAATAAAATAGTTGTTAAAATACATGCAAAAGTTGATAAAGGGTGCATGCATATTGGAAATCATCTATTACAAATACATTCAGCTATTAAGTGTCTTTAGAGGGCCAATGACGCTCCATGCACTTCGCGGTACCTTTTTGTGATTATAATTTAAAATGCGGCGTCAGCCTTAGGGATGCGCCGTTATGTGTTGTGAATGATGCTAAGAAAATATTTAGTGTGTGTTGTAAAAAAATCTTGCCAATTAAATTGGGCGATCAATAATCATTAGCGTGAACTTACCAAATTGGATCACGCTTGCACGGGTGCCTCTCTTATTTGTCATTGGAGGCTTGTTTTATGCGTCATTTAAAGGCGCCCTTTCGTTAGCCTTTGTCTTGTATGTCTTTGCGGGCATTACGGATTGGCTGGATGGATATTTGGCGCGTAAGTACCATCAAATTTCGGATTTGGGCAAATTGTTGGATGCGCTCAACGATAAAATCTTTACCGTTGGTGTTTTTATTTTGCTTATTGGTAAGAACTTAATTCCCTTGTGGGGTGTCTTTTGCGTTTTGCTGATTATGTGTCGGGAGTTCTTGGTAACGGGCTTGCGGATTATGGCGGCAAAATCGGGTCGGATTATGGCGGCTGAGAATCTTGGTAAGGTGAAGACTGTTTTGCAAATTGTTGTCATCGGATCGTTTCTGCTGATAGAGATGCTGAAGGTGGATTGTGGGTTTCCCTCCAATTGGCTGTGTGGCTTAACCTACCTGAATTACATTAATTTTATCATTGTGACAATACTGACGGCCTACTCGGGTACAAATTATTTAATTAAGTATCGTCACCTGTGTAATTTTTAAATAAAATAAGGGGACCAGCGACAGATTTAAAACTAAGTTTTTAACTTTCAATTGCTTTTTGTGCTAAAGTTTGTTACTTTATATTTTGTATGCAAAGATTTCAAGAGTGGCTTGACCAGTTGGCGGTGGAAATAAAATTGACGGATCCTTTGACGTTGGATGAAAAGCAGCAATGCTTTTTAATGTTCGACGATAGCTTGTTGGTCCAAATTGAACTGAATACCGAGGAAAATGATTTTTCTTTTACCGCCAGTTTGGGGGATGTCAATGAATGGCAAATCAAGAACGTTTATCCGCGTCTATTAGAAGCGAATTTACAATGGAGAGAAACGTCCGGTTCAACCCTGGGCGTGCAACAGTTCAGCGATCGGGTTTTGCTCGTTCAACATACACCCTTACTGAATTGCAATTACGAGGTTTTTGAAAAATCTTTAGAGTGCTTTATTGATACTTTCGAATACTGGATGAAGCACTTGAAGGACATGCAAGCTGAGAAAAGCCCGAAAGTGTCCTCGCATTCCTAATGCAATTTTGGGAATACCGTCAGAAGGAGTCGCTCAGGTTGCTTGAGGGGGCATGTGGGCCCTGTGTGATGATCAAGAGGCGGTAAAAATGGTTGCCTTTGTCTATTAAATGTTGTAAGCTCATTATTATGAAAGGGACTCCCGCAATACCTTCGTGGACATCGGTGTTAAAAGAAAAAAGAGCGTGGGTTGGCTTGGATGGTTTTATCGGTAGGATTGTACAGGCGGTTAAAATCCGTCAGGGCCGTGGAGAACATTTTGAAGCCTATCATTCGTTGGCAGAGTTGGGGCGTCGCATTGCCGAGGCGTCGACTTGCAATTTAAATGTAGAGCTTTTTAAAAAATTTGAAAAGATGGGAGGCAACGGGCCTCTTTTGTCGAACCTTCTTTTGAATTTAGGCGTGCAAGTCCATTATACGGGAACCTTGGGCTGTCCCGTGCACCCATTGTTTGCTGAGTTTGCAAAGAAAACGCACGCAATTTCCTTAGGGGAGCCTGGTATTACACACGCGATAGAATGCCAAGATGGCAAGTTGTTGTTAGGTGAGATGCAATCTTTGGACTGTGTGACGCGTGAAAGTTTTTTACAGAAAAAGCCCGTTCAAGCTTGGGTGGAGGAGTTTTCGACGGCGGATGTGATTGCATTTCAGAATTGGACGATGTTGTACGGAATGACGGATATTCTGCGCTTTATTGTCAGTGAATGCTTGGCCGATATAGCCTTGCGTGAGCAAAGGATTTGGTTCTTCGATCTGGCCGATCCGTCGAAGCGCAGCCCATCTGATTTGGGCGATTTTTTAACTTTGTTGCCTCCATTGAGTCAGCGTGGGAAGGTGTACCTCGCCTTGAATCGGAGTGAGGCCAAAATTTTGGGAGACATCGTGGGTAACCCGTGCCCTCCGTTTGACTTGGGCAGCGTTCACTTCAAGGAGTGGTTGTGTAAACTGACAGAGCGCTTGTCGATTGATAAGGTCGTGTTTCATTGTTGTGAG
>ERZ779664.1055-NODE-1055-length-11791-cov-1.705010_pt1 | contig 11791 bp, 10 predicted proteins | sample MGYA00511478_ERZ779664 | MGnify/ENA primary metagenome ERZ779664 (study PRJEB29588, sample SAMEA2160437) | human gut metagenome | biome: human gut; feature: human-associated habitat; material: faeces | place: Denmark | collected 2008/2010 ...
CGGTGGTTATAATAGTAGCACTGATGTTTGCTCGGGTTTTTATTTTGATGTCGATGAACTGCTAGGTTGTAAGGGTACTTGGACTACTGAAGTGAATTTTCGGAATGACACCGAGAAACAAAATTTTCAAAATTGCGCCTGGTTGACTTTAACGCCGCAGATTGCTCAACCTAGTGGTTCATCCTCTTATATACACACTATGATTTATATTTTGCCTCGCTGTTATTGGGATGCATCTAGTAGCGAAACCAAGGGACGTTTCTTATGGTGCAGAATTAATAAAAGTAATATGACCATTCAATGGTCGGAAAGTTTTACTGAAGAGAAATATGGAAATGCAATGTCTTTCGGTGGCTTTCCAAAAATTGGGACAGTGAACAGTAGGCCTTCTCATTTAGCTTATTTGAATGGAAATCAACTCGATTGGTATTGGATAAATATGCAAGGCAATTACAATATGTTGTGTAGAGGACGGATTAACGTTGCGGCGAGTCAGACAGCCTTTGTTGAAAGTTTTAAGACCTTACATGGTCAGGATGAAAACTGTTCTTTGGAGAAAGTAATGAAGGTTGATGGCCAAGTTTACCTTCTCGTAATTAGCTTAATTTGGGGTACAGATCGACAGTTGTTTATCTATAAAATAAATTCAGCAGGAAGTTTTGAATCTTCTTTTGGTAGTGAGTATTTCCTCGACTGTAGCCAAAAAAGAGAATTCGGAAGTGGATGCCCTTTACAGGTAGGTGCATCATCTATTTACCATGCGGATATGAATATAGTTGATGGGATTTATTTGGTGATGAAATTCGAATATGGTGATGACATTAATCTTTATCACCTTGGGACTTCTAAGTCTTATTGGAATGCCAATTACTTATCATGGAGTATAAATAGATTGGTATTACTTATAAGTTCAAATGATGGTACAAATAGTGACAATTGGTATGTACACCCTGAAAATATCATTTATGTAACAAATGAAATTGTATGTTCAGACGCATTGTGTAAAAATACACACAAGTTTGTAGTTTACAAAGATTACATTATCTACGCGTACTGTTATCCCGGTAAATCTAAACAACTTATTTTGGGAGCGGCGAGGTATTATATCGATAAAGATAAGCATCTTCATTTGATGACAAAGACGGAATTTCGAGACAAGGATGGCAACAGCTTTGGAACATTGACGAATTGTGATAGACTCGTTTTTATGGATATTAAGAATGGTCACTTGTGGCTTGCGTGGATGGCAAGCTATCTGGAAGTGTATTATATGTACGTCAACGCCCAAGATGTTATCGACGCAAGTGTGTAAAGGAAATGCCCGGCATTGAAATCTAGGCTGCATATTGGGCATCTTCTGCAGTAGAGGGAGATGTAAAAGATCATTATATTTTCGGTATATAAGGTGCTGTAAGTGAGTGAATTTAGGTTGTACTCCTAGCGAATCATGATCTGGTAAAAATTCGGCGGCCCATTTGTTGTGGATTTTCTCAGATGTCATGAACCAAAAATATAATCAAATGCGAAGGCCCATGGATGTAAAACTTTAAATCATAATGCAAGATTGGGAAATTGCTCTTGTTGAATATCTTGTTCATCAATTGATTGATGAGCTAATAAGTGGGTATGAGTGGAGCTTGGAAACACAGTCACGCCTAGTTGGGAGAGGTGATGAAAACGTAGCTCTCTTTTGGTTATCAATGAATCTTTTGCATTTTCTGTTGTTAAGGAATTGAGCAATGTGGAAAATGTTTTCGCACTTCTGCCTTCATTATTGAAAGACATGTCAACAATAGACGACGGTATGACCAGGGTCAGGGTTATACCGTCGTTTTAGTGAATAAGAATGCTATTGGTTGATAAAATATTCTTTCTTTGTGTAATAAGTGTCGGCCCGTTCAACACAGGTTTGCAGATCGTAAGATGGGAGATTTACTTGAAAAAATGAGTCCAACTCAGCCTTTTCTTTTCCATCTTTACCTAAATAAAGGTTGACTGCATAGCTGCCGAAGTGTTGGGAGGAAACAAATGGAATCAGGCCTCCACTGCTTTTAATAGCCTTTATCAAATATTTTGTGGCTTTAAGTGAGTGATAACGCATTTTTGTTTCCTTGAAGAACTTGCTTTGTCGGTGTGCATAAAAATATTCTTCTTGTGCTTGAGTTAAGAGCTGATTGATACGTCCGGAAAGTTTACTGTCGTTCAGTAATTGTTGAAAAGTGGAACGCTCTCTATTTAATTGCTTAAGGTAGGCCTCCTTATTCTCCACGACATATTGCCCCTTGTTAACGTCACTGATAAAGTTATCAATCGTGTTTATGTTCAATGCGTAATATTTTCGCAAGAGGTCGACCGTATCTTCAAAGGCCCAATGGGTTAATGTTTCATAACCGTAATCGCAATTACAAATTAACTTGGCGATGTTGATGTAAGCTTTGTCAAAAAACGTGGCAACGCCATTGACGATAATTTTTGCAATCTTCAGAAAGACAATTTTGCTTGGATCTTTTTCAATGTTGTGCCCGAGAGGTAAGTTGGTGACAATGTCCATAACGCTGCTGTACCCGAGCATATTGTTTACGCCGATGACATTTTCATACACTTCCCGCGTGTACGTATTTCCCCACGCCCGTGTGGGTGAAAAAAAGATACCGTAGGTCAAGTTGAAGATTTTGTTGTCAAAATTTGGACCGTACAAGTATTCGCCGATTTGAGTCGTTATGTCGGCAATTGTTATTTGGGCTATGCCGCCGCCTTGGCTGTGTCCCGTGCAATACACTTGAAAGGTACACTTGCGTGCATTATCAACAAAGTCTTTCAATGCTTGGCCGCTTAAAGCTTGCACTCCTTTAGACTGCTCGGAAAGAATTTTGAAAGAATCTTGCTTTAATTCTTTGATGAGTAATTTTTGTATTTTTCTGTGGAGAGAGGGGCGAAAAGATAAAAATTTATTACAATACCCCTGATGAAAACAAAGCGCTTCCTTGCCTTCAGATAAAAATTTATTGGGGATGCCAAGCTCGCTGGCTTGAATGCTCTTGTGGGCGCCATCAAAGTTACTGAACCAACTGGCACCGGCATTGCCTTGCAAGGGTTGAAATTTTTCACCTTGTGAACCTCGTAATGTGACAAAAATGTCAATGTGCTTCCAACCATTGGCTTCGGGGGTTATTTTATAAGCTAAAAAGCCAGGGTAATCAATTTCAGTGTTTTTCCCTGCCCCTTGTTGTCCTACGAAGGGGGACATTGATATAATCCCCGTGTTCTTTAACCATTCTGTTTCCGGAGAAGTCCTTCCGTCGATATCCCCGAGCTCGTTGTACGTGTATTGTCCTGCACTGGTCCGTTTTGTATTGGCGTAAGCGTTGGCATTTAAATAGGCCAAAACAAAACATTTATCCGCTGTTAATTCAGAATTTACAATGCGTTTTCCCGTTTCTTGACGGATCAGCGGCTTTGTTGATGTTAACGCCGATTTCTGCAGAATGAATGCAGACGTCCCATCTAGGCTTTCATTAAACGACGCGTTTTCTACTTTGGTGGGCTGATCGGCAAATAATTTGTCAGGGGTGTCGTCGAAAAATACGTCTTGAGCGTCCCATGGGGTTTCAGTTGCCAGTATTGTCTCATTTGGGAAGGCAAGGTTTATGAGCACAAGGGCGGTACTTAATTTTGTCAGCTTTTTATGAAATACTTTCATCATTGATCACGATCGTTTAAGAATAACAAATATATGAGCATAATTCATGCCAACTGATGGAAGTGAAAAAATGTTTAAGCTTTACATCGAATCTTGATCCGTGCAATGCTAGCCAAGACGATGCATACGACAGATTATTTGCTTATAGATGGCACAAATTTAGCTTTTCGTTGTTTTTATGGCGTCAAGCAATTATCCAGTGACGACGTTCCGATAAACGCAATTTATGGTTTTGTAAATGCGCTGTGGGCCTTGGAGAAATTAGTAAAATTTAAGGACTGGTGGGTGTTTTTTGACTGCAGCCGGTCGGCTCGTAGAACGCAAATTTTCCCCTTGTACAAGGCCAATCGCGCTGAAACGCCTGCATTGTTTAAACCGCAGTTACCTTACATTAAGCAGATCGTGAGCTGCTTGGGGGGACATTGTGTGGAAAAAATGGGAGTGGAAGCCGATGATTTATTGGGGGCATTGGCGAAAAAAATTGTATCTTGCCAGTCGAACGCAATCATCGTCAGTGCGGACAAGGATCTCATGCAATGTGTGAACGTAAACGTGAGCCAATTAATCCCAGCACAGCAATCGTGGCAACTGTTGGATGTGAAAGGGGTCCATGCCAAACTGGGCCTTTGGCCGAACCAAGTGGTCGAATATTTGGCACTTATGGGCGACACGGTTGATAATTTTGAGGGGCTTCACGGGGTTGGGCCTAAAACCGCCGCTCGTTGGTTGCAGACCTATCAGTCCATCGAAGGCATATGGGCCCATCGAGAGGTAATTCAGCCGGTGAGATTTCGGACCATTTTGGAGCAGAATCAGGCGCTTATTTCACGAAATTTACAATTGGCACAATTGGATTGTTCTGAAGAACTTGTGGCTGAGTACGATCTTTCTTCGCGTGTTATGACAGATTTTGACGCATTGGCCGACATCTTTCAATCATTACATTTGAATAGCCTTATAAAGCGAATGCAGGGAAGACAGACGTCTGTGGAGGCACAAGGTGAGTTCTCTTTTGATTAAATGCGCTCGTTCATTGGAAGTTGATCGATTTTGCGCCTTGAATTTAGCGGTTTCTGCCCTTTATTTATATGGGGGGTGCAAACGGATCTTTCTGCCCACCTTATGAGGCATGTGTTGTTATCTTGGGCAAAATAGTTTGTACCCTTAAAAATAATTATTCCGAATATGGAGCGGGTGAGTTACTCGCTGGTTAGATTGTACTTATATGTACAGTCGTGTGCCTCGTGTGTCTGGTGAAATTAAACGACTGTATATTAAGACATTATATGGTTTTGCAGGAGCCCGAGATTTTCATACCTTGGAAGCACAGAATGGAAGTTCAATTGAGTGAAAAAATATCGGTTACGTTGATTTAAATGTATTTTGTCCATTCTAAGACTTGGAAATAATGCCTTGATCGATACAAAATTGTAATATTTCGCGGGCGACGGGCCCACAAACGTGACTTCCCCAAAAGTTTTCTGTCAGGTCTTTTTGTTCGATCATGATGCAGAAAGCGATTTTGGGTGCTTGTACAGGTGCAAAGCCGATGAGCCATCCGATGTGAGCGTACGTGTGGGTGCCGGCAATTTTAACCTGTGAGGTCCCCGTTTTTACGGCCGACTTTAAGCCCTGAATGTACGCAAACCTTGAGGTCCCCGCTTCAACCGAACTTTCCATGCCTTTCAACAGCAATTGCCAATTTTTTTCTGGCATTAACGGCTTCGTCTTTGTTGGAGGGATAGGGGCGTCAAGGCATACATGCGGTGTTAAATTTTTTTGATTTTTTGCCAACGATGCGGCCACGCAAGGCAATTGTAAGGGGGTGATACGTAAAAATCCTTGTCCGATAGAAAAATTAGCCGTGTCGCCGTCTGTCCAAGACTCGTAAAGATGATTTTTTTTCCAAGTTTCGGAGGGCACCAGCGTGTTGCTTGTCTCGTAGGGTAAGTCGATCTTTGTGGGGCTATTTAAACCAAATTCGCAGGCCTCTTGATAAATACGTGTGGGGCCACAGGCAAGTGCGAAGTGGTAGATAAAAGGGTTACAGCTGGTTTGAATGGCGCGGGTTACGTCGAGAAGACCGTGGCCTTGCCGGTTGTGACAGTGGAATGTTCTGTTCCCAATGAGGTAAGACCCTTCGCAGGTGAATTGACTGTGTTCATTGACAACCCCTGACTTCATTAAAGCGGACAGGGAAATTAATTTGAACGTGGATCCTGGCGGGTAGAGTCCTTGAATGGCTCGGTTTAACCAAGCACCCTGTTCGGTGATTTCCTGAAAAGTCTTGCGTGAAATACTCGGTGTGAGTTGATTGAGGTCGAAGTCGGGTTTGCTGACGAGCGATAAGACGTCGCCGCTATTGACGTCCAATACAATGACGGAGCCTTGGCGATCTTTCAGAGCCTGTTCGCAAACTTGTTGTAAGTGAATGTCGAGTGTAAGATGGATGTCATCCCCGTCTTTACTGGGGAGGGATATCAAGCAGTCTTGCTCTTGTCCCGAAGGGCTTACGCGCCAGATGTCGCCGCCGTTTAATCCGCTGAGTTGATCGTCGTAGTAGGCTTCGACGCCTGTTTTGCCCTTTTGCTTGGGTAAAAAGAAGGTCCGTAGGTCTTCTCCGGGCAAGTTGTCGTGCGTTAATTGAGGGGTACGTGTGACGTAACCGATGACGTGGCAGGCGCTTCGTCCATAGGGATAATGGCGGATTTTTTCAACACCTACTTGGAAAGGGCCGTCCACCGGCAAAGTTTCGAGTAAGCTGGCGTACGCTTGTTTTGTCAGGTGCTTCGAAATGGCAAGTGGGAGTAATGCATTTTGTTGATAATGTGTATAAATTGTTTTTTTTGAAATGTTGAATGGTATGGGGCCAACTTTTTTGGAATACGGCAGTAAAGCGTCGTGCACAAGGGCCCAGAGTTGTTCAGCTAGGGCACTGGAATCTTTGTTGGTCTTACTAAAATTTGCGAGACGCGTTCGAAAGTAATTGAGGTCTACGTACAGACAGTACGAATCCTTATTATCCGCCAAGACATTCCCGAATCGATCGTAAATACGGCCTCGTTGTCCGGGGTATAAAATTCGACGCAGGCACTGCCTTTGATTGAGCTTGTCGTAGAGGTTATAGCAAAAGTATTGTCGCCACAACACGGCCAGAAGTCCAAAGGCAACAACGACGACAAATCGTAAAAAATTCAAACGACCTATATTGGAACGCGATTTATCAAAGCAGATCATTTAGACTGTAAGCATGTATCTACTTGATTATTAATCCAACGTTGAATTGTAAAGTCGATAGTGTCTTTAATCACTTCGCACATTGTAAAGGAGGACGGTATGTCTGGAAAAAATGCATCGCCCTGAATCGTCTGTTTTACAACGGTGAGTAATAATTCTGAACACTTGGGCAATAGTGCCTTGTAAATGCTGGCACCTCCGCAGACCCAAACCGTGTCGTTTATTCCTTCCAATGCTGACAGATCGTGGATGACAATGACGTTGTCGGTCACGGCTAATGCTTGATGTGTAAGGACATAATTCGTACGCTTGGGTAATGCCTTGCATCCCAGTGATTCGAAGGTCTTACGTCCCATGAGAATGGACTGATGAAGGGTTGTTTGCCTAAACCAATTCAATTCTTCCGGCAGATGCCATGGAATTTGATTGTTGCAGCCAATGACACGATTGTACGCCATGGCCGCGATTGCTTTAAATGTGACTGGCATAATTTAAACCGCGATGGGCGCCTTAATGCTGGGGTAGGGGTCATAGTTGTTAAGTTGGATGGAGTCGTATGTAAAGTCGTCAATCGATTGAATCTTTGGATCAAGTGTGAGTGTTGGCAAAGTCTTAGGTGTGCGTGACAATTGCTCTTTCACTTGTTCGACGTGATTGAGGTAAATGTGCGCATCGCCCAAGGTGTGAACAAATTTGCCCGGCTTGAGATGACAGACTTGCGCAATCATGTACGTGAGCAAGGCGTAAGATGCGATGTTGAATGGTACCCCGAGAAATAAATCAGCACTGCGTTGGTACAATTGACAACTTAATTGACCCGAGGTACTGACGTAAAATTGAAAAAATGCGTGACAGGGCGGTAATGCCATGTGCGGCAGATCGCCGACGTTCCAGGCAGAGACAATGTGCCGTCGGCCGAATGGATCTTTTTTGATTCTTTGGATCACCGACTTGATTTGATCAACGTGCGTACCATTTGAACAAGCCCAATGACGCCATTGGGCTCCATACACGGGACCCAAATTGCCTTCTTTATCGGCCCATTCGTTCCAAATTCGAACGCCGTTGTTTTGTAAAAAATGAACATTTGTGTCTCCTCTTAAAAACCACAATAGTTCGTAGACGATGGACTTAAAATGTACCGACTTGGTGGTCAATAGCGGAAAACTCTTAGAGATGTCAATGTGCATTTGTGCGCCGAAAAAACTGATGGTGCCAACGCCTGTCCGATCTTTACGTTGTTCACCGTTATCCAGGACAAATTTTAGGAGGTCTAAGTATTGTTGCATGTATTTTATTTTTGGTAGAAAGCGTCGATTGACAAGTTTAATTTATGCCCGTTTAGAAAGAGGTTAATAAAAACTGAAAATGATGGGTGTAAATTCCACCCGTAAGGTCGCTGGGTTAATTCTTAAAATTTCATGAAAATAAAACCGAGATTTGAGAACGAATGGGCATTTTTGGAGATAATGACCATCTCGTAATGCCTAGAATAGCTCTTTAGGCATTACATTCTCACGCTTTGTCATCCTTGCCTCTTACCCAACTTTAAGTAACAAGCGTTGTGCCATACGCCGGGCACAATAAGCTCTTATTGACTTTGCGTTAGCTGTTGTTTTTTATAAACTTGTGCCTTGCGATCAGCTAATGGTGTGTGTGGAATTTCATGGCTTGTAGATTCCAATGCAATCCCTCTCAAGGAAGCTTGTTCGGGTAAGGAAAGTTTTTGCCCATCAAAACTCCCTACGGATGAATTGAAATTTACCCCTTGCTGTCCAATGGGATTTTGAATGTTCGTAACAGAAGAATGAATGCCTATTGACATAGTATTATTGAAATGTTAATTCAATAGGGAGTCAATGCAATACTGCTTTGAAAATTGATTGATACCATTAATTTGTCTCTAAAATGAATAGATTTTTCGCTTCATTTCAAAATTTACCATTGTAAGTTACGGTTACGTCTACAGAATTGCGCTTTTGTGATATTTAAGTGCTTGGGAGTCAAATTACTCACCTTATCCAATCATGGCCTCTGAATCATAAAAACAAAGGCCATTATTTTTCATATTATTTCAATTACTTGTTACCAAGGGACAATTATCTTTAATAAATTAAGCAACAGGAATTTTCAGATTTTCGAGGACACACATCACTAGCTTCTTCTGTTATTATTCCAGAACTTGTGACTGCAGATATAAGTTCCCGCATTGCTTTTTCTATGGATTCTTGAGTTAAAATTTCGAATAAATATGCTGAATGTTTGCCCGCACACGCTAATCGATTTATCGTCTCAGACACACATGCCATTTGTTTTGCTGCATTTGAACTTTTCCCTATTTTTTCTTGAAGCCTTTGATATTCTATTAAGGCAATAACCCTTGTAAGTCCGTAATGGGCGAGATCGTGTACAAAATTACGTTTTATGTACGCACAAATGTAATTTTCTGTTTTCTTTTGCAGTTCTTCAGAGCGTAAATTTTCTGGGATCCCTTCCATTACACATGCTACTAAAGAATCTATTGGATTTGATGCTTTTTCTAAAAAAGTATTATTTCCATCTATCAATTGTATGGAAATGTGGAACATCGTTAATTCAAAGTACATTGATTGTACGTAGCTGGTGACTGCCTGTGCTCTTTCATTTAGAGGAAGATCTGCATTGTTCAATGTGGCATAAAGTGCATCTGTTTCAAAAAAACTAGAGTAAAGTTCGTCATTATCGCCTTTCGAGAAAATTTCATGTGCGACCCCGTGACCGCTTTCATGCGCCATACCAACCATTAGGTCAGCGAAAGTTGGGCGCACTAAACAAAATTTTTGCTCGTTGTAAGAATAATGCCCACCGTGTAAGTCGTCTATTTTCAACTCATCTTTATATTTTTTTTATCTTCCGAATTTTTGGGAGCCAAATGTATACTATTTGAATCTAAAGAAGTCTTTACAACTTGAGCCGCAAAATTTCGTATTTTTCCATTTTTCATGATCAGCATTTTTTCTGTCATATTATGCCAAGCTTGTAATATTTCTTCGTTAGAAATGGCAGCTGTTCCTGTTGAACAGCTTTCTCCAGTCGCTGCGTTTGATAGTGACTCGTATGACTCATATAACCATTGTTTCTTTTGACAAATTTGATCAAAATAGGTTTTATAAGGACCGATAATTTCTTTTACCTGGCCTAATTCCAAGTTAAGTTGTCGTGCAGGATCCAATTCACGCGATCCATTCAGTACTAACTTTGCTGGTTGTTGTATCAGGGAGAGATTATTTCCTGCCTCTCCCATTCCCTCATTTCGCGAGAGTCAATTGCTTTATACGGCAAAGGGTCTGTGCTTCGTTTTCTTGAACCTTTTGCTTAGTTTCTGCAGAAAACCCATAGTTTTTCCCATCCGCCATACTTTCGCAAAAGCTGAATAGAAATGCAATACTCCCTGAGAAATACTTTTTAATAATATTTGTTTTAGTAAGCATGAATAGTCATATAAAGAGTTTTTTATCTATGGCAATAAAAAATTTTATTTTTGACGATTGCTTTTGATTTTTATTTATCAAATAAATAGGAAATCGTTCCTTGGGGTCTCGTTATTATTTATAATTAATTGGCTAATGTGATGGGGTAAAAAGGAAATCGTATATTTTTATTTATAAAAATTCACTTTTTTCTTGTGAATTAAGTGCCTGCCCACGCAGGCGTTCGTGGCTTTTTTACTTTGATGTGCTTGGAATTAGCTTGGGAGATATCAAAAATACATATGTATTTGCTGCATTAAGTATGGTAGAATTTGCGTATAGGTTACTTATTTTGTACCTGTGACAAGACAAAGTCAGTTAAAAGTACTGATACATGGCTTACTTATTTTTCTGGAAGTAAAATAAGCAAATTGTTGACGGTTGTTAGGACTACCTGACAGTCCATAAATTTTTCATTGACAAACCCGAGTGATTTTTATCTTATAAGCACGTTGAGTGGTGGTTGTAGCTCAATTGGCTAGAGCACTGGATTGTGGTTCCAGGGGTTACCGGTTCGAGACCGGTCTACCACCCCAATTTATTCCTCATAATTGTTTAAGCCACTGGCATAGTGGGGAGGCCGTAGTTGATTAAAATAAATAGCGAAATTGCGGGGTGGATGTCGAAGGTTGTAAGGTTCGCTGCTTAGCTTGTCCTATTTTGATGTCTAACGACTTCAAGCTTCAAGGGATCCGTAGTTGATTAATTGCAAAAGAGCTTAATGCCATTGGATGCGAAGAGAATGTCTGCCTCTATAACGGGTGCCAAAGCGTGGGCAAGTGTAAGATTTTAGACGTTTAATGATTTCTTCAATTAAAATGTAAATCCGTTGGCCCGTCATCATGTGGTCCCATGATCTTAGTTGCTGTGTTGGCACTTTTATAAAAATTCAGTTTTGTTGCGTATGCTTCGCTTAATGGGATATACATTTTGCGATTTGTTCCCCATTTTTTTACTAAGAGCTTACGTGATGATGGAAAATGCCTTGAAGGGCAATTGCTTGTGCCTATTCACTTGTAGCACGCGCGATTGTTCAATCAGGCCACGACTGCAGGAATGTGTTACGGTAAAATATTTTTGGCCGATCGATAAGGGTGTTTTTATTTAGTTTGTTTTTTATCAACAAAATAATGTATTGGTGTTGAGCCGGAGCCATAAAGGATTTGACCATGACGCAGCCAGTAACGAGGTGTTTGGCGTAATTAAAATGACGTTTTTACGTGTTCCTAAAATATGAGAGCGCCTTAAGCAAATACGTAGATGCCCAAAAGTGCGAAGATGATGAGTGCGATGTTGTAGTGCAAAAATGTTGGGATGCAGGTGTCGAAAATATGGTCGTGTTGTC
>ERZ779664.1057-NODE-1057-length-11765-cov-3.009906_pt1 | contig 11765 bp, 8 predicted proteins | sample MGYA00511478_ERZ779664 | MGnify/ENA primary metagenome ERZ779664 (study PRJEB29588, sample SAMEA2160437) | human gut metagenome | biome: human gut; feature: human-associated habitat; material: faeces | place: Denmark | collected 2008/2010 ...
GATAGCGCGCGTCTCGGCGAAGATAGCGGTCGGCATGGATCTGCATGAAATACAGCTTGCAAACACCCCTGCCTGCTTCGAGCCCTCGCTCGACTATGTCGTGACCAAGATGCCGCGCTTCCCGTTCGACAAGTTCCCCGCCGCGCACAACACGCTTTCGACCCAGATGAAGGCGACCGGCGAGGTCATGAGCGTCGGACGCACTTTTGAAGAGAGCCTGCTCAAGGCGATACGCTCGCTCGAGGAGAGCAAGAACCACCTGCATATGGAGAAGTTCGACTCGGCGCATATGAGCGTTGACGAGCTGCTCGAATATATCAAAGAGGGCACAGACGACCGTCTCTATGCAATATCCCAGCTGATGTGGATGGGCGTTGACCCGTCGCTTATCTGCGATATAACGCATATAGATATGTTCTTCCTCGACAAGATAAAGAAGATAGTCGACTTCGAGAGGGAGATGGAGGCGAATCCCGGCTCCGACATTCTTCTGCGCGAGGCAAAGCGCCTCGGCTTCTCCGATTCGTATATCGCCGAGCTCTGGAAAGAGAGCGAGGACAGCATATATGAGCGCAGATGCAAAGAGGATATCTTCCCGACATACAAGATGATCGATACCTGTGCGAGCGAGTTCGACAGCTATGTGCCCTATTTCTACTCGACCTACGCGAGCGAGAACGAGTCCGTCGTTTCGGACAAAAAGAAGATAATAGTCTTAGGCTCAGGTCCTATCCGTATAGGACAGGGCGTTGAGTTCGACTATTCGACCGTCCACGCCGTCCATGCCATTCAGCAGCTCGGCTATGAGGCGATAGTTATAAACAATAACCCTGAGACCGTTTCGACCGACTACACCACTGCCGACAAGCTCTATTTCGAGCCCCTGACGACAGAGGATGTCATGAATATAGTCCATCTTGAAAAGCCGGAGGGCGTTATAGTCACCCTCGGCGGTCAGACTGCCGTCAACCTCGCGGCTCCGCTTGCAAGGCGCGGCGTGAAGATAATCGGCACCGACTGTGACGCCATTGAGCGCGCCGAGAACAGGGACGCGTTTGACGCCGTTATAAAATCTCTCGGCATCCCGAACCCGAAAGGCGAGGCTGTTACGGATATCGAGACCGGTGCGGCTGTTGCCGCGCGCATAGGCTATCCTGTTCTTGTGCGCCCGAGCTTCGTGCTCGGCGGCAGGGCGATGGAGATAGTCGCTAACGAGACTATGCTCAGAAAATATCTCAAGAACGCCGTTGAGGTCGATGAAGACAAGCCCGTGCTCATAGATAAATATCTTATGGGCAAGGAAGTTGAGATAGACGCCATCTGCGACGGCAGTGAGGTGTTCATTCCCGGCATAATGGAGCTCGTCGAGCGTACCGGCGTCCACTCGGGCGACAGCACGAGCGTGTATCCGCCGTTCTCTATTTCGCAGAAGGTCAGAGACACGATAGCCGAATACACCACAAAGCTCGGACTCGGCATAGGCATAGTCGGTCTGTTCAATATACAGTTTATAGTTGACAGCGACGAGAGCGTCTATGTTATCGAGGTTAATCCCCGCGCTTCGCGAAGTGTGCCGTTCCTTTCAAAGTCCACCGACTGCAACCTTGTCCGCATCGCGACAAAGGTCATGCTTGGCCAGAGCCTGCACGATCAGGGTATAACCGATATGCGCCTGCCCGACGGCAAGCGCTGGTATGTCAAAGCCCCGGCGTTCTCGTTCGAGAAGCTGACCGGCATGGACGCATATCTCTCGCCCGAGATGAAATCGACCGGAGAAGCGATAGGCTACGACAAGCGCCTGAACCGTGCGCTCTACAAGGCTCTTCAGGCGTCCGGAGTCAAGATGAAAGAATACGGTACGGTAATAGTCACCCTTGCCGACGAAGACAAGGAAGAGGCTCTGCCGCTCGTCAAGCGCTTCTATCACCTCGGATTCAATATCGAGGCGACCGCCGGAACCGCGGCGTTCCTCAAGAAGCACGGCATACGCACCCGCGTGCGCGGCAAGCTCAGCGAGGGCAGCACCGAGATCCTCGATTCTATCCGCGCGGGCTATGTCAGCTATGTTATAAACACGCGCGCCATTCTCTCCGGCGTCCACTTTGAGGACGGCGTTGAGATCCGACGCTGTGCCGTCCAGAACGGCGTGACGATATTCACCTCCCTCGACACCGTGAAGATAGTCCTCGATGTTCTCGAAGAGATAACCCCCGAGATATCGACCATAAACGGCGACGGCGAGAACTGATTTCAACAACCCTTATTATATTAAAAGACCTCCCCGGGCGGGAGGTCTTTTGCTTTTGCTGAAAATAAACCGCCGCACGGCACGAACCGACGGCGGATTGATATTTTAATTTACGCCTTGCCCTTTTGCAGCAGCACTCTCAGAGGTCCCTCAAAGACGAGCTGATTGATAAAAAACGCCTTTATGTCGTTCGGGCTGCAAAACTTTTTTCTGCGCCCTGCGGAGAGCGAGGTCTGCTCTCTTATCGTGCGCGAGACGAAGCCGACGCAGGTGTCGCGCCCGCGCTGCTTCGGGATTATCCGCAGATAGAGCAGTGCAAGCCCGATGTAGCTGTATTTATATTCGTCGGCGTTCGAGGTCATGTGCTTTATGATGCGCTCTACATTGCGGAGCTCCGCCTCCGTTACGGGCAGAGCGAACAGCGCGCAGGGGACATCCGTGCCTTTGTAAGTCGGGTGGAGGTCGAAGTCCTCGGTCATGAATCCGCGCTTGCCTGTGAAGCTGAAAAATTTCGGGTAGTGTTCGTCCGTGCTTATCGACATATGGGAGTATTCCCAAAGCCCTATTCTTTTTATAGTCCGCGAGACCTTATCCGGATAGTCGGTGAGCATAATATAGACGGTGCGGTCTTTTCTGTTCATTCGGCATACTCCCCCTTGTAATATTTTTTAGTATATGCTAACATTATAAACAACTAAAGTTGTCTAATCAAGAAACTGTTTTACAAATTGGTAAGATAAACGACTAAATATAAAAAGAGGCGTTTAAATGGTGAATAAAAATGATCTGAGATATATCAAAACGGAGCGGCTGATAGTGCATACATATGTCAATCTGCGCCTGCGCGACCCGTCGCCCGTCAAGGTCAGCGATCTGTGCCGGGAGGCGCTGATAAATAAAACGACATTCTATTCCCACTATGACACCATGGAGAGCCTGCGTCGGCACATCTGCCGCGAGACCGTCGCCGATATCCTCGGCCGTTGCGACTGCGCCCGGATGGCGTTCAGCGATACATACGCCTTTGTTTCAGAGCTCGTCGGCGCGATATCGCGCGAAGAGCGGCTCATCCGCGCGCTCTACGGCGATGATGTGACTTCACTGCTCAACGACGCGGAGGAGGCTCTTTTCAGAATCTATCTGCATGACGACGACGAGCCGGAGCGCAAAGAAAAAATAATCTTCTGCATCGGCGGAACATCAAGATTATTGCTCATGAACCCGGACGAGCACGGCATCCGCGCGGCGTCGGAGCTCATACGCACCGTCTTTAATCTCAACGAAAACAGAACATAAAAATCTTCAGCGCCGAGGTCACAAATTGTTTACAAACATATTGTTGACAATCGGCGCGCATATATGTATAATGTGTAGCGTGCTACACTTAATATTGCTGAAAACAGCTTTGCGGAAAGGAGATCGCTATGGAGCATATCGGATATTTTTTCAAGCGTATAGACAACCGTTTGAAGTCGAACGCCGATGTAGGACTCGGTAAGCACGGGCTGACTTTTGCGCAGTCGCGGATCATAAGATTCCTCGCCGAGCGCGGAGGTCAGACAACCCAGAAAGAGATAGAAGACTACGCCCATGTCTCACATCCGACGATTGTCGGCATAGTCACGCGCATGGAGCAGAGCGGCTTTCTCAGCACCTGTACCGACCCGTCGGACAAGAGAAACAAGGTCGTGCGGCTGACCGACAAGGCGAAAGATATCAATCTCGAGATACGCCGTTCGATTGATAACGGCGAGCGGGCGATGCTCAGATCGTTCAGCGAAGAAGAAGTCGAACAGCTCCGCGGATATCTCATAAGGATATGCGATAACCTTGATATTGACAGCAGCCCCGGCTGCAAACCGGAAAGTGGAGCAAAGAAAGAAAAGAGGGAGTGAGAATATGATAAAAACTTTGTTGAAGAGCATGCGCCAATACAAAAAAGTATCATGGGCGACTATCTTTTTCTCCGCGTTTGAAGTCGTGTTCGAGATAGTTATCCCGCTTTGTATGTCGGGTCTTATCGACAACGGCATCGAGGGCGGCGTGATGTCCATGGTATGGAAATACGGTCTTGCGCTGCTATTCCTCGCGGTGTTCCAAATGGTGACGGGAATGCTTGCGGCGTTCCTCGGCTCGCGCGCGTCCGCCGGGTTCGGCGCGAATCTGCGCAGCGATATGTATGATAATGTTCAGACCTTCGCATTCTCGAACATCGACAAATTCTCGACCGCGTCGATAGTTACGAGACTGACGACGGATGTCACAAATATTCAGAACGCCTATCAGATGCTCATAAGAATAGCGATACGCGGACCGGTTATGCTGATTTTCGCCATGATAGTCTCGTTCAGAATCGACAGCCAGATTTCGCTTATGTTCATTGCGATTATACCTGTCCTCGCGGCTCTGCTCGTGCTGATAATCATCAAGGTGCACCCCGTGTTCAAGCGCGTTTTCCACACCTACGATGAGCTCAACAACGTCGTTCAGGAGAATGTGCGCGGCATAAGAGTCGTCAAGTCCTTCAATCAGGAGGATCACGAGATAAGCAAGTTCGAGAAGATATCCGAGAAGATATACAAAGACTTCGCAAAAGCGGAGCGCCTTATTGCGCTCAACTCGCCTATTATGCAGGTCTGCATGTATACCTGCATGATACTCATCTCATGGCTCGGCGCAAAGGCGGTCATCGCCAGCGGCAACAACGCAGCACTCGGTCTGACCACCGGCTCGCTCACCGCGCTGTTCACCTACGCCATGCAGATACTCATGAGCCTCATGATGCTCTCCATGGTCTTTGCCATGATGATAATCGCGAGCTCTTCCGCTCAGCGTATAGCTGAGATACTCAACGAAAAGACCGATATCTCGAACCCCGCGAACCCCGTTCTCGAAGTTGAAGACGGCGAGATAGATTATAAAAATGTCAACTTCGCCTATGCTTCAAAGGCGGACACCAAGGTGCTCGACAATGTCAACGTGCATATAGCCTCCGGCGAAACTGTCGGCATAATCGGCGGCACGGGTTCGTCAAAGTCCTCGTTCGTTCAGCTCATCCCGCGCCTCTACGATGTAACGGGTGGTGAAGTGATGCTCGGCGGTGTGGATGTCAGAAGCTACGATCTCGATACCCTGAGAAACTCGGTCGCAATGGTGCTCCAGAAGAACGAGCTGTTCTCCGGCACGATATCTGAGAACCTGCGCTGGGGCAATGAAGACGCGACCGACGAAGAAATAAAGCACGCCTGCGAGCTCGCTCAGGCGGATGAATTCGTCAGTGCGATGCCCGACGGCTACAACACCTATATCGAACAGGGCGGCACGAACGTCTCCGGCGGTCAGAAGCAGAGGCTGTGCATAGCGCGCGCCCTGCTCAAGAATCCCAAGGTGCTCATTCTCGACGACTCGACAAGCGCCGTCGATACCCACACCGACGCGCTGATTCAAAAGGGACTTTCGCAGTATATGCCCGACACGACGAAGATAATTATAGCTCAGCGCATAAGCTCGGTTCAGAACGCGGACAAAATACTCGTGTTCGACAACGGCAGAATAATCGCACAGGGCACGCATGACGAACTGCTGAAATCCTGCGATATCTATCGCGAAGTTTATGAATCCCAGCAGAAGGGAGGAAACGACGATGAGTAAGCCTATGCCTATGCACGGAGAATCCAAGGGTATGCCCGGCGGACCCGGAATGCAGCCCAGAAAGCTCGACAAGAAAACGCTCAAACGTCTGCTCTCTTATCTCAAAAATTATAAGGGCACGATAGTCCTTGTCACAATTTGCATTCTGCTCAGCGCAGTTGCGGGTGCGGCGTCATCGATGTTCCTCCAGACGCTTATCGACGACTATATAACCCCGATGGTCGGTCAGTCATCACCCGACTTCTCCGGCTTCATTCGCGCGCTGATAACCATGGCGGTCATCTATCTCATCGGCACGCTCTCGACGCTTATCTACAACCGCCGCATGGTCACTATAGCGCAGGGAACGCTCAAGACTATACGCGATGAGATGTTCGAGAAGATGCAGCGCCTGCCGATAAGATATTTCGATTCACACACCCACGGCGACACGATGAGCCTCTACACAAACGATACCGATACCCTGCGCCAGATGCTCGCGCAGTCGATGGGTCAGCTGATTTCTTCGGTGTTCACCGTCGCGGCGGTATTTTGCTGTATGCTCTATATCAGCGTCGGTCTGACGCTCGTTGTGTGCATATCGCTGTTCTTTATCATGCAGATAATCAAGAAAGTTGTCGGCAAGAGCGGCGCGTATTTCGTAGCCCAGCAGAGATCTCTTGCAGACCTTGACGGATATATCGAAGAGATGATAAACGGTCAGAAGGTCATAAAAGTCTTCTGCCACGAAGAGCAGTCTAAGAAAGAAATGAAGCAGCGCAACACCGAATGGGAGCACAACGCCGCAAACGCAAACGGCCACGCGACCTCGATGATGCCCATGACGAACGCGTTTGGATATTTTCTGTATATCCTGCTCGCCGTTATCGGCTCGTATATGGCTATCGCCGGCACGAAGAATTTCGGGCTGACTGGCGTCAACACGCTGTCCCTCGGCATGATAGCCTCGTTCCTCGTGCTCTCGCGCAACTTTATAAACCCGATATCCCAGATGTCGAACCAGTTCAACTCGATTGTCAACGCCCTCGCGGGCGCCGAGCGAATCTTCACATTTATGGACGAAGAGCCCGAGCCCGACGACGGATATGTTACCCTCGTAAACGCGAAAGAAGAGAACGGCGAGATAGTCGAAGTCAAGGAGCACACCGGAATGTGGGCATGGAAGCATCCCCACGGCGACGGCACTCTGACTTATACAAAGCTTGAGGGTCAGGTCGTTCTCGACCATGTCGATTTCGGCTACACACCCGAAAAGGAAGTCCTTCACGATATCACGCTCTACGCAGAGCCGGGTCAGAAGGTCGCTTTCGTCGGCGCGACCGGAGCGGGCAAGACCACGATAACAAACCTCATAAACCGCTTTTATGACATAGCGGACGGCAAGATTCGCTATGACGGAATAAACATCAACAAGATAAAGAAAGCCGATTTGCGCCGCAGTCTCGGCGTCGTGCTCCAGGATGTCAACCTGTTCACGGGCACTGGCCTGGAGAAAATATCCGTTACGGCAGGCTGGACGCGACGGACGAGGAATGCATCGCGGCGGCGAAGCTCGCAAATGCTGACGGCTTCATCCGCATGCTCCCGGACGGCTACAACACCGTACTCAAGGGCGACGGCTCCGGACTTTCGCAGGGTCAGCGTCAGCTGATATCGATAGCCCGCGCGGCGGTCTCCGACCCGCCCGTCATGATCCTCGACGAGGCGACATCTTCGATAGATACGCGCACCGAGGCTCTCGTCCAGGGCGGCATGGATAAGCTGATGAAAGGGCGCACGGTCTTTGTTATCGCGCACCGCCTCTCGACCGTCCAGAACTCGGATGTTATAATGGTGCTCGACCACGGCAGAATAATCGAGCGCGGCAACCACGAAAAGCTCATCGCCGAAAAGGGCACATACTATCGCCTCTATACCGGCGCGTTTGAGTTAGAGTGATTGGCAGAGCTGCGATAATTGGAAGTAAAAAGCAGAATCTCCTGCCCGGGAGCTGTTCCCGGACAGGAGATTTTTGTATATAACGAGCTTTGGGCATTTCTGATTCTTGTCGGAGTACAACGCAAAAATTCTACCCGACGAAAATTTCGGGTAGGATTGCTTTTTATCAGTCTTTTTTCCTGAGCTCCGCCATGGCGGCGAAGTGGAGAACATCGAACTCCTCGGGTGCGTTTTCTCTGAGCATTCGGAGATGATCGCGCTCCCAGTTTTCTATCTCCTCGGGTGTCAGCGACGCGCCGATTCCGCGGCAGGCTTTCGTCCTGCCGTTCCAGCTCTCGCGCGTGAAGTGCACCTTCAGCTTCCACTCCTCGTGGTGCATGAGCTCGAACTTTTCTTTGTAGCAGGCGGGTATTTCTATCGGGTGCATTGTTTCGCCCGCGCCGCTCCAGTCGGAGCTGTATCTGAGCACGAGATCCTCGCTCATGCCGGCAATCTTGTCTTCAAACGGCATCGCGTAATAGCCGATGCCCATGCCCTGCGAGAGCTTCTTTGCCTACTCTATCTGTTCGGGGGATATGTCCGTCCCCGTCCATTTTGCGCCGAAGCTGTACATGTTGCGCGGCAAAACGCCCGTGCCCGTGCCGAGATCGAGCACGCTCTGTCTCAGTCGAACGCCTTGCCGCCGTCGATTCTCTCGTCTTTTATATCGTGTTTTGACCCCGTCCGCATGACAGACAGGGTCAGATTAGTTTTATTTTATCTCCAGAGATTCATCCAGAAAGCGCCTTCAACGCCCGTGAACGAGATCAGCTGAGCCATGTTCACATATATGCACGCGACAGTCGAGACCGTGAATATCAAATCGACGAGCTTCTTTGCGCTCTCCGACTTGATGCTCTTGTAGAGCGTGAACGCGATGACAAGCGCGCCGATGACCATCTGCCATGAGAAGTCCGCGTTGTAGCGCACGGCATAGCCGCTCTCCCACGAGGAGAAGATTATCGCGAGCGGCATGAGAATGCAGGTTACGCCGATAAGCAGGATGGGCAATACGCGCTTTTTCTTCTCGACGCGATGCAATGCCTTGCCCGAGAAGAGATAGGCGAACATGGGCAGAGCGCGGTATATGATTCCGACGGATATAAGATTCTTGCCAGCGTCGTCGAAGAACATATAGCCGTTGAGCCCGAAGCGCTCCGCAGAGGAAGCAAGATGCGTGAATGTCTTGGGCGTGAAGTGCGGCATGTTCAGAAGATACGCATACATATTGATGAGCACATATTTCCAGTGGAATTCCGAGTGGGTGAAGTCGTTTATCGTCAGCGAATACTGAATGCCGAAGTCGAGCGGATTGTCGAAGCGCAGATAGTTATATACCATCTGCCCGAGGGCGATAACGCCGAGCGGAACGAGGGCAACAGCCGCATATTTGAAGAACGTGCGGGTCTTCTGCTTCTTTTCGAGTCCGTCGAGCGCTTTTTTGAGTCCGCCCGCGAAGAAGAACAGCGCGGCGATGCAATAGACCGCGAGCGTCGGGCGGCAGAGCACAGCATAGCCGAGGAAGAACGAGGCAAATCCGAGGCGTACATATGAGATTTTGCCGTCCCAGAGAATATTCGAGGTCATGAGCAGATACGCGCCGATAGTCACGCACATGAATCCGCCGGAGATGGCGAGCTCATAGAACAGCGGACGCGCCGCGGAGAACATGATTCCCGAGGACATCTGCAAGGTTATCAATCCGGCGAGCACCGTGTTTGTCGGCAAATCGCGGAATTTTTTGTCTATCACCGCGAGATATATCTTTGTCAGGAATATTATTCCGACGAGCGCGAACATCAGTGTCGCCCAGCCGGTCGGGAAATAGCAGCCGGTTATCAGATGATACGGCAGGAACAGCGCGATGACCGGTCCGATGCCGTAATAAGAATAATATTTGCCGTTATACAGGCAGTGATCCCAGAGGAAGTTGCCCGCGCCTATCTCGGCATCACGCCTTGTGTATTCATAGGGATTGTCCATTTTGAGCAGATCTTCGTCAGGCTCTTCGAGAAGGTTCACCTGATGATGCTCAAACGCGTCAACGAGCTCTTTGGTTATCTGGTCGCCCTCCTGCGAAGTGAAGCTGTAGTGCGTGGTCGACCAGCCTTTTTGTAGATTTGTGAATGTGAGATACACCGAAAATACCATTGCGGCGGCGGTTATGACTGCCGCGATGCGGGTGCAGTTGACTCTGTTGTCGGAGAATTTCTTGCGCGCTTCGGCGGGATTCGCTATAGCATAGATGATAATTATGGCGGCAGCAGCTATGAGCAGATATGTCAGGATAATTTCCGCTATGTGCAGCGCGCTTATCGACTGATTGAGCGTGATGCCCTTGAGCGTTGCGCTGTGATAGTCGTCGAGAGATATCTCGAGTCTGAGGCGCGACACTTCGCCGGAGAAGTTGCAGGTCATGACATTGTCGAGCCCGTTTTCGAGCGTGAGCTTTGCGATATTCGTGCGGTAATATGAGCTCGTTGAATCGGCGAAATCGACATAGACCTTGCCGCTGTTTGCCGACTCTCCGAAGTCGACATCGAACCCTATAGAACCGACGCGCGCGTCAATGCCGGTAAACTCTATCTCGGAATAGCCCTCGCCGAGGGTTATCGTGCCGTCGTCGTTATAAGTAATATTGGCTCCGTCTGCGCGGGAGAGGTCGAGCGGCTGCTCTTTGTATCCTCCGAGAAGCCTGTTTATCGGCGTGAAATTCATCACGCACAGGCTCACGACCGTTACTATAACAAACAGAACGGCAACGCATGCGGAAAGCTTTTTCAGAAATTTTCTGTTTTCTCTGTCCATAGGCACCTCACAATTTTTTTAAAGTCAGCTAATTATACCCTATTCGGGGCAATTTTTCAAGTTTGTTGTTAAATCCGAAAAAGCGGAGTTATATAAAAAGACACGGCTCACATAAGCTGTGAACCGCGCCTTTTCTATTTTGCTATTCGATTAATACTTGACGTTGGTTATCTCGAGGAAGTTGTCGAGAACCGCGCTGCCGCTGAACTTGCTGCCGAGCACCTTGCCGGAGCCGGTGATAAGGACATGCATATACTGATAGAGATCTACCATATGATTGGTCTTGGGGTTGTAGGTGAGCACTGCGGTGCAGTCATAGTACTTGAGCGAATACTCAACATCCTTGACGACCTTCGTGACGTTGGGGTCGTTCTGGAGGGTGTTGTCGATATCGGCCTTTGCAAGGGGGCTGAACATCGTTCCGGTGAAGCCCTTGGAGATAACGCCCGTCTTGGGATCGCAGGGCTCGGGGTTGATATCCGCCTTGAGGACTATCGTGATTTTGTAGTTGCCGTTCGAGAGAACCTCGCACTTCGCGCTCTTTATCTTGCTGACATCGGTCAGGGTGCAGCCCTTTGTGGGATGCTGATAAATCGGGAACCACTTCATGTCGGTGCCCTTCGGATTGTTCTCGTGCTTCTTGCCCTTGGCATCCTTTTCGCTGGTCATGAACAGCTCGGCAACGGGAAGAGCCGCGTTGATAACAAAGCCGTCAAAGTTTCTCTTGTCCTTGGGCAGGGTCTGCCACTCGGACTTCTCATAGCCGACCTTGCTGCTCTTTGCGAGATTGAGAACGTCTCTGTAAGCGGCGAGGATCTCGGCATAGCTCTCGGGCTTGCCGTTCGAGGGCTTTGCGGAATTGTCGGCGGGAGCCTTGGTCTCGATAACGGTGTGCCCCTCTTTGTCGGTCACTATCTCGGTTTCGACCGCGGTCGAGTCGGAGGTTGCTTCCGAGGAGGCCTCGGGAAGCAGATCGTCCGCAATAGCGTCGCCGTTTATGGCAACGTCGCCGGCGGCAGTTGTGTCGTTGTTATCTTTGTCCTTCTTGCAGGCCGCAAAGCTTGCAATCATGGCGATCGCG
>ERZ779664.1060-NODE-1060-length-11749-cov-2.842483_pt1 | contig 11749 bp, 9 predicted proteins | sample MGYA00511478_ERZ779664 | MGnify/ENA primary metagenome ERZ779664 (study PRJEB29588, sample SAMEA2160437) | human gut metagenome | biome: human gut; feature: human-associated habitat; material: faeces | place: Denmark | collected 2008/2010 ...
AGCCAGCCCGAAAGAATTTACGGACTGGCTGTATCAGCAGAGTAATATTATAATAAATTTATCAGTCTATTGATTTTATACTTTCCTGACGGCAAAAGTTTGAGCGTTTTTTGAGATTTGGCTGTTACGATAAATATTATGAATTGCAAATGGAGATGATAGCATGAAACAAAGGCTTCTTATTGTTGATGATGAACCGGGAATTGTAGATATGATGGCGAGTTATTTTTCTTCTCAATATGAGGTGTTGACCGCTTATTGCGGAAATGAAGCACTTCAAAAATTAGCAAGACAGCCCGATTTAATCCTGCTCGACATCAATATGCCGGACATAGACGGATTGACCCTTTGTCAGAAAATTCGGGAGCTTATTACTTGCCCCATTCTTTTTTTGACGGCAAGGGTCGAATCTGCCGATAAAATCATCGGCTTTCAGGCAGGTGCCGACGATTATATCATTAAGCCTTTTGATTTGGACGAATTAGGGGCGAGAGTTGCCGCACATCTGAGGAGGGAGCAGCGACACAGGAATAAAGCGACAATTCGCTTCTTTGGTGAACTGACGATTGATTATTCAGCCCGAACCGTCACAGTGGCGGGTGAACCTGTTGCTTTATCAAAAAGGGAATTTGATATTGTGGAGCTGCTTTCGCTGAATGCCGGACAGGTATTTGACCGGGAGCGTATTTATGAAACAGTGTGGGGACTTGACGGCGAGGGTAACAGTGATACTGTCATGGAACATATCAGGAAAATCCGGGCGAAGCTGGCTGCTTGTACGCTTCACAGTTATATTGATACAGTTTGGGGGTGTGGTTATCGGTGGAACGTCTGAAAAATATGGAATTAAAGAAAACTTTTCTCGTCCTATCTGCTTCCTGTGTTTTGGTGGCTCTCCTGATGTTAGGCTTAGTCTTTATGATATGCAATTCAATCAGCAGCAACTTTCCCTCCGGTGGAATAGAAATTTTAGCAGACGGTTCAATCGTTAAAATGGAAACCCCCACAGAGACCCAGCAAAATATATTGTCCATGCTTGGAATCATTCAAATTGTGTCCTGCATTGTTCTCCCTATGGGCGGGCTGGCTCTATCCGGCATATTATATTATCATATCAAATTGAAACAGCCGATCTCCACGCTACGGAATGGGATTTCACGGATTCGGAACCATGACCTTGACTTTTCTATGCCTGTCCATTCTGATGATGAATTGGGGCAGCTCTGCACCGCCTTTGATACTATGCGCGAAGAACTTCTGAAATCAAATCAGGAACTGTGGCGGCAGGCAGAAGAACGGAAAAGGCTAAATGCCGCCTTTTCCCATGACTTGCGCAATCCGATCACGGTCTTAAAGGGAACTATAAAATTACTGCGGCAGGGAACAGCAGATGAACAAGCCATTGACAGATTGGAAAGCTATACATTACGGATTGAACAGTATGCAGAAGCTATGAGTAGCATCCAACGATTAGAACAAATGCCGGTGCGGATAAACGAGTATTCCTATTCACTGCTACATTCTGAATTAGAGGAAACAGCAAAAATTCTTGCAGGAGCATTAGAACCGTCTGTTTCCGCACCTGATAAGGGGACAATACAATTAGATCATGGATTGGTTTTAACCGTTGCTGAAAATCTAATTGGAAATGCGGCTCGGTTTGCAAAGAGTAAAATTGAAATTCATTTGGAACGGAAAGGAAACTTCTTGCATCTATCAGTTACAGACGATGGGCCAGGCTATCCTGTGGAGTTAATACAAAGCGGCCCGAAACCGTTTGGAAAAATGAAAGAAGACTCCGCACACTTTGGTATGGGGCTATACAGCAGCCAGATACTATGTCTGAAGCATGGAGGAACACTTACACTGGAAAACAGCAAAAGTTATGGCGCAACGGCTACTGCTTCTTTCCAAATAAATCAGAAACCTTGAGCGTTTTTTGAGATTTCTGTTTTACACTCTCCTTATATTATAAACAAGGAGAGTGTTTTTTATGAACATTGAAGCAAAGGAACTATCGAAAATCTACGGCAGCGGCGAGAGCCGTGTCGTTGCGTTGGATAAAGTCAACCTTGAAATTGCATCCAGCGATTTTATTTCTATTATGGGACCATCTGGCAGCGGCAAAAGTACCTTGCTCCACCTGCTGTCTGGACTGGACAAGCCGACTTCCGGCAGTCTGACATACGATGGAAAAGACATTTATCGTTTTAATGACAAAGAACTGTCCTCATTTCGCCGTCGGCGCATCGGATTTATCTTTCAGCAATTCAATCTTCTCCCTGTGCTGACCGCAAAAGAAAACATCATCATGCCCCTGCTTCTGGACAAAAAGCAGCCGGACGAAGTATATCTAAATCAGCTTACGGATTTGTTAGGTATTCGTGAACGGCTGACCCATTTGCCCCATGAACTTTCCGGCGGTCAGCAACAACGTGTGGCAATTGCCCGTGCGGTAGTGACTAATCCAAAGCTTATCCTTGCCGATGAGCCTACCGGTAATCTGGACTCAAAGAACGGTAAGGAAGTGATGGAACTGCTGAATGAACTGAACAAAGAAGGAACCACCATCGTCATGGTAACCCACTCACAGCACGATGCCGGTTTTGCAGGACGTATCATTAATCTGTTCGACGGACAGGTGGTGACAGAAGTGAGTCTGTAAACGTTTCTTTACTCAGTAAAATCCTGTCATCCTGGGCAAGATCGAAGAATCTCATCTCTACAACCTTGTGTTAAGAGAAGATATCTTTCGACGAGCCCAGGGTAGCAGATTGACCTACTTTTCAAATAACATATCAAGATATTAAATATGTACATTCTGAAGTTTGTCCTGCGTAGCTGGTGGCGAAACAAATTGTTCGTCACTATCTCTCTTGTCAGCTTGGTTATCGGTATCGCCTGCACCAACCTACTGACAGCCTTCGTCCTATATGAATACAACATCGAGTATAACAACCCCAACCGTGACCGCATCCTCCGGCTGACACAAACATTACCTTTCGCACAACAAGAAATGCAGGGAACATTCGTATATCACGAATCTGTCCCCGAAATCATCTCACAATTCCCTGAGATAGAAGCTTCACTACGCACACAAGCTATCACTCACACAAAAATCCGTGTGGACGACCAAGAATATTCCGAACTGAACCTGCTTTCGGCGGACAGCACATTACCTCTATTTATCCCCATCGAAACCCTTGCAGGAAAAATAGAAGAAGTATTGACCCACCCAGGAACCATCGCCATCAGCCAAGCTTTGGCCGAACGCTGTTTCGGTACCACCGACTGCCTCGGCAAGTTGCTGGATATCCCCCAATCCAAAAGTGCCTACCGTATCGCCGCCGTCTTCCGCCTGCCACCGCAAAGCATGTTGCAGGCAGACTTGCTCACGCATCTAAAAAGTCCCGAAGGAACCACCTGTTCGATACTTCTCAAAGAAGGAACAGATCTCAACGCCTTTCGCCAACGCTTCGATACAACCGAACTTCCTACTTTATTAGGCAAAGGGTATTATCGTACCCAGACTTTACAGGAATCCTATTTTACCACTACCACACAAGATAGCAACCAGTGTATTGAGCATCGGCAAAAGGCCCTGTTAAGCGTCGGACTGTTATCTGCTTTATTAATCTTGTTCATCGGTTGCTTCAACTATATCAACCTCAGTTTTTCACGCTTATTGAAGCAAATACGCACCTTGCACATTGAAAGCCTTTTAGGTGCAAGCCACCGTCAAATCCGTTGGCAACTCTTTGCCGATACTTTCCTGATGGTGATTACAGCGTTCTTGTTATCCATTCTGTTGATGAGCGACTTGTTAGCAGTATTCAATGCAACAATATCCGCACATCTGTCGTTCTCCTATCTTTTCTCCGTTCAGGTATTCCCTGTTATCCTGCTGTTTGTCATCATTCTATCCGTTGTTCCGGCAGAATACATGGGCCGGAAGATACAGACCTTGTCCGAAAGCCGTTACCGCAGCTTCTTTACAGGTCGTAAGAAACAGCGCATTGTAGCAGCACTGGTCACTTTACAATTCATGATTTCCATCGGACTGCTAAGTGCTTTTATGATAATCCGTAGCCAAATGGACCTGATAGAGCAGGAGGGAAGCCGCTACAAAGGAATCGTTGAGTTTGGAATCGGCGACTCCCGGCAATCCCCTTTACCTACTTGGATAGAAGACATTAAATCCATCCCCGGAGTAAAATCTGTTGTACCGTCCAAATCAGGTCTTTATACCATGAGTATGGCCGTTCCCCGCCAAAATGGTGAGAAAAATGACCTTCTGATGCTTGAACTTTATGAAAACTGTCCGGACTTCCTGGATATATACGATTTCGACTTGCTGGATGCCAAACAAACATTCCATTTATTACTCCGTACCTCTGTGCCGGTCATCATCAACGAGTCCTTCATTCGCTATCTTGTGCCCGAAGGAGAAGACCCGGTGGGACAACCGATCTCTAAATACGTACCCGAAAAGAGTGAGAAAGGTACTATTATCGGTGTCATGAAGGATTTCAAGAAATATTCGCTCACAAACAATGTGTTTCCACTGAGAATGATTCTGCACGAAACGCCACAAGATAACTATACCACATTGACCTTACGGTTTGACGAACAAGATCGCACAGCAGTTATCCATCATCTTCGCGGATTATGGGAGAAGAAATACCCCGATACTCCATTCAATTATGAAGACCCTTATCAGGTACTGATCTCCAATAATCAGGAAGTCACCGACTTTTCCCGCATCCTGCTGATGTATGCATCAATCAGTTTATTCCTAACACTGTTCGGGCTATTCGGCATCACCCATTATGCTATCCAGCAACGTATACGCGAAATAGGAATTCGGAAGATTCACGGTGCATCATTCGGGCAAATATTATGGCTTGTCAATCGCCCGTTCCTGTACTACATAGGCATAGCGTTTATACTCATTGTACCCCTGGTCTGCTATCTGATGAATTATTGGCTGCAACAATTTGCTTACCATGTACACATTGGTATTCTTCATTTCCTGCTTCCTTTGTTCTTCACTGTCTGCATCACCCTGCTCACAGTATGCCTGAACAGTTATCGGGCAGCAAGAAATAATCCGGTAGATAGTATCAAATACGAATAACCGTATCCCGGTTAATCTCCAGAACCAGAGACTGAAAATCAATCATCGCATTAAATAAAGCGATATGTGAATAGGAATAAATCTCATCTGACGGAATATCACATTCCGTCAGTACCCCCTGTTCCAATAGCAATGCACGTTTTGTGCCTTTCAATAAGGGAGTCCTTGGCGTATACCAGACTCCCTCTTTTTCTAACGCCACATTAGCAATGGAAGTATCTGTCAAAAGATTGTTTCTGACAATCAACACATCATCCTGGTTATCGCGCAGGGCATACAATGCTTCCAGTTCCTTCCGGTTCGTACTTTTGTAGCGATAATCAATCGTATCCGAACCTACCAACCGGAGTGAACGTACAGTCCTCATTGTATAAGCGGAAAATGTCACTTCACATACTTCTCTGCCATAAACTACCCGGCATTTATAAAAACCACTTTCAGGGCAATCCTCTATATAATTCAGAATATCCAGTTGATCCACCATTCCGAAAACCGCCTGTCTCGTCTCATTCATCCTACGGTTGTGATGGGCAAGATTCTGCAACTTACCGTCACGTACTTGTATCGTTTCAATAAATCGGCACATATATTTTCTGTTTCATTTCTTCATATTCACTGTGGGCGTCACTCTTGAAAGTAATGCCACCACCGCTTTTAAAATACATTCCGTCCGCCTCTTGCTCTACAAAACGTATCATCACGGCACTATCCAGACTGTCTCCATCGAAATATCCGGTTATTCCCGTATAGAATCCCCGTTCATATCCTTCAGCTTCACGAATAATCTGCATCGTCTTCTTTTTGGGTGCACCGGTAATAGAACCGGCAGGCAACATACTGAAAAGAATATCACCTAACTGCCGTTTGTAATCTTCTGGAAGTTCACCGCATATCTCCGAACTGGTCTGCAATATCGGTCCCCGGTTTGTCTGCAACACATCTATATAGCGATAACGCTCCACCCGGACATGAGATGCCACAATACTCAGATCATTCCTGATCAGATCCACAATCGTGGCATGTTCCGCCGCTTCTTTCCCGTCGTTCATCAAGGTTTGTACGGCATCGGGCAGGGTAGCGTCTATCGTACCTTTCATGGGATAAGAGCTGATAATCCCTTTCTTTATCCGAACAAAAATCTCCGGAGAGAAAACTACAAAACGATTCTTTACCCATACTTTATATAAAGCACGGGAGTTACAATATATATCCTTTAAAGTCAGATTGGTTTGTACCGGAGTCCGGCAAGTTAAATTCGTAAGAAAGCTGTTTCCGGCAAGAATATTCTTTTTCACATGTCCGAAAGCACGACTATATTCCCGGAAAGAAACAGGCTGTGAGATCCATTCTATCTGTTCCGGCAAACTCTCCGGAAGCAATTCATCCGTTAAACCGGCAACTGCTTCATTCGTAAATCCATTCAGGTTATATATCACCTCCTCCGGTGAGACCTCTGCCGTCTCTTCCACATAAACCTGTTCCTGCGAATAATCAATCAGAAAGACAAACGATTTTGAACAGCCTGCCAGCATATTCATGCGTGCGATTGCTTCCTGCTTACTATATAGTTTCATACATCTATTTTCGTTTAGCAGGAAGCAAAGGTATAAAAAAACTATTTCCGTGCCGCCACTGCCAGCAACACTCCCAGCACAATGCCCAGCAATGCCGCAAACAATACGCGCATATCCGACGGAAGCATGAAAGTAATGGTGTGTGCAGGATACCAGAAGAACGGGATTGTCTTCTTAAAAACGAAGTTCCATTGAACGTTCCAGTTCAGTCCGGTGATGATTTTCGTCATCGGGATAGGAGTGATAAGACTCTTAATAGAACCGCCGCACATCAGGATATGAGTATCTGTTATTTTATGGAAAGTCATGAATACCGGAGCAAAGATTGTGTTCATCGTTACCGATATGGCCAGCGCCACCAGCACCTTATCGAGAGACATCGCTTCACTTGTAAACGTTGCGGCAGCATTTGCCATTCCCATATACTCCATGAACTGCGGCACACCTTTTGAAAAGATAATCATAGCGGCATTGATACCCATACCAAGTATGCCCCATACCACCATGCGCGGAATAATACCGAAGCCTTTCCGGTTGTATACTCCTGCACTTATTCGTAATCCCAGCACTTCGCCCAACGAAGACAGAATGGCAAACTTCAGAAAGCTCATCACCATGCCGTGTTCAGCATTGAACGACTTATACCAGTCATAAACCGCGTCACTCAAAAAGAAGGGTAGAAAGACTACCACTACCAGAATAATAAACAGGAAATCTTGCTTTTTCATTGAAAAGACGTGTTTTTCATTAATAATGCGACAAACATACTAAAAAACTTTCAATATCAAAGCAAGATGATAACAAAATAAACAATATTGTAACTAATATGAATCCAAATATTAAAATTAGAGCTGAAATCCTGCGAAATCCGTCTTTGCCCAATCTTATTATATCAGAAAAAGGCGCTTCTTTTCAGAAACACCCCTCAACCCTGTTGTAAACTATCATTTTTTCTTCAAGAAACGTTTAGCCAAGTATTTTCGTATGGGTTCGTCATACCGCTTCAAACACAAATAGGCCAGTAATATATTCCATGCATAAACACATAAGGCAACCTGCCAGGTCTGCTCCAAAGTAAAGAGTTGATTTTTAATCAACCATGCATAGAACAGATACATGAACGGATAATGTATCACATAAATCGGATAAGAGATATCTCCCAGAAACTTACATATCTGAGTTGACTTTTTATCCGTAGTAGTTCCCGATGCTCCTATCCATACAAGGACTGGGAAAGCTACGATAATACAAAATGCTTCATAAAGGCCATTTGTGCAAATCGGCTCCGCACCTTCCAGATAGGGTACTGAGAACAAAGCAATCAATACAATGGTACATATCCAGAACGCGCCTTTCACCTTCATAGGCTTGAAGTTACGCGACATAAGCATCCCCACAGAAAACGGGAACAACATTCTCAATAATCCGCCGCCAAAGTTGACACCGTCCAATGTCCAGCCCACACCTATATTCCCATAACCGGAAACATCGAAGACTGCGAATAGCGCCAATGCCACTCCCAACAATACAACGAGCACAGTCAGCGCCTTATTAGATAAGCGACGAATAAACAAAGCATAAAGAATATTACCTATATACTCAAAGAACAACGACCAGCAAGGCCCGTTCAACGGAAACATCTCACCGTTGCCACGCACTTCATAACCTACGCCCGGCATTGCGGGAATAAAGAATATCGTGCAAAGCAGAGACAGCATTATCATAGAGATGCCGACATGCGTTCCATCCCATTGCACGGAACCCTGAATACAAAATGTAATAGCCCCCAGGACAGCCCCCATTATCACCATAGGATGAAGACGTATCAAACGACGCTTAAAGAAATCTTTCATTGTAAGACTCTTACCCCAACGGTCATCATAGGCATAGCCGATAACGAAACCTGAAAGGATAAAGAAAAAATCTACGGCTAAATATCCATGATTGAACGTCGTAATCATGGTATCGCTTGCAAAAGCATAGCCTTCGAATATATGATACCATATTACCATAAGGGCCGCTACACCACGAAGTCCGTCCAGAAGATCGTAATGCGCCTTGGTATCCGAAAAAGCTGCTGAGGGGGTATTAGACATTTGTTTCTTAGTATTAAGTTAATATTTTCAGATGGCAAACTTACATAATTTTATCAATTCCCTAAAAAAAAGAGACTGCCTTTTGAAGACAGTCTCTTTTCATTTTATCTGATTTTAGGAAAATCCTTATTCAATCACTCCGAGTTCACGGAAACATTTCGTCAACTTCTCGACAGCATAGTCTACCTGCTCTTTGGTGTGAGTAGCCATCAATGCTACGCGTACCAGCGTATCTTGCGGTGCACAAGCGGGCGGAATAACCGGATTGATGAAGATGCCTTCGTCAAACGCCATCTTAGTTACGATAAATGTTTTTTCCGCATCACGCACATACAACGGAATGATAGGAGATTCAGTTTCACCGATTTCGAAACCGGCATCACGGAATTTCTTCAATGCATAGTTGGTGATGTCCCACAAACGTTGCTGACGCTCCGGTTCGTTCATAATGATGTGAAGAGCTTCACGGGCAGCAGCAGTAGCAGCAGGCGTGTTACTTGCCTGGAATATATAAGAACGGGCATTGTGGCGCAACCAGTTGATTACCGAAGCATCTCCGGCAACAAATCCACCGATAGAAGCCAGTGACTTGCTGAACGTACCCATAATCAGGTCGATATCATCCGTCACACCGAAATGATCGCAAACACCACGTCCCTGTTTTCCGAATACACCCAATCCGTGTGCTTCGTCCACCATGATGCTGGCATTGTATTTCTTCTTCAAACGTACGATTTCGGGGAGATTGGCAAGGTCGCCTTCCATAGAGAAAACACTATCCACCACGATCAGTTTGATAGCATCCGGCTCGCATTTCTGGAGTTCTTTTTCCAGATCGGCCATATCGTTATGTTTATACTTTAATTGAGTAGAAAAGGAGAGGCGGCGACCATCTACGATGGAAGCGTGCACGCGGTCGTCACAGATAATGTAATCGTTACGTCCCGTCAATTGCGGAATAACACCCTCATTTACAGTAAATCCGGTGGAAAAACAGAGTGCATCGTCTTTTCCGACAAACTCAGCCAGTTCTTTTTCCAACTCTACGTGTATATCAAGAGTTCCATTTAATAAACGGGAACCTGCACAACCTGTACCGTATTTATCTGTGGCAGCTTTTGCGGCTTCTATTATTCTTTTATCGTAAGTCAGTCCCGTATAAGCATTCGAACCGAACATCAGGACTTTTTTACCATCCATCAACACCTCAGTATCCTGATGGCTGTCAATTGTGCGGAAATAGGGGTATACGCCCATTGCCATATATTGCTGTGGCAGGTCGTATTTCGCCAATTTGTCTTGTAGTAATCCCATGAAATGTTTATTATATAATATGAAATATTTAACTCTTAGTTACAAGCCTTTTGAAAACAGGGGGCAAAGATAGCAAAATATGTGCTTATCTGTTCTTTTTTTACTAAAAAATATATTTGCCCATGGATTAAAGCCCACTCTATGGTTAAAAATTCAAGTATTTGTATTACTTTTGCCATTTATAAAATTGCATAGTGAAACAACCCTTGCATGGACGAAGAAAAAAAGAAAATATCATTCATTATAAATCCGAAATCCGGCACGCAGAGTAAAGAGCAAATCCTCCATTTGCTCGATGAAAAGCTGGATAAGACAAAGTATGCCCAAGAGGTAATCTATACCGAATATGCCGGACATGCTGTTGAAATTGCTGCACAAAAAGCAAAGGAAAATGTGCATGCTGTAGTGGCTATTGGCGGTGACGGTACGATCAACGAAATAGCCCGCTCGCTGGTGCATACAAAAACTGCATTGGGCATCATTCCGTGTGGTTCGGGAAACGGACTTGCACGCCACCTGCAAATTTCGATGGAGCCTAAAAAGGCGATAGAAATCATCAACGAAGGAATTATAGACGTCATCGATTACGGAAAAATCAATGAAGTACCTTTCTTCTGTACCTGCGGTGTGGGTTTCGATGCTTTTGTCAGCCTGAAGTTTGCAAAGGCGGGCAGGAGAGGACCTCTTACCTATTTAGAAAAGACTCTACTGGAGAGCCTGAAGTATCAGCCCGAAACTTACGAACTGGAAACGGAAGACGGTACCTTAAAGTATAAGGCTTTCCTGATAGCCTGCGGCAACGCTTCGCAATACGGAAACAATGCGTATATAGCTCCACAGGCCATGCTGACGGACGGATTACTGGACGTGACCATCCTTGAGCCTTTCACGGTGCTGGATGTGCCCTCCCTGTCTTTCCAACTATTTAATAAAACTATAGATCAAAATAGCCGCATCAAAACTTTCCGCTGCCAGACACTGCGCATCCACCGTACAAAACCGGGGGTAGTGCACTTTGACGGGGATCCCATGATGATGGGGGAAAACATTGACGTGAAAGTAATCAAAGAAGGATTGCAGGTAATCATCCCCCGGTATGCCGAAAAAGACTCTTCGAATGTATTGCAACGGGCACAGGATTATATAAATGGCCTGAAGCAGATCAATGAGGAGATTGTGCATAAGAACAAGATGATATTGGATAAGAGCAAAGAGCAGATTAAGAAGTTAACGAAAATCTGAGTTTTTTATAAAATAAATCTGTATTTTTGCGCGTCATTAGCAATTAAGCGTGTGCCCGACAGCGCAGCCAAATTGTAAATTGTAAATTGTAAATTGTAAATATAAAGATGTTTAGATCACACACCTGCGGAGAACTTCGTATCTCCGATGTCAATAAGCAAGTAACGCTGGCAGGTTGGGTGCAGCGCAGCCGCAAAATGGGAGGCATGACATTCATTGACCTCCGCGACCGTTACGGTATCACCCAGTTAGTTTTCAACGAAGAGGTAGACGCCGCACTTTGCGAGAACGCCAACCGCCTGGGACGCGAATTCGTCATTCAGATTACAGGAACGGTGAACGAACGCTTCAGCAAGAATGCTAATATCCCGACCGGAGATATTGAA
>ERZ779664.1075-NODE-1075-length-11654-cov-2.577205_pt1 | contig 11654 bp, 11 predicted proteins | sample MGYA00511478_ERZ779664 | MGnify/ENA primary metagenome ERZ779664 (study PRJEB29588, sample SAMEA2160437) | human gut metagenome | biome: human gut; feature: human-associated habitat; material: faeces | place: Denmark | collected 2008/2010 ...
GCGCGAGGAGGGGGCAATGGAAACAGACGAAGTCTGCGATCGCCCCCTCCACCCCTTCGCTCCCCTGCGGCACACAAGCAATCCGCATAGAAAAATCAAGCCACAAAACGCACCTCATCCAGCTAATGCAGCAGATGAGGTGCGTTTCTTTTGCCGAAAAGTCAGCACCGAAAAAGAGCGGCATACCCACAGGTACACCGCCCCTTGAAGCCTTGGATTACACCTTCTGGAAGGTGAACACCACTTCGCCGCCCTCTTCGGGAGCGATTTCTTCCACCGTCGTGTCGAACTCGTAGCCTTCCGGCACAATCAGCACATGCAGCACATAGGGGTACGCAGGCAGGGTGAATTCCAGCACGCCATTCTCATCCACAGGCATGGGCGTGCACGTTTCATCCGTGCAGACGTTAATCATCGTGCCTGCCACGGGGTTGCCGTCCTGATCGACGCACTTGATCGTGTAGCTTGCCATCCCCTCCATCGGCAGTTCCGGCGCTTCCGCCACTTCATCCGTGGAAGGCAGGGTGCCATCGGCGTACTTCCAGCTGGGGACATTGATGCCATACTGCTGCAGCATGGCGACAAACGCATTGGCGTTGGGTTCATCAGCGATTGCAATGGCGGATGCTTCCACGTTTTCCGCGCCAGCCTTCACCACAAAATAGGTGGTATACGGGAAGCCGCTCGCCTGATTGGTGTCAATCGGCTGATTCGGGATGACGTAGCCGTCCTCCGTCATGTAGTCCGTCAGCGCATAGTTTTCGGGGGCAGCCTCGCAGCCAAAGGCGTACATTTCCGGGTCGAGCCCCTTCGCCAGCGTCACCTTCACCGTCGCGCTTTCCGTGTTGTCAATCACATAATAGTTGGTCATGCCAAAGGTGGACATCAGCGCAAATTTCGGGTCGGTGAAGAAAACCTGCTTCACGTTGTCGCCCACAAAGGAGATGGTCGTCATCTTCGTGCCTTCCGGATAGACCGGGTTGTTCGCCAGCACAGCGGCGGCTTCTTCTCCGTCCACCACGCGCGCGTTGTCCAGCCAGATCATGTCCTCATTCGCGGCCTGAAAGGAATCCTTGATGTAAGACAGGGCAATTTCGTAAGTACCGTCTGCCGGGAATTCATAGCCGTAGGTCGCCCATTCCTTCACGCCGCCGAACGCCTTCACCGTCTGCCCGTTGACAGACAGGCAGAACAGGTCGCAGCCGGCTTCGGTGGACGTCTTGTAGTCGAACGCGAACACATCGCCCGCCTTCGCTTCCACCGTAGTCAGCACGGAAGCGGAAGAAGTATCCTTGCCCGTGTTCGTGCTGACCAGAACCGTGCGGTCATCCTTTTCCGCAACCGCCATCGGCCAGGTGTATTCATCCGTAGAATTGGTGAAGGACAGCGGCGCCGCCGTGCCTTCCACATTCAGCGCACGGTTCAGTTCCGCTTCATCCGTCGGCGGAATCGAGGGCTTTTCGCCCGGCAGGAACGCCAGCACATTCGTCTGCGTGTACTCATCGCCGAGGAAGAGACCGAACAGGCGGACAAACGCGTCCGTAGAGGTCTGAGAACCCGTTGCGATGAAAGCCACATTGCCGAAGCGGTCAACCACAATCGAGGTCGGGACGCCATTGAGCCCGAAACCCGCAAAGAGGTTGAACGTTTCATGCCCGACCGGGAACGTCAAGCCATGCGACGCCACATATTCCGTCAGCTTCGCATCGTCATCGTTTTCATCGATGCTCAGCGCAAAGACTTCCACCTTGTCCTTGTACTGCTCATAGGCTTCCTCCAGGAAGGGGAACTCCGATTCACACGGGCCGCACCACGTTGCCCAGAGGTTAATCAGCACCATTTCCTTCTCCTTCAAGGTTTCGGAGAGGGTATGGGACACGCCGTTAATGTCCGTAAAGGTAAAATCGGGCATGGGCGCGCCAAGCGCGTACACCAAGGCAGTTTCTTCCGCCAGTGCAGCGCAGCCGAGGCACATCGCCAGTGCCAGAACCAGTGCCAGCATCTTCTTCATGAGGATTGCTCCTTTCACGTTCTGCGGCTTCCACCGCAGTCTTACAAAAATTATAAGGGGAAAAATGCATGATGTCAACCGAAAAAACTTCATAAATACAATTGGCGTGCGCAGCGCCCCTTTTTTTCGCCTCCAACAGCAGCGAAAAAGGGTTCTTCACGGAATCTTGGGGAAAGAGCAGCTTGGGGGCGCGTCTGCGGACGCGCAAAGTTACTGGCAGGGACGCTTCGCTGCCTGCGCCTTTGTTGAGTGCGTTTGAGATGCTGGTCGCCCGCGGAACAATTGGGGCGTTGCCCCAAACCCCACAAGGGACGCTGTCCCTTGACCCTGCAAGGGGCAATTGCCCCTTGACCCCTTTTCGCGATTGAGTTGGTCGCGCTTTCATGCTCCTTCCGCGTGCAGCTTTTTGGCGCTTCGCCTAAGCCCTTGTTTACTCCCCCAGCTTTCCATGAAGAACCGAAAAGTTCGCAATTGCTCGGTATTTCCATAACCAAAAAGCCCTGCCGCATTCACGACAGAGCCTTTTTGTGCCTTGATTACGCCTTGCCAGCGCAGCCCAGCACATCCACAATCTTGTGGGCGACCATCGCCTTCACCGCGGCGCGGGCAGGCTTCAGGTACTGACGGGGGTCAAAGTGATCCGGATGTTCCGCGAAGTACTTGCGGATGCTCGCGGTCATCGCCAGACGAATGTCGGAGTCGATGTTGATCTTGCAGACGGAGAGCTTGGCAGCCTCACGCAGCTGATCCTCGGGAACGCCGATGGCGGTGTAGGCCTCCGCGGGATCGTTCACGACCTTCTTCTCGGGGCGCATCTGCGGGAAGAACAGCACGTCCTGAATCGTCGTCTGTCCGGTCATGAACATCGTCAGTCGGTCGATTCCTATTCCCATTCCCGAGCAGGTCGGCATGCCGTATTCCAGCGCGCGCACGAAATCCATGTCGATGAACATCGCCTCGTCGTCCCCTTTCTCGCTCAAGCGTAATTGCTCCTTGAAACGTTCTTCTTGGTCGATCGGATCGTTCAGCTCGCTATAAGCGTTCGCCAATTCCTTCCCGTTTACCATCAACTCGAAGCGTTCGGTCAATCCCGGTTTGCTACGGTGCATCTTAGTCAGTGGGCTCATCTCAACCGGATAGTCGATGATGAAGGTCGGCTGGATAAACGTACCCTCGCAGAACTCCCCGAAGATCTCGTCGATCAATTTACCTTTACCCATCGTATCGTCGATCTCCATCTTCAATTCCTTGCAGATCGTACGGATCTCGTCCTCGCTCTTACCTTCCAAGTCGTAACCCGTCTTTTCCTTGATCGCCTCCAAGATCGGCAAACGGCGGAAAGGAGCCTTGAAGCTGATTGTCTTACCGTCGATCGTGCTCTCGCTCGTACCGTTCACGGCGATACAGATACGCTCCAACAGCTTCTCGGTGAAGCTCATCATCCAGTTATAGTCCTTGTATTGAACATAAAGTTCCATACAGGTGAACTCCGGGTTGTGCGTACGGTCCATACCCTCGTTACGGAAATTCTTACCGATCTCGTATACACCCTCGAATCCACCGACGATCAATCGTTTCAAATACAACTCGGTAGCGATACGTAAATATAAATCGATATCCAAGGAATTATGATGTGTCGTAAACGGACGTGCGCTAGCTCCTCCGGCGATAGATTGCAGGATCGGAGTCTCTACCTCCGTATATCCGGCCTCATCCAAGGCGGTACGCATGGTCTTGATGATAGCCGCACGTTTCATGAAAATATCTTTTACACCCTCGTTTACTACCAAATCCACGTAACGCTGGCGATAACGAAGCTCCGGGTCATTAAAACCGTCGTAAGCGACACCATCCTTATATTTAACGACCGGTAGCGGACGAAGTGATTTAGACAGAACTGTCAATTCTTGCGCATGAACGGAAATCTCTCCCATCTGAGTACGGAAAACGAATCCCTTGATCCCGACGAAATCACCGATATCCAGTAATTTCTTGAAAACGACATTGTATGTGTCTTTATTCTCGTCCGGACAAATATCGTCACGAGAGATATAGACCTGTATTCTGCCCTCGGAATCCTGCAACTCCATGAAAGAGGCTTTTCCCATGATACGACGGCTCATGATACGGCCGGCGATACGTACCGGGCGTGGCTCAGCGTCATCTTTGAATGTCTCTTTTATCTCTTTGGAAAATGCGTTCGTTACATACTCAGCTGCGGGATAAGGCTCTATCCCCATCTGACGCAACTGTTCCATGCTATTACGTCTTATTATTTCCTGTTCACTCAGTTCTAATAGATTCATTATGCTATTATTTTGTATAATACGGCGCAAAAGTACAAAATATTTCTGATTTATGCTGACTTATGTGGTAAAAGGTTGAGGTCACCGATCTTGTTAGTTCATGGATAAAGTATCTTAGGATCCTTGGTGAAGTATCTTAGGTTTGTAGGCCAATGAACTTAAGACCCAATAATTTTATCTTTACATCCCGTTTTGATCCCGGGGATGAGACAAATGGAATAAACAGCCCTCACTCCGATAAATCCGGTAGCCAAAACTCAACCAACGGTAATGTCTTTCTCCGTCCTCCAAGCCCCAGCCATAGAAATCCTCATTCTCCATACCCGCTTGCAGGTATTTTTCCGTTTGGGCGAAGACCGCTCCCCCGACTGCGCCTATCACTCCCTCTACTGTGTACAAAGAGTTCATCTTTGCTTGATGTTTTTTTAGGAAATCTAGGTCACGATGGAGCCAATAATGTTCCCTCAATATATCTGACGTATCTAAAAAATTACCATCATATGGATAAGCGACATCAGAAGTCCTAGTTCTAAGCTGTTTCACCGCATCCAATATTTGAAGGTGGTCCAGTATCACATCTGCGTCCCAAATACAAACAAGTGGAGTATCAACCTGCTTTGCGAGGATATTCAAGTATTTGGTCTTGTAGAATACAGGATCTTTATCCACGAGGAAAGTGTACTTCACCGTATCATCTTTTATTAACGAGGGGATAATCTCATTTTGGTATGATGAGGCCTCCATAATTAAGATGCGTGTCCGGAAATAACGTACTATTGAGTCCACGGACATCAACAGGTTCTCCAAACGGATCATGGAATCGATCCGTACAGGAATAATAAATGTTGTATCTGTCAAGTCTATTCGCATAAATATCTTTGCTTAATGTTTAACAATGCCAACACCGTACCGGGGAAACCATTCAGCAATCCTCTGTGTATATTATAGTAGTATTCGTTCTCCATTAGGGCATCCCAAGCGTCAGACGAGATGATCCGATCGTAAATTAGGTGCGGATTGAAAGGGATGGTGTATTCGGGGAAGTCCCTTTTTAATCCCTCCAACAAGAAATATAGAGAAGCGTATCCATTACTGATATAGATATCCTTGCCTTTGATCTCTCTATTATATATTATGTCTAGATTGATTGATTTTCTTAGTTCGTTCACATATCTTTGCCAATCCGGCGAACAATTCCGTAAAGGTAGTATGCCCCATAACAGATATAGTCGGTTCAAATGCAGATGAGGCAAATGGGAGAACATATACAGAGATAGTTGTTCCAAAACCTTTTGTATCCGATCCTTGTAAAAATCATATTGTATAAGACAGGACAGGGTTTTCATCAATATCGGTACGTGATATTGGTAAATGGAAAACGTATAGGATTCCTCGAAAAAGGAGGCGTCTATCAAATCGGCCAATTGATTAACTAACTTGATTGCTAAGCCCTCGAAAGGGAAACGCTCATTATCGTTTGTCTGGATTTCCAGCCTTTTATAAATGTAATATAAGAAATGGATGAGTTGAGACAGGGAATACCTAGATTCCATATTTCCGAAAACCAGCTTCTTGAATAGCAAATCATCGATACCACTTAGCAAATCATTAATATCACCGTCTACAAATTGCTTTTTTACAATATAATCCAATCCTAACGCAACTCCGCATAAACCTTCCTCCACGGTGAGTTCTGCGTTTTTAGAGAGATCGTTTTCCAAGAGATCGTCCAGCAATCGCTCAGCCTTCTCTTTATAAATAGCTTCTTGCGTATAATCATACAAATGGTATAAATAGATGAGTAATCCCATTTTGCCATGAGCCAACCCGAAAGGGTAGCTTGTATGTAATGAGCCTATCAAATGCTTATTTAGCGAATCTATTTGTGATGCTAATTTATTCATAGTACTTAATTTATTAAATACGACATATCCTTTAACTCATATTCTTCCGGCAATAAATAACCATTTGTCAAAACTGTTGGAGTGGAACTTATTGTATTGCGCCTAACCCATTCGTTTTGTGCTTGAAAATTGGCTAACATATCTTTGTCATTAGGATTTAATCTGTATCTTTTATAGCAATCCTCTTTTTTATGACGCCCTTTTGCATACCAGTCAGATAGGAATCGTAAATAATCCGATTCATTATTTAGTAGATACATGGAGGTCAGTAGCATGGCGCTAGGTTCTAATTCCTTGCTAAAAGAGGTCAAGATGATTTGTATGCAAATCTCTTCTTTATATTCTTTGAGTAACTTTTCTATTTGGAGATGTAATTTTACGCAAGGAGCACAATGTGGATTAGAGATAATGGTAATCCACTCTTTGGCATCCCTATTGCCCAATAATATTCCTGTATTTTTGTCAATGTCATATTGAGGCTGTTCGTTTAATAAGCTCTTAAATACAGAGGCATTCAGTTTTATGCTGCTAAGTTTATTGTTGCTTCGTTGGATTTGCTTTTCTTTTACGTATAATGTAACAGTAAAATGGAGTGATAGAATGACGAGCCCATACACGCATCCAATGGTAGTGAAATCAAATAAATCCCATTGATTGAAATCCATGCCTATCGCGAATAGAGAGATAAGAAAGGTGATCCATACGGTAGCTTGTACAGATAAACATAAAGCGCACCATTGTTTTACCCTAAATTTTTGGTACCATACGCTCCACGCTGTATAAGGTAATGCGATTATATTCAGAGTCTCTGCATATATAACATATTGGGGCAACAAGGCGATAAACAATATTGCGGAAAGAAAATATCCTAAGCCGAAGACACTCCAACTGATCCCCAAGAAATGAGATGCTTGGGAATCCAATGTCCCGTTGCAATCACTGGATTTCAAAAACAGGGAACAAATTTTGTTGACATATTTATCCGAGCCTAAGATCTCTCGAGAAAGCAGGATACCGCAGAAAGATGCTCCGATCACATTAACACCCCATAACCCCCAGATTCCTATCTCCATTCCTCTGTTGGTGATAAGGGCACACCCTATTAATGATAGAAGTAATGATACGAAACATACGATTACTATCCGCTGTCGTAAGTATTCTTTCTATGTTCTTTATAATCCGGTTAATAGATTCATCGGTGGATTCGAAAAGAAGGACGATTCCTGACCATCGTTCCAAGAATACCGGGATAGATAATGTGATGTTTTTACCTCGCCATGAATAGATGATTGCCTCGGTAGAAACATGTCGCACCAATACAAACTCATGATCTACGTAAGCCACAAAGGGTACATCCAATGAGGATAAGTTTTCTTGTGTTTTTTGAATTTCGGCCGCTACATTCTCTATATTATAATAACGTAGCATCTCGGACAGTCCAAACAGATTGTTTTTGTGTGGATGGCTCTCGTAGAATCTTATGGTAAAATCTTCCGTGTACTTTATCGATAAGATTTCTAAAATTTGGATGAATAGATTGTCATGTTCCATTGCTTTAGGTCTTTAATGATTACCTTAGTTTACCAATGAACAACACCGGGTTACTCTCCTCGTCCAGTCCGGGGAAACGCCTTGCGAACTCTTCCTTCTTCAAAACGTCTTCCGGATACATCAGCATGGCGCACCAGCCCTCATCTAACGAGAAGAACTGTTTGGGCAACCACCGGAAGTTGTCATCGAACTTGATGTTCTCTAAAACTCTTGCGTTTCCGTCTTTTTTGTCGATTAAGGCTATTCCGTTTAGGTCTTCTCTTTTCCCCTTAAAGGAGAGCAATATCGTTTCCTTGGACTCCACGTAGTCCGGGATATGGCCGATGTATCCTTTCTCCGCTTCTTCCTGTATGAGTTGCATGCCTTCTTTTCCCTCTTGCGTGTAAAAGCCGGCGGGCGGTATCCTGTTATCTACGTTTATTTTGTATCGTATTTTTGAACTATCCAAAGTGCATTCAAGGATGTCGTTGCTTTGATAACCATGAGAGATAATATGTCCTTCATACCGTTCAAATGAGTTTGTGAATGAACTGATATATCGATTGCAGTTGATGATGGAATCATACGAGTTTATAATGGCTCCCGTATGATGGTTGATGATACGGTATCGTAGCTGTTCGGGGGTAGGCATACATTTTATGATGTATAGACTATCGTTCAAAAGAGTGATCGCCTCTATATAGCCGACATTCTCGCAACGCTTTTTGTTGATGAATTGGTGTGAATTTGAATAGGTTACGATTTCAATGGGAGAAGCGATCGATAGATCTCCATTGGGCCATATCATGAAATGGTTAAAGTGGAGGTATGATTGCGGATCATTTCCCTTTTTGGATAAGACTCGTTTGAATTTTCCATATTTATCCCAAACGATTAATTGCTCTCCGGAGCCTATGTAAATATCCTCTTGAAAGATAGCGATGTTTTTAACATTGTAAAGCACATCTATCAATGCGTCATCCCTTGTTTCCAAGGGGGACATACCGATATTCCTCAAACATTTCATCCACGTCTTTTTCTACCCGATGTGAGAGTGGAATAAAATACTCGATTGTTTCGTCCTTGCCATTATCCTTGGCTTGATCCGGATTACAACTGATAAGCAAAAGAGTGACTAAAAATAGAAGATAGATCATGGTCATTTTTGTTTTAAGAAAAAAGCTGGTTTTAGCAGATATCACCAGCTAAAACCAGCCCTTTCTTTTGTTGCTAACCTCCTGTAGTGTTACAGTTTTGTACGCCGCCATAATTTGAGCATTTATTACTGCATTCAGAGCAGCTTGTTACTTCAATTGAGGAAGAAAGATTATGACAATGACAATACGCACTTCCTCCCCCTAAGATTTTCATCATTTGTTCTTTTGGAAGAACTTTACTTTGTTGGTTTAGTACGACTTTTGTCAGTTTTTTTGAGTTTGTCCATAATTTGAAAGATTTAAAAAGTTAATAGATGTGTAATACTTTGATATTACAAAGAAAATTAAAAAATATCAAACATGGGGTATATTATGTCTTTTTTATTGTTGTTTAATGTATATTGTCTTTCTATTGCTACAGTAGAAAATTAGTGGAGATATGCATATAAGTTAGCTATGCGAATTCGATTGTTCTGTCCCACGTTTAATTTGTTCGAGAAATGACTTATTGTATTGATGTAATTTGTTATGTAATAGTGTTTTATGTAATAGCGTAAGCTATAGGTACAAAGCCTCCCAAATGAATAACTAATCACTTCCCAAGTGAATAACTAACGGCTACCCCTAACCGTTAGTTATTCACTTGACTAGCCATTAGTTATTCACTTGACAAGGCTCAAATTATATATTTGGATACTCCAAAAAGATTATCGGGTGAGCCTGTTTTGATGTTACGGGGATCATCTTTAACGGCTGTGCTGTAAAACATGTTTTAATGGGAATTTTGGCAGATTGCCCTAAGATGGCAAAGCTGTAAATAATCACGGTATAACTTCCCTTCTCGAAGAATATATACTTCAAGTGGCATAGGATATATACTTCATAGCCCAAGTAAGTATATCTTCTATCGCAGGTATGTCACTGATTTGCTACTGACCCGAAATAAGGCCGCACTCCTTCCGGCAGGAAGAAACGGATATCCTTGCCGGTTTGGTAAGCGTTACGGATAAATGTGGAGGAGATTTCCATCAAGGGAGCGTCTACCTTTTTCACGTTCGGATAAATGGCAGGGATCGAGATGTCGAATCCTAGGCGGGGATAAATCAGCAGTTTGTAGTCTTGGAGTATTTTTTCGTGTTCTTTCCATCGGGGAAAAAGCTGCCAGTTATCGGCTCCCATGATAAAATAAAAGTCCCGATTTGGATAGTTACGGGATAAGGTTCGTAGGGTATCAATGGAATAAGAAGGTTTCGGTAGGTAGAACTCAATATCGCAGACCCTGAATTTAGGACATCCGTCAATAGCGGCTTGGGCCATTTCCAGCCGTAGTGAGTCATCGAGCAGGTCATCCTTTTTCTTCAGCGGATTGTGAGGCGTGACTACGAACCACACCTCATCCAATCCCTCGAACTCACATAGCCAGTTCGCCAAGGCGAGATGGCCTATGTGAATGGGATTGAATGATCCACTGTAAATCCCGGTCTTGAGTCCCATACGATTTTTACTTAGCCCTTCTTTTGCCAACCCTTATAGTTGATGAAACAAATGAATATATTAAATATCAGGGCACCCCCGATGATATACTCCTTATAATACAGGCTAATACCACCTAATACGAGGCTCGCTATCCCACAAACGATAGAAAGCCCCATCATAAAACGGGTATTCTTGAATATATTAGACATAGACTATTTGTTTAAGAACTCACGAATGATCTTCAACGCGTCTTTTTGGGCAGTCTCCAGATCATCGTTTACGACAACCTTATCAAACTGTCCCGTGAACCCTAATTCATACTCAGCCTTGGCGATACGGCTTTCGATAACTTCCGGGCTGTCTGTTCCCCGTCCTTCCAATCGCTTCCGTAGGTCATCGATGCAAGGAGGTTGGATAAAGACAGACAGGGCACGGTCTCCATAGAATTTCTTGATATTGCATCCGCCTACCACATCCACATCGAAAATCACGTTATCCCCTTCGTTCAAGATACGCTCTACCTCGCTCTTTAACGTACCGTAATATTTATCGGTATACACCTCCTCATATTCCAAGAAGTCTCCATTAGCGATACGACTGCGGAACTCTTCCGGCGTAAGGAAATAATATTCCACACCATTCTTCTCGGTTCCCCGCGGAGCCCGGCTGGTAGCCGAGATGGAGAAACGAAGGTGTAAATCTTGTTTCAAAAGATAATTAATAATGGTTGATTTTCCGGAACCCGAGGGTGCGGAGAAGATAATTAATTTGCCAGCCATTCTCGTTAATCTTATTATAATACGTTTAGTACCTGTTCCTTGATTTGTTCCAACTCGTCTTTCATCTGGACCACGATCTTCTGCATCTCGGCGTGGTTGCTCTTTGATCCGAGCGTATTGATCTCACGCCCCATTTCCTGAGCGATAAAACCGATTTTCCGGCCCGGAGCATCTTCATGTTCGATCGTTTCCAAAAAGTATTTACAGTGATTGGCCAACCTGACTTTCTCTTCTGTGATATCCAATTTTTCCAGGTAGTAGATAATTTCCTGTTCCAGCCGGTTTTCATCGATATTTTGAATATCCGTCCATTCATTGATTTTTTCCTGTAATTTCTGACGGATGACTTCTACACGTTTTACTTCAAATTGAGGTACCTGAGCAGACAGTTCCTGAATAAGTTCGATGCGGTGACATATATCTTTGATTAAAGCTTTTCCTTCCTGGATTCTGAATTTGTTGATTTCTTCCAAAGCTTTTTTTATTCCAGC
>ERZ779664.1077-NODE-1077-length-11622-cov-1.883202_pt1 | contig 11622 bp, 11 predicted proteins | sample MGYA00511478_ERZ779664 | MGnify/ENA primary metagenome ERZ779664 (study PRJEB29588, sample SAMEA2160437) | human gut metagenome | biome: human gut; feature: human-associated habitat; material: faeces | place: Denmark | collected 2008/2010 ...
TTTTTCTGCATCTTGTATCGATTTTATGATAGCATTGGCTATTTCATCTTCATCTATTATCTTTGTTTTTTTAATACCTTTACACTTATGTTCAACCGTATAGACAAGTTCTATTTGGTTAAAATTGTTGACTTCTCCTACAACTAAGCTAACCTTCGAGGATCCAATGTCTATACCCACAATTATATCACCGATTGCCAAAACTAACTCCTCCATTTTTTATTGCTTTTTATTTTAGATAAGAATATTATATTTTGCAAAAAAAGTCAATAGTTTTGTCATAATTTTGTAATATTTTTGTAACAAAATTTCCAAAACTATTGTAATTTGTTTTTTTATTATTTTTTATGTATTATTGTGTCACTTTTTCTGCATTCTCATCTGCTTTATTTTTTCCTTTTTTGTCTTCCATTTTTTTCATAAATTTATCAACATAGTATCTACGTATGATAGCTAGGTTGGTAAATATTCTTCCCACAAATACTACTATTGCTGCAAGATATATGTCCACATTTAACTTTTGTCCTAATATTGTAAGTAGTATTGCAAGTATAGCATTTCCAAAGAATCCTGTTATGAATATTGTTAGGTTAAAGTTCTTTTTTAATGTTGCTAATATTCCTCCAAATACTGAGTCCAATGCTGCTATTATTGCTATCGCCAAGTAACCTGAATATGTATATGACACCATTGGTGCAAATAGTCCTATTAATGCTCCTATTACGCATCCTAATATTATTGCTATTAATATCATTCTCCTGCAACCTCCTTCATATATTTTATATCTATGTTTTCCGAATATTTTGGTATTTTTATGTTTCTTTGCTTTTCTAGTGTTACAGTTTTTCCACTGTTCTTGTAACTATCTATAAATCCACTATTTTTCATACATAACGTACTTGTTAAGTATGTTTGATTTCCTATTGCTTTTACAACATAAGGTGAAATCAATCTTTGTCTTGGTTTTATTAATATATATGAATCTATATCAACAATGTCTGTCATACTTAAAATTCTTACACCATTTATTGATATTGCTTCTGCCCCTGCAAATCTTAGTTCATTAATTAACTCTACTAAATCATCCGCTTGTATTTGTCTTTCTTGGTTGTCTGTAAGTGTTACAACAACACCTTCTCCTACTACATTTGTTGTTCCTAGTAATAGGTTCGATTTTTTCAATTCTTCATCCAATAGCTCAGAAGCCTCATCATTTGATTCTATTTTTGCATTGTATTCTTCAATTTTAGAGTTGGTCTCTGTAAGTTTTTCATTGACCTCTTCATATTTACTTTTCCATGTTGATATTTGCTCTCTTAATTCCGCTTCCCTCATATTTTCAATGTCTGTTTCGTTTACTTGCTCAACTGTTTTGAACTGTATGAACATTACAGCTACTAGCAAAATACACATTATTAGTATGCTGATCGACATTGTTATTGTTCCTTTATTAAATTTCATTTTCAAGTTTTATCACCTCTTATTCTGCATATTGAATATATTTTGAATTTATTACTCCAGTATATTTTTTTATTGTTACATTATTTGATTGTTTGATTGATGTTGGTGTATAGCTATTATAGTATTCGACCGTTCCTCCTGGTCTTGAAAGCGCCGAATTTATGAATGATGCATTTCCTATTGCCTTTATTATAAATGGTGAGCTTATTTTCTCTCCGTTTACACTTATTACATTTCCATCACATGTAATTGAAGAAGTTGACACTAATCTTTGGTCATTTATTGATATCGCTTCTGCTCCCGCATTTTTTAATTCATTTACTATTTTTAGAAGATAACCATAATGAACTAAGTAATAGCTAGGATCTATTATCGTGCTATCTGTTGAAACATTGTTGTTGTCTTTTATTGTTACTATAATTCCTTCTCCTGTTACGTCTGTTAATCCTAAAAGTATGTTGTTTTTCTTTAATTGTTCTTCCTTTTCAGCTGAACCGTCAGTATTTTCACTTGCGGTTTGTCTTACACTTTCCAGTTTTTTCTCTGCTGATTGTAGCGTTGCATACGTGCTATCATATCTTTCTTTCCATTTTAGTACTTGGTTTCTCAAATCGTTATTTGAGAAAGATGGCGAAACTAATTTATTTGCATTATTAGCCGCTTTTATTTGAATTACTATTGTCATGGTTAGTATTAAACACATTATTCCTAATGTTATTGCTATTTGCTTTTTGTTCAATTTTCTCACTCCTTGTTAAACACTTTCTCTAAAATAAAGCTTATGTGTGTTTATATTCATATTTATGAATATTTCTCCTTCTATGTCTTTTTCATTTTCTAATATACTCATTAGTGAAGACATTCTTGTTTCTAAATAACTGCAATCTCCTAAATATACAGTCTTTTTCTCTTGTTCTAGTCTTAATGTATAATTGTCTGAATTGCTAATATCTATTGTTGTTATCAAATTTTCTATGTTATGTGTTTTGGCAACTGCCATTATTTTTATGACTGTTCCCAGTTTTTCCAAGTCGTCTTTATTTAGCCTATTTCCAGGTTTATAATTTTCTTTTGATGTTGTTGTTCCTAAAATTGTTGGAATATCTTTTTTTATGCTTGATATTTCTAGCATATATCCTTGGTTGCTTAAATAAACATATCCATTGCCATATTCTAGCATAAAACTTGGCTTTCTTTCTTTAACTTGAATTTCTATTGTGTTTGGTAGTTTTTTGTGTATTGCAACTTCATTTATGTAAGCATTTTCTTTTATTCTGTCTATTGTTTTTAATTTCATAACTTTGAACATATTTTCTTCTGTTTTAATTCCAGAAAGGCTTATTATTTCTTCTGATGATAATATTATATTTCCTACTACTTGAATGTTTTTTATATTAAATAGTGGAGATAACATTGCTGCTATAATCGCTATTAATACTAATATTGATATTATCAACATTTTTATTTTCTTGCTCTTTGGCTTTGCGTTGTTTGGTTTTGTATTTTTTATTTCTTTTGTTTTTTTGTTTTTAGGTATTGTTTTCTTTGGTATTATTGTTGTTTTTGCTTTCTTTTCTTTTTTGTTGTGTATCTCTTTTCTGTCCGGAAGCCTTGTTACACCTATGATTATTTCATCTTCATATTTTTTCTTTTTTTCAGCTTGTCCACTTTGCTCAGCTTTTGAAGCAGATTTTTTATCTGCTTTCTTCTTTTTTATCTTTTTTTCTTTTTTTGATTCATAATCAAAGTCATACAAATTTTTAGTAGTTTTCTTTGGTTTCTTCTTCATTTAATCACCTTCTTCTATTTGTATATTTGCTCCTAATTTATTAAGTTTTTTGTCTAAGTTTTCATACCCTCTTAATATATATTCTATATTTGTAACTTTTGTCCTTCCTTTTGCTTGCAATCCTGCTAAAACTGTTGCAACTCCGCCTCTCAAATCTGTACATTTTACACTTGCAGCAGACATTTTTCTTACACCTGTTATTATTGCAACATTTCCTTCTTGTTTGTTTTTTGCTCCCATTCTTTGCAATTCTGATAGATATTTAAATCTATTTTCAAATATGTTTTCTGTTATTACTGATGTTCCCTTTGCCACTGATAATACGCTTCCAAATATCGACTGCATATCTGTCGGGAATCCCGGGTACGGCATTGTCTTTATTTCTACCGCCTTTAATCTTTGCGGTGCCTTTAGTTCGACTTTATCTTTGTCTACTGTTATTTTGCATCCAGCTTCTTCTAGCTTTGATATTATTGGTACTAGCTGTTCTAGCATTGCATTTTTTATTGTTACTCTTCCTCCTGTAATTGCTCCAGCACACAAAAATGTTCCCGCTTCTATCCTGTCAGGCATTACTCTATATTGTACTTCTTGAAGTTTCTTAACTCCTTCTATTTCTATTGCATTTGTGCCTTCTCCTGTAATTTTTGCTCCCATTTTATTTAGCATTTTTACCAAGTCTACTATTTCTGGTTCTCTTGCTGCATTTGTGATTACTGTTTTTCCTTCTGCTAACACAGATGCCAGAATAATATTTTCTGTTGCTCCTACGCTTGGAAAATCTAAGTCTATATTTGCACCTACTATTTTATCACAACTGCACTTAATAAATCCATACTCTTCATCAATATTTATTCCAAGTTTTTTAAAAGCTTTTAAATGTAAATCAATTGGTCTTGCTCCAATATCACATCCTCCTGGATATGAGAATGTTACTTCTTTAAATCTGCTGAGTATTGCTCCTGCAAGTATTACTGTTGATCTCATTTTTCTCATTAAGTGTTCCGGTATTTCTTTTTTGTTTATGTATCTAGAATCTATCTCTATTTTATCATTATTCTTGCTTACTTTGCAACCTATATATTTCAATATTTTTAATGTTATTTGCATATCATGTATGTTTGGCACATTGTAAATTTTGCTTTTTTTGCCATTTAATATTGTTGCTGCAATTATTGGTAGTGACGCATTTTTTGAACCAGATATTTTTACTTCTCCTTCTAGCTTTTTTCCTCCTTCTATTATGTAGCTATACATCTTTTTCACCCTTTCTGTTTTTGGTATATATTATGTTTAGTTTGTTTAAAAGGTGATTTCTTTATTTTTCCTAATAAAATAAGAGGGCTTTTACCCTCTTGTTTCATTTTTTATTTTTTGTTCTATTCTTTTTCTTTCTTCTGGTGTTGTCCAATAGTTTTTATAGATTACTGCTAGAAGTGCTCTTGTTTCTTCTAATAAGTTTGAATTGTCTATATCCCCGTTAAATTCAAATTTGTAATCATCGTCTTTTTGATCTATTATTGTTTGTAGTATCTCTTTTGGTATTTTCGACAAGTCTTCTGAAGAAATGTTTTTTATTATTTCATATAATTCTTTATATGCTTTTGGATAATTATCTTCCATGTTTTCCTCTTTTCTTTAATTATATTTCTAGTTCTGTTTCTTGCGCATTTCTGCACCTATCCTGTTCTAGTCTGCGTTCTGCCTCTATAATACTTTGTGCTTTCACTGCTTTTTCTCCTGTAAATAATGATTGTTCTATTCTTCCTATATCTATTGGTTTTTTGGCTGTTTTTTCCCTTATTTCTGATAATACTAATCCACTTTTTTCTAGCATTGCCATATTTGTATCATATCTTGCTTGGTAAATGTGTCTGTCTTCTTCTGGTATTGCAAGAGCTAATAGTCTTTTTAGTTTTTCTTCTTGTGTAATTGTAGGGTCTTTTAGTTCTTCAAAATCACGAAGATATTGTTCCTCTTCTTGAGTTCTTGTCTGCTTTTTTTGTATTGATGCTAATCTTTCTGCAGAATTCATTATTCCTCCAAAAAGGTTTATGTTTTCCACCCATACATCAGGGTCTAATGTTCCATTTGATAATCTAAATTCTATTGTTTCTTTTATTCTATGTGCATAGTTTTTAAAGTTTACGCTAGAGTATCTGTCTTTTTGAATATCTATTAAACTCATTAGTAAGTCACATTCTCTTGTTCTGTCATCTACATATATTTGTTGTCTTTTTATTGCTTTTTCGATTTTTCCTGATAGAGGAACTGCATGTTTTTCTACCGCTTTAAGTCTTGTTATTTCTCCTTCTTTGTTGCTAATTGCATATAATATCTCTTCTGAGTTACACCAAAGTTCTACTAAATTTCTGTATGATTGTGCTGTTGTTAAGAATTTTTCTCCTATGTGAATATGTCCTCCACATTCTCCATTTACTATTGCTCCCATTGTTTTTAGTGCATTACATACAAAATATATTTCTTCGCTATCTCCTTTGCTTCCTGTTAGTATTGGAGATGTGTATTCTGCTCCATTTTCTACACTTTCTTCTTCTTTTGATTTCCATCTCTTGAAGATAGAATTGTTTACTTCTAGATTTGCCGCTTCTATTTCTATCCCAACTGTCATTCCCTCTGGGATTTTAATTTCTTTCACTTCTTGCGTTGTTTCTGCCATTAATTGTTGGACTAAGTCATCATTTCCAAATTCTAGTGCAAGAACTAATCTTTCTTGTTTTTTCAGTCCTAGTTCTGGGTTTTCCATATATTCTTTTATTGTTTTTTCATCCCTTGTTGCTTTTATTAGTTTTACTTTACTTGCTGGAGATAGGTCTAGCCTCTCGTCTTTTAAGCATTCTTTTATAATATATGGTTCTTCTATTGTTTGTATAAGCTCAACTTTATCTTGTTGGTTTAGTTTTATCTCTCTATCTCTTAAGCACTGTATTGTGAATTCTGGGTCATTTATGTATGCAATAAGGTCTTTTTGTTGATATGCAACAAGGCCTTTGTCTTTTACACATCTTTTTGCAAACTCTTTATCACCTATTGTTTCTATTATTGCTACTTTGTGACTGCTCATTGCAACTTCATCTAAGAATTCTCTTAAAACGTTTTTGTCTTTTACACTTTGCAAAACTCTTTTTATGTCTTCTGGATACATTATTTGAGGGTTTTTTAAACATTGTTTTACTAATTCTACATCTTGCTTTTCGATTACAATATTTGCCTTTATATGAGAATCAAGTTGCAATTCTTTTGCTATTAGACACGTAATTATTTCTTCTGGAGAATCTAATGATTTTATTAGTTCTGCTTTTTCTCTGGTCATAAAAGTTCCACGTCTGCCAAATAACATGTTTAGAGTAAATTCTTCATTTCTTACTAATTTTATTATTTTTACTCTGTCAACACTCAAAATAGGCGTATCTGGATCTTCTGCACATTTGCGCATAAATTCTCTATTTCCCGTTACTGTTATTATTTGTGTTATTACTTCTGATGGCATTTTTAGTTTCTTTGCCCTTTTTATTAAGTTTGGTGCTTCTTCTACACTAACTCCTCTTTCTTGAATTTTTTTATTAATTTCGTCTACTGTCATTTTTTTCCTTTCTAAATCAGTCTTTTTGATTAAAGGCTTCTTTTATATTATCTCACAAATTGGCATATTTTTCAACTTTTTGGGCATTAAAAATAGAATCCAAAGAATTTCTAGATTCTATACGTTTATTTCTTTAAATCTTTTATTACTGTATTTTTTTAGCTTTCTCCATAGTGCAATTACAACTACTGCTAAAACTACTAATTCTATAAGTACAAATAAGTTTGTATTTGGTGTTTGAGCCCCTGCTACCATTAATACAGCAAACACAAGTCCCAATATCATTCCACTAAACACAGCTATTGTTGTGCTCATGCTTTGTTTTACAACTTCTGTGTCTGATGAAGCATTCATTTTTGGATATTTTAGATTTGTAAATAATCCGATTATTGCTATAAGTATTGGCATTAATATTGATATTGCCAAAATAAATAGTATATCTATTATTCCAACTTTGAATGCTATAAAAAATATTAAATCACTTATTAATATAACTGGCATCGTGATTATACAGCTCATTAAGATTTTAGATAATAGTATTGTGTCAACAGATGTTGGTAAGCTTTTTGTTATGTTGAAGCTTTTTCCTTCTAGGGATATTGAAGATGATGTTATTGATGTCATACAGGCTGTATATGTAACTAGGCAGAAGAATATTTTTGGCATCAGCGAAATAATCGTGTTTATATCAATTCCCTCTCCTTCTGTTATCGTATTTATCACTCCATTTATGTTCACGCTCATCGCTATTGTTACTATCAATAATAAAATTAAACCAACTGACGTATTAAAAATGTACACTGTTGAGGAAAAATATCTTTTTAATTCTTTTGATACCAATGCTGATAATTTGCTTTTTACTTTTACTTTGCTTTCTATGTTTTTTAGCTTTTTATTTTTTCCTTTTTCTGATGATTTAGATATTATTCCAAAATAAAATCTACTTGCAATCATAATAAAAATCACTAATGGCACTATATTTACCACTATTAGAATCAGTAATGTTGTTAAATTAAAGTTCTGTATCAAGTCTATGTATGCACCTGCTGGGTAATACACCTTTTTAATGACTGCATTTATGGTTTCTGCATTGTTTATAACATTTTCTAAAATTGCTTGTGTGTTTAGTGAGATATAAAATATTCCAAAGAATATTATCATTGTAAACACTGTTTGTACTATTTTTTTAGCTTTAAATTTTACAGATACTGCTTTTACTACATATCCAATTATTGAACTTATTACTGTTGGAATTATCGGTAGTAAAAATGTCATTAATATTGATATTAGATAAAAACTTATTCCTGGATGTTCATAATATATGTACACAACATATGCAGGTATCATAAATAATGCGTTATATAAGAATTGAAATGATAGTAGTTTAAATATTCTTACAAACAGTATCTTTGATTTTTCTATTGGTAATGAAAATAGCAGGTCATTGTCTTTCGCATCAAACAATATTCCTTGTGATTTATATATTCCTTCTACTAATGTAAGTATTGTCGTGAATATTATAAATAATGTTAGCATTATGTACGTTAGGTTCACTTTTGAAAATTCTAATGCAAACATCTCAGCATAGACTCCTACTGCAAACATTACTATTAGTGAAAGCATGATTGGAAATATTATTTGTTTTGTTCTTGAGTCGCTGGCTTTTGTCTTATATTTAAACATATCCATATCTTGCGACATGGCTGCTAATAAATAGATTAATTTCTTCATAGCCTATTCCTTTCTAGAATCTTTTTCATCTAGCTCTAAGAACACTTGCTCTAAAGATTCGTCTCCTTTAATTTCACTCATCTTTCCTACTTTTACTATTTTGCCTTGCTTTATAATTGCAAACCTACTACATAATTTTTCTGCCACTTCTAATATGTGTGTTGAGAAAAATATTGTTTTACCTTCTTTGCACATTTGCTTCATAATTTCTTTCATGTCAAATACTGCTTTTGGATCTAATCCTACAAAAGGTTCATCCATTATTAGTATCTTTGGATTATGTGCAAGCGCTGATATTAACGCAACTTTTTGTTTCATTCCATGTGAGAATGATGATATTTCATCATTTAGGTTATCTGTCATTTCGAACATTTTAGAATATTTTTCTATTCTCTCTTTTCTCTCTGCTTTATCCACCTCATACATATCACATATAAAGTTTATAAAATCTATTGCTTTCATATTTTCGTATAAGTCTGGGTTATCTGGTACATACGCCATCTCTTTTTTACATTCTATTGGCTGTTTTTTTATTGATTTTCCGTTGATTAAAATATCTCCTTGTTCAAAGTCTAATATTCCTACTATTGATTTAATAGTTGTTGTTTTGCCAGCTCCATTATGGCCTATGAATGCAAATATTTCTCCATCATTTACAGTAAACGATATATCATCCACTGCCTTTTTTTCTCCATTATAGGTTTTAGTTACATTTTTTATCTCTATCATTAGGTATTCCCCTCTTTATTCTATGAATATTCTATCGTTCTTTATGCTTGTTGTCAATGTGTTTGTAGTAAATTGACATAATATAATTATCGTGATATAATGTTTGTATACTATCCTCGGTATAGGGATAAAAAAATCTATACCTGTAGTTTTTTCAACGCTTAGAATTAAGGAGGAAAAGACATGTCTATTCGGGAAAGTGAGTTTGCTACCTTATGCAGGGATAGCGACACTTTAAACCATTTGGCACGGAGTTCGCAGGACGAGGAGACCTTGAACTGCGTTGTCCGTAACGAAAACGCGGATCCGCAGGTTCTCATGACCCTGACGAAATGCAAGTTCCCGAGTGTTCGGGCTCAGATTATTTTTCACGATAACGTCACTCCTGACATTATCGAGAAGCTTTCTGAGGATGCTTCTTCGGAAGTTTTGGCAACCCTGGCCTTGGCTCTGACTGAGCCTCACTACGAGGATATTTTGGAGAAGTTGTCTGATAGCCCCAACCGGGCTGTCCAGTACGCCCTTTCTCTGAATCCCGCAACTCCTGATGTTGCTTTGGCAAATATTGCAAGCAGCAAGTCGTTGATGGTGCGTGTTAGTGTTGCTAAGCACCCTAACGTCGACACCAAAACTCAAGAGAATCTCTCTCAGAGCATGATTCACGCCATTCGCATGCCAATCCGGTTACCACAAAGTACATTCGGATGGCGCTTTGCAAAGACCCCGCCAAGGACGTCGCTGCTATGGCCCAGGCCATGCTCGATAAGTAAATTTCCCAATAATAGGCTACCCCTGAAGAATTCTTCAGGGGTCTTTTTTATTTTTCTTTGAATATTTCTTTTATTTCTTTCATATGTTCTAATGTCGTTATATATCCTTGGTTATAGCAATAGTCTATTTTTTTAATGTTAAACACGTTTGCTTCTGGCAAGTCTAGAGTTATTGCATAGTCGCTACTTGCTACTTCTGATGCAGTTCTCTGGTCAAATAATAAGTCAACCGATTTTAATGCAACTTCAAATAGATTTTTTGGATCATAAAATTTTTCTGAACTAAATCTAATAGACAAGACTTTATCTGCTCCTAGCTTTCTTACTTCGTGTGTTGGCAGATTGTCAAATATTCCTCCATCCACAAATTTATGTCCTTTAAAGACTGTTGGTGCAAATACTCCTGGATAGCTTGCACTTGCTCTTACAGCCTTTCCTATTTGTATATCTTTAACATATTCTACTTGATTTGTTTCATCTAATGTCTCTTGATTTGTAAATACATATTTTTTGCTTTCTGTTATTTCTGTGGTTGGCATACAAATTGGCATTTTTATGTCTTTTATATTTTTTAAACCTTTTAATTCCGCACATTCAGCTATTGCTTGTTCTATTCTTTCTCCTGAAAGCACTCCGTATCCCATAAAGTTTCTTTTATTTTTTACATTTGACCAATAATACTTTGGATCAATCTTCATTATGTCTTTTGCAAAATATTTGAATAATTTAAGCATTTCATCTGTTGAATAGTCCATTGCATATAATGCAGAAACAATGCTTCCTATACTTGTTCCTCCTATGCAATCTATCTCGATTCCATTTTCTTTTAGTGCTTTTATTGCTCCTATATGTCCTGCTCCTTTTATTCCTCCCCCTGCTAGGGCTAGTCCTATTTTCATAACTTTCCACAGTCCTTTCTTTGTTTAATATTTTACTATTAATTTATCAAATTTAGTCTGTATATATTTTTCTAATTTTTCCATAAATACATTTGATTCAATTTCTTTTTTTGACACCATATCTAGCCCTTTTTCCCAACTTGCTGTAAGTTTAGGATTTAACATATCTGGCATCGCATTATATACTATGTCATATATTATTTCTCCCTTTTGTGTCGGAGTGATAATCTGAGTTTTGTCATTTATTTGTATATATTGTATTTTTTCTAATTTCTTTATTATTTCAGCTCTTGTTGCACTTGTTCCAATTCCTGCACCTTTTATTTGCTCTCTTAATTCTTCATCTTCTATTAACTTTCCTGCATTCTCCATTGCTAAAATTATAGAACCTGAATTGTATCTTGTAGGTGGATTTGTCTGCGCTTCTTTTGTTTCATAATTTACAACTTCTATTTCCTGTCCTTTTTTTATTTGAGCAAATACTGCTAAATTGTCTTTTTCTTCATTGTTTTCCACTTTTTCTGCAGAGTCTGTGGATTCTTTTGGTGTATTTTTATTTTTTAGTACTTCTAAATACCCCTGATTTAAACAAACTTTTCCACTTGCACTAAACTCTTCCTGATACTCTTTGTTTTCTAC
>ERZ779664.1078-NODE-1078-length-11613-cov-1.248918_pt1 | contig 11613 bp, 14 predicted proteins | sample MGYA00511478_ERZ779664 | MGnify/ENA primary metagenome ERZ779664 (study PRJEB29588, sample SAMEA2160437) | human gut metagenome | biome: human gut; feature: human-associated habitat; material: faeces | place: Denmark | collected 2008/2010 ...
GCGGATTTCCCACTTCTCCTCTGTGTCTGGCTGCTCTCCACCATCAATAGCCTCTCCTAATACATTAAAGAGACGTCCAAGAGTTTTCTCTCCAACAGGAGTCTTAATGCCACTGCCTGTAGCTGTTACTTCCATGTCTCTGCAAAGACCTTCACTGGAAGCAAGCATAATACAGCGGACTGTGTCGTTACCGATATGCTGTGCAACTTCCATTACACATTTTTTATCACCATTATTAACTTCAAGTGCGTCCCTGATTGCCGGAAGGTTCTCATCTTCGAACGCTACATCGACAACAGGTCCCATTACCTGTATAATCTTTCCTTTATTACTCATATTATCTCCTATCCGTCGCATTATTTCTTTCGTTTCTTCTTCTGCGACTTCGCACCAGCGATAACCTCAGTTATTTCCTGTGTGATTGAAGCCTGTCTGGCTCTGTTATACTGTATATCAAGATCGTGCAGCATATCCTTTGCACTCTTTGATGCAGCCTCCATCGCCATCATACGGGCATTCTGTTCGCAGGAGAATGACTCTACCAAAGCTCCGTATACGAAACCAACTATATAATCAGGAACAATTCTGTCCATAACTACTTCTGGGGAAGGTTTTAATGCAAGTTCCTCTCTTTTGAAATCAACCGGTATCTGGATATTGAAATCTGCCTTCTTAAGAGGAAGAAGCTGTTCAATCTGTGTTTCCTCCTGAATAGCATTAATCATACTTGTATATATGATATACACCTCATCAAGTTCACCTTTTCTGTACAGTTCTATTATTTCTTCTGAAATATTTCTTGCTCTGTTAAGAGTAGGATTCTGAACTGTATAGTGGAACTGCTTCTCAATCTCAATATCGCGCTGTTCAAAATAATGTCGTCCAAGTTCTCCTAATACGAATAATGAATGATTAGGATTCTTTTCAAGCTGCTCCTGCGCAATCTTTAAAACATTATGGTTATATGAACCTGCAAGTCCCTTATCAGCAGTAATAACTATGTAGCCTACCTTTTTATCCGCTGCGTCTTTATCCTCATTTGTCTTAAAATATATACTGCTTATATCAGGTATATGTCTTAAGATTCGGCTCATTTCTGACTGCAGAGTGAAAAAGTATGGTTCCGTGTCTGAAAGCATTTTCTTAGATTTCTTAAGCTTGGAAGAAGAAATCATATACATGGCATTAGTAATCTTTAATGTATCATTGATACTTTTTATTCGATCCTGAATTTCCTTTGTGTTTGCCATATCTATACGCTTACCTTTCTTTTAGCACACATGCATTATGCAAATTCTTTTACTGCTTCCAGAATATTCTTAACCAGCTCATCATTAATCTCTTTCTTATCTTCAATCTGCTTTCCTATTTCAGGATGCTTGAGATCTATGAATTCAAGTAATTCTGTCTGGTGTTTCTTAACTTCCTTAGTAGGTATCTCATCAAATACGCCGTTGTTAGCCATAACAAGTGTCATAACCTGCTCATGCATTGAAAGTGGATGGCAGAGTGGCTGCTTTAAAAGCTCCATAAGTCCCTTGCCATACTGAAGCTGTTCCTTGGTGTTCTCATCAAGATCTGAACTGAACTGTGTGAACACCTCCATCTCTCTGTACTGTGCCAGATCGATACGGATACTTCCTGCTGCCTTCTTCATAGCCTTAGTCTGTGCTGCACCACCAACACGGGATACAGAAAGACCAACATTGACTGCCGGACGCATACCTGAGAAGAACAGATCACTCTCCAGGAAGATCTGACCATCTGTGATGGAAATAACGTTAGTTGGGATGTATGCAGATACATCACCTGCCTGTGTCTCGATGATCGGAAGGGCTGTTAATGATCCCCCACCTAATTCATCAGATAATCTGGCTGCACGCTCTAAAAGTCTTGAATGTAAGTAGAATACATCTCCAGGATAAGCTTCACGTCCAGGTGGTCTACGAAGAAGTAAGGAAAGTGTACGGTATGCAGTTGCATGTTTGCTTAAGTCATCATATACAACTAATACATCTTCTCCTCTCTCCATCCATTCTTCACCGATCGCACATCCTGCATACGGTGCAATATACTGTAATGGTGCCAGCTCACTTGCTGTTGATACAACAACTGTGGTATAGCTTAATGCACCGAATTCTTCTAATGTTTTTACCAGGGATGCTACGGTAGATGCTTTCTGACCGATGGCAACGTAAATACATTTTACGCCCTGTCCCTTCTGGTTAATGATGGTATCAATTGCAATTGCCGTCTTACCGGTCTGTCTGTCACCGATGATCAACTCACGCTGTCCTCTTCCGATTGGTACCATCGCATCGATCGCTTTGATTCCTGTCTGAATCGGAGTATCTACGGATTTTCTTGAGATTACTCCTGACGCAACTCTTTCAATTGGACGATATTTATCTGTCTCGATCGGACCTTTATTGTCAATTGGCTGTCCTAAGGAGTTTACGACACGTCCTGTCAGTTGATCTCCAACCGGCACTTCTACCACGCGGCCCGTTGTCTTGACAATATCGCCTTCGTTAATATTCTTTCGGTCACCTAAGAGAACTGCACCTACGTTGTCCTCTTCTAAGTTTAATACCATTCCATAAACTTCCCCTGGAAATTCGAGCAGTTCTCCCTGCATCGCTTTCTCTAATCCATGGATTCTGGCGATTCCATCGGCAACCTGTATTACCGTTCCAATATCAGAGGTTTCAAGCTTTGTTGAATATTGTTTGATCTGTTCTTTGATCACAGAACTGATCTCTTCTGGTCTTAAATTCATGGGGCTTATCTTCCTCCTGTTCTATAGTTGTATTTGTGACAGATATCTGCCCATCGAATCAAGCTTTGTACGAATGGAATTATCCACAATCCGATCATCCATACAAAGGATCAATCCACCGATGATGTCTTTATCTGTCTCATAAGTCACCTCTAACTTCTGATATTCTGAAGAAGCAATGACTTTCTTTAAGATCTTGTCTTTTTGTTCTTGTGACAGCGGCATTGCTGACGTTACATGTAGGGCTCCGATTCCTAACTGACGTTTGATATTCGAAATGATGTAAGTAAAGATTCCATCAAATTCTTTAAAACGTCCTTTCTTGATGATGATCATCAAAAATCCTGTCATATCATCAGAAACCCGGCCATCAAAAACGTTCTTTGCTGCCTCCATCTTCTCTTCTTTTGTGATCTGGGGATGATTTAGGAAATTCACGAAATCTGTGTTGGAATCTAAGATTTCTTTGACAGCTTTCGCCTCTTCCAAAGCTTCTAAAAGATCGTCCTCATCTGTTTTCACAGAAATATAGGCATCCCCGTAAATCTTATCTACTCTTGAAGCCATGTCTTATCACCCATTTCCTGTAAGGTCTGATCAACGAAAGCATTCTGGTCTTTCTCATCCATCTGGTTCTGGATGAATTTGCCAGCCATTAAGACTGCCATCTTGACCATCTCCTGCTTCATCTGATCCTGTGCATTGATTCTTGCAAGCTCTGCCTCATGATTCGCACTTTCTATGATCCTTGCAGCTTCTTCTTTCGCTCCTGCAACGATCTCTTCCTCTCTCTTCAGTGCTTTCTTTCTGGCCTGTGCCATTAAGGCATCTGCTTCTTTTTCAACATTTTTTAGTTTATGATCGTATTCGGCTTTTAACTTTGCAGCTTCTGCCTGATCGGCTGCTGCCTGATCGATCTCATCTGCAATTCTGTTCTTACGGTCTTCTAAGATCTTGCGAACCGGTTCAAACAGAATATAGGAAAGCAGTGCAAACATGATGAACACTGCGATTCCCTGCATAATCACATCAAAGCCAAGCTGAATATCTAATCCAAATATTCTTCCGTCCACGCCTTGGCCTCCCTTCGGCTTGTTTTATTAAAGTTTTGCAAACAGTGGATTTGCATATAATAAGATCAAACCAATAACCAGACCATAAAGACCTGTTGTCTCTGCTACCGCCTGTCCAAGAAGCATGGTAGATGTGATATCACCTTTCGCTCCTGGATTACGTCCTACTGCTGCTGCACCCTGTCCTGCTGCGTATCCCTGTCCAACACCAGGTCCGATACCTGCAATCAGTGCAAGTCCTGCTCCGATCGCAGAACACCCTAATACAAATGCTTCACTTGAAATATTCATAGTTTTTTCCTCACTTTCTTTGTTTTTATTTTTATATCGTTTTGTAATATTTGTCAGAGTATCCAAAATATCTTGCTTTAGACAATTCTTTTCGGAACGTTCTTCGCTATAAAGAAATAAGGCATCATCTAAAGCGGCATATCTTTCCGCATCTTCACATAACATTTTTAATTCAGACAAGGAACATATTCTCTTATATTCCAACAGTTCCTCTGTCATTGTTTCCAAGAGTTTTGCTTCTTCTCTGGAAAAAGCCACACTATCTGGCATTGATTTCAAAATTTTTTGTTTTTCTCTTAAAAATTCCTGTTCTTGTTGATTCATTTTATAATTCTCTCTCGTCTTTTTCTTTTTCGATTCCTGCAAATTCCAATACTTTATCTTTATCCAAAGTATAAATATGCGAAGACCAATCATCATCTGATTGTGTTTTTTGTACTGCCAGGGGACAATTACATACAGCATCGAAATTCTTTCCCAGCCAGTCGTATACATATTGGTTTAATCCATTCCAAATGTATTCGATATGGTCCGGTAGTCCAAATATTTGTGCCATATTCTGTAATCCATGCTTTAAAATATCTGTGCCTATTCCTTGATTTTTATAACCTTCTTCTGTAAACCATGCCGGTATTACCCAAGTGTTTGTCTGATCTGCTTTTCTATATATTTTACAGTTACAGATTTCCTTATCACCGATTGCTGCGATACAGGAAATAGATTCGTTTTTAATATGTTTATAGTCATAATGAATATCATATTGCATGTCATAGTCCTCCATTTATATATGTAAAAAAAATCCGTAAAAATGGTCAAAATTGAAAAAAACTTTTATTTTTTTGAAAAAATTGCAGAAATTACTTTTCTAAAATATCTGCATTATTTTTCTTTATAGCATTTATCATCTTCTGATACATATCCTGTGCGATCCAGTCATCACTGTCTATATACGATACATAAACACCCGCCATAACTTTCATTCCAGCATTCCTCGCATCAGATAATCCACCATTTTCTTTATGTATCACCTTGATTCTTTGATCCTTTTTTGCCCATTCATCACAAATCCTTGGACAGTCATCAGGTGATCCATCATCAACTAATATAATTTCCAGGTTTTTATATGTCTGATTTACAATACTTTGTACACAACGATCAAGATAATCTTGAACTTTATAAATTGGTACAATTACACTGATTAATTCTTCCATAGCTTATTCCTCATTTACCAGATATTTCTTTGATGTTCCTGTTTTCAAATCATACATTTTATATATGACTTTCATGATATGAGGAAGATAACAGGAAAACAAGCTCATATATTTTAATTTTTTAGGAATACATGATTTAAATATATCTGTTTTTAATTCTTTCTTTAATTGCTTTCTTTGTTTTTTTTGATATTCCATATATGATCTGTCTTTCAAATCATCTCTACAAATTGCCATTAACAAATATATATATCGTTTATATATAATTGATAATAAATTATTATTTATACAATCATCTTTTATCTGATTTAAAACACGAAGAGAATCTTCTCTTTTTGTGATCAAAGAATTGGCTCCTGTAGCTGAACTACTTCTGATCATATACGAATATGGTGTGATATCATAATAAACAGATTTTTGAGATAATTTGAATAACTGATAATTCATTAACAAATCCTCATTGATTTTTACAGTTTCATCTAATCTACAGTTTTTTATCAGTTCCTTTTTATAAAGCTTATTTACCAATCCTGGTTCAATCATCTCTCCTGATAATAGATCTTTTAATCCTTCTTCCGTTGTCTGTATCTTCTTCTTTCCTGTATTATAGTAATAATCCACTCTATCTGGAAATACCATCTGATATCCACAATGTGCTATATCTGCATTTTCTTCCTCAAGAAGATCTACCAAAGTTTTATACATCCCAGGCTCAATAAGATCATCTCCATCAATAAATCCTATATAATCCCCTTCTGCAGCTTCAATCCCTTTATTTCTTGCAGATGATACGCCGCCATTTTCTTTATGAATTACTTTGATTCTTCTATCTTTTTTTGCATAATTATCCAGTATCTCTCCTGTATAATCCCTTGATCCATCATCTACCACGATGATCTCCAGATTCTTGTATGTCTGTGAAATTATAGAATCAAGGCATCGTCCAATGTAATCTTCAATGTTATATGCTGGTATGATCACACTTACTAATTTCTCATCCATATCTAATCCACGTATCCTATCTTATCTTCCAATTCCTGCTGCATCTGCTGTTTCTTTTCTTCTGTGAGCTTGCCTCTCAAAGTAAAATCTTCGTCATAACATGGTGCAATTTCCATTTGTTCTTTCTGTTTCTTCAGGTATTCGTCTGTTTTAGCAATAATCTTTGCCGGACTTCCTGCAATCACAACATTATCTGGAAATGATTTTGTTACCGTGCTGTTTGCTCCGACAATTACGTTATCCCCTAATGTTACATTTGGCATGATCACACTTTCTGCTCCGACGAATACGTTGTTTCCAATCTTTACTTTTCCAATCTTTGTATATCCTAGATGTACCTTTGTACTAGCATCATGGCATAGGACATGAACTCTTGGTGCCATTGTCACATCGTCTCCAATCTCAATCAGCCAGCAGTGAGATGGATCTAAAATAACTCCATGTAATCTTCCGAAGTTTTTTCCAACTTTCATTCCCATAGAGATTAATTTTTCTGTGGTATATTCTCCACGGATTCGATATAAGATTTCTTTTATTATACTCATTTTGTATTTCTCCTATTTAACTTTTACCGTAAAATACCCCAACTTCAATAATATATTTTTTATAACCCATTTCCACTTAGGCATTGTATATGCTTGTCCACTTGAATTTATTCCTTCTACATCTGGATATGTATTAAATTTATTCATTGAAATTTCTTTTGAATATTTTCTATACACTTCCATAAATTTATATTCTATACAACTTTCTCTCATTGCAATAATCCATTTTCCCTGAAGAAAATAATTTTCCAAATCATTCAGATTCGAGGCAAAAAGCCATGTCTGAATTGAATCATATTTTGGTGCATATAGAAAGACATTTTTTATTTTCGGGCTTTCATTCATTTTCAATATTTTATTAATATTTCGAATCCATATTCTTCCGCTTACCTTCCACACTAATTGTTCTTTATTATTCAAATATTTGCTTTTTTCTAATGCCTGTTTTACAATAATTGCATCTCCTGACGACATATTTTCATTTTCAAAATCTGATCTCTTTAATGGAATATACTCAAATATTTTGTCAAGTTTTTTGATTCTATTTCATCTATTTTAAAATCCACTCCAGAATTTTCTGCAAAAATAATTATATCAAAGTTGCTTTCTTTAATATATCTTTTGATATTTTTCTGATATTCCATATATCGAGTTTTAGGATCCTTATAACTTACATCTGCAAATGGTTTAATAGTTCCTGTCATTAATAGAATTTTTTTCATTTAATATCTCCTCAAGCATATCTTCCACTGCATCTACTGTATCCTGCATGCTAAATTTTTCACCACGAATCTGTGCTTGCCTTGTATATGATTCTACAAGTTCTGGTTTTGATACAACTTCTTTTAATCCTTCATAGACACCTTCGCTGCTGTTTTCCACAATGATTCCGTATTCATTGTTTTCCCCTAACATCTCTTTCATACCAGAACATAATGTTGTCACAACTGGTGTCCCTACAACTAAGGCTTCTGTTGCTGCCGTACTAAATCCTTCTTCAAAAGATGGACAGATAAACCAATCACATCTTGCAACATATTTATATGGATTCGTATCATATCCAAGGAATGTAAAACAATCTGCAATCTGATTTTTATCCAGATAGCTTTGAATCTTTTCTTGTTCTTCTCCTTCTCCTAAGATATAGATGTGATATTTATATCCTTCATCCTGTAATCGTTTATGTGCTTCTGCTAAACGCATAAATCCTTTTCTTGGTCTTACTTTGGCAACTCCACAGATTTTAAGAACATCTTCTTTTTCCACAAATTTTGGATTTTCAACTGGATCTTTGCACAACTTTAGGATTTTATCTGTTTCATTGGTGTTGTATTTTACAGTTGAAATTCCTTTTAATCCTGTCAGGTCTTCAAATGTATCAATCACTGTCTGGGAAACACCGACTACTTTATCAAATCTCTGATAGATTTTTTTTGCTTCATCCATAGAACGATATGCTTGTAAAAATTCTTTTTCATTCTCTGCAAAATGACGCCATGTAATTTTTACTTTATTCTTGTCTGGACAGCCGCTAATGATTCTTGTACAGCTTCCCTCTAAATATGCTACCAAAATATCATAATCGTCTTTGATGTATTTTCGATATAACTTTTCTGGTGAAAACAGTTTAAAATATTTTGTATTTCCACGAAACATCTTCTTATAGCATGTTTTGTAATGTACTTTATCTGATAAGAATTGTTTATTTACTCCTACATCAAATAGTGTCTGAACTGTAATATCAAATTTTTCATGATCCATGTTATTTACAAGATTTAATAAAACTTTTTCTGCACCACCGTGCATTAAATCATGAATTAGAAATAGTACCCTTATTTTTTCCAATTTCATTCACCTCATCCCTTTTCAATGGATATTTTTTACTCTCATAAAATTTCTTTAAGAATCTATTCTGACTTAAATATCTTAATGTAATAATGATAAATCTCTTCCCTTTGTTTTTTATTACAAAAAATGTCCGATTATTTCTATATAATTTCCATTCCTTTTTATCTCTGCCACTCAGCCATCCATGTTTTTCCCATAGTTCTTTATAATGATATGTTTTTTCATATATAGCACATTCCTTATTACTACTATTTTGAAATAACTCTAACAGTAAACGTAATTGTGTGTTATCACAATATTCCATCAGCCATTGATATTGCACACTTTGATTTCTTAATTTTTCATATCCTTCCAATGAACTGAAGAAAACTTTCTTAACATCTTCATTCCCATGAGTCACCGAAAAACTATTATTTCTATAAATAAAAATAGCTTTATCAAGATACAATATTTTATTCGCAAAATATATACATTTCATGCGAAATCTTTCATCCTCATTTCTATATTCGTCGGTATCTATGTGATATTTTTTTAGAAATTCAATATTATACATATATGATGAATGATGTCTATAATTTTCTCCTGCGTTTTCTTTTGGATGATCAATTATCTTTCTTTGTCTTTCAATTAATTTTAATCTACTGATATCTTGATTCGCCTGATAATAAGCAAACGAAACCATATCACATTTTTCTTGTTTAATTTCATTGATTACATCTTCCGTCAAAAAATCTGTTACCCACATATCATCTTGGTCCAAAAATACAATATAATTTCCTGTCGCTATATCTATTCCTTTATTTCTTGTATATGCAACCCCATGATTTTTCTGATCAATAACATTTAATCTCTTATCTGTTTGTGCTACTTTATTCAAAATATTTACACTATTATCTTTTGATCCATCATTAATTGCAATTATTTCTATATCATTGTATGGCTGATTTAATACGGAATTTATACATTCCTTCAAATATTTTTCACCATTATAAACAGGTATTACTACACTTATTTTCATTTGCCTTTCACCTTCACAATTCTGCTTAGAATAATCCCAAATGGAAATGCCAACACAACATATCCTTTTCTAGGTGCTTCTTTTATTGCATCCATCCATCTACCTGCCAAAATACAGCTTGAAACATAATGAATGGAATGTTTTAATTTAAATTTGAATGATGTATTATCAAATGAAAGATATAATTTTCTTGTCTCTGCAAAACTGTTGGGGCTGTTATAATATTGTTTTAACATGGAATTAGACATCCCACCTGGCTGATAATCTACATATTTCAGATTTTCATTTAGCACAAGAAAATCATATTTTTTACTGATTTCTAAATGCATATAATGCGGATTGAAATTCTTCTCTCCTTCAAAAGATTTCATTGGTGCTACTGCTTTGTATAATTCTGTCCTTATAACATTGGTTCGATCTCCATTGACAATCGGATATTTTCCTACCAACAGATCGATCAAATTAATAGTTTTCTGATCTGGCAGTGGATCACCAATCAGATGATCATTCAGGTCATAGTCTAACCCAATAATTCCTGCATATTGATCTGATCCATTTTCTTTCCAGAAATCAAGAATCTTTTCTACTGCCTGACCTGGCATATAATCATCGGAATCAACACATACCATTAACTCTGTTTGAGCTAATTCAATTGCTTTGTTGTAACCTGTGTGTAATCCGCCATTCTCTTTTTTTACATATTCTATTTTGAATCCAGCCTCCGTGTCTTTTAACAAATCTTGTACCACTTCTTCTGTATTATCTGTTGATCCATCATCAATGATCATCCAGAGAAAATCTTTTAATGTCTGCCGTTTTAAGGCTTCAAATGCTCTCGGCAAGAATTTCGCACGATTATAAGTTGGTGTAAATATTGTCAATGTTTCCATATATACTTCCCCTTGTATCTAGTATCTCTTTATCTTTGTATATAGCTTTAGAAATCGAATCAGATTATTATATCCAACAATTTTCTTTACATAATATTGCAGTTTGATCTTTGGATTCACGTGATAAGTAAGCAGCCAGCTGTAATCTTTCATTTCTTTCATGACTACTTTGATTCTGTCCTTGTCACCATCTACTAATGTATTACTTAATAATAATGTTCCATACTGATATGCCGCAAAATCATGATATAATTCATAGAACTTTGTTCCTTTTGGAATTTCCTGCCCAAATCTTACACATTTTTTAACATTATTACTAAGATCATAAATATTTTTATAAGAAATCGTATGTGTAATGGATTCACTTCTCTGACGATATACATAAGCTTCTGTATTGTTATATCCGATACTGACACATTTAATCAGCATTCTTGCACACCAATCGATATCTTCGGAAGTAATTCCTTTTTCAAAATACAATTCATTTTTCTTTAGAAATGATGCAGATATCAGTTTATTGCATGCAGATGAAATATATAATCCCTCATTGATCAGACGTTCTAAAATCTGATCTTTTTCCTGCTGTTTGACGTCTTCGACAGATTTTAAGCATGGTACAAATTGTTTGGTATCTTCCATATATTTTTTGTAACGAAAATTCAAGATGTCTACTGGATACTGCTGCATTTGATTTGCAAGCTTTTCAACCATCGTGGGATCATCCCAATAATCATCACTGTCAAGAAATAAAACATAATCCCCACTACACTGTTTGATGCCCGTATTTCTTGTATCTGATAACCCCCCATTTTCTTTATGGATCAATTTAATTCTTGCATCTTGCTTGGCATACGATTCACAAATCTGTGGACTTGAATCTGTTGCTCCGTCATTAATTAATAAAATCTCCAAATTGTGATACGTTTGAGCAAGCACACTTTCTACACATTCTTTTA
>ERZ779664.1082-NODE-1082-length-11602-cov-2.203256_pt1 | contig 11602 bp, 9 predicted proteins | sample MGYA00511478_ERZ779664 | MGnify/ENA primary metagenome ERZ779664 (study PRJEB29588, sample SAMEA2160437) | human gut metagenome | biome: human gut; feature: human-associated habitat; material: faeces | place: Denmark | collected 2008/2010 ...
CTGTGGATTCATCACCCAACAAATAATCAGAGAACATATTGCATGCGCCGACTGAATAACCTTTATAAGCTCCTGCTATTTCTTTGGCAAGGTTAGGTTCATCGTCGTCGTTGTCGCTACAAGAAACGAAAGTAGAAGAAAGAGATAGTGCCATAAGGGCAACCATCCAAAAGTTTAAGATTTTCATACTTAATTTTGATAGATAATGATTAATTAAATTTCCAGCTGCAAAGTTACGGGGATATATATACGGGGGAAATACCTAAAAGAAATGAAAAAATGAGAGGCTTTAATTATATGTAGGTATTGGGAGGAGTGGATTAACTCGTTATTTTTGCAGTCTTTTACTAAATTGATGATTAAAAAATTAAAATGAGAAGAAAATGAAAGGCGGCTACAGTAGAAAAAGTGTATTGACAGGGATTACTTCTTTCCTGATTGTATTGTTTACTATGCCGTTGGGGCATGCATTAATGATTTTTATGGAGCATGTGCTCTCATCCACAGCTCTTCACTATGCGGCTTTCACGATGGGAGCAGTAGGTCTGGTGATGGTGATTATTGGAGTGTTTGCAAAAGGAGATACACGACAGACATTATGGGGATTATTCGGAGGACTACTCTTCTGGACCGGATGGGTAGAGTTTATCTACGTATATTATGCACATCGTTATGAAGTGCAACCATTGCTGAACGCTGCCGGTGAAGTCGTGACAAAACCGGAATATTTAATCATGCCTTCCTCCTTCGGCTTTTGGGTGATGTTTATGCTGATTTACATTTTCAGTATAAAAAGCGGATGCGACTTCTTTACCTATCTTCAAAAAGTCTTTTTCCGTAAGAGTACCACCACGATTGTAGTACGGCCGATGACACGTCATACCTCGATTGTTACTTTTATGGAGTTAAATCTCATCATGTGGACGAGCTATCTCGTGCTACTCTTCTGTTATGATGAGAATTTTGTCGGCGAGCATAGCCCTGTTACTGCTATAGTTGCTTTCGGCTGTCTGGCAGGTTCATTTTTTATGTTTAAACGCCTGTTGAAAATCACTCAATGGGGATATGCCATGCGCTTTTCTATTGCTACGGTAGTAGTGTTCTGGACTTTTGTAGAAGTATTGGGACGCTGGAATATCTTTCATGAAATATGGGTAGAACCAATGGCATATACAACAGAGATGATTACGATACTTTTGGCTTTCTTAGCTCTGTTGGCCTTTCTATTTTATCAGTCTGCTAAAAAAAAGAATAGTCATAACTAAAATATAGAATCAGAAATTATGTTAGAAAAAGGATTGCAATTTATAAAGGAAGTAGTGGTCAAACCGGAAAATCTGGCAGTGGCAATGGGATCGGGTGATCTCCCTGTTCTTGCTACTCCCGCTATGGTAGCATTCATGGAAAATGCAGCTTTGTCTGCTGTTGAAGATCAACTGCCGGAAGGCAATACAACGGTAGGAGCAATGATTCAGACTACACATCTTAAACCCACTGCATTGGGAGACACGGTTCTTGTAACAGCCACACTTCTTGAGGTAGAGGGACGAAAGTTAACATTTTCCGTAGTAGCCTCTGATTCACAGGGTAAAATTGGTGAAGGAACACATATACGTTATGTGGTAGACCGGAATAAGTTTATGGAAAAACTAACCAGTCGTTAATACTGCCAAAAGTGGAAAAGGATGAACTAATCTCCGGGTAAGATGTTTTTTGTATATTAGATATAATAACAATATATAATATGGAACCTCATCATCACCACGAACATAGTCATCGGTTGACATCGCTCAATAAAGCTTTTATCATAGGCATCGCTCTGAATATAACTTTTGTCATAGTAGAATTCGGAGTAGGATTTTATTATAATTCTTTGGGGTTACTTTCCGATGCCGGGCATAATTTGGGTGATGTAGCCAGTCTGGTACTTGCCATGTTGGCCTTCCGGTTGGAGAAAGTTCACCCTAATAGTCGTTACACGTATGGATATAAGAAGAGTACGATACTTGTTTCTTTATTAAATGCAGTTATACTGTTGATTGCTGTTGGCATTATTATTGCCGAGAGCATAGACAAATTATTTCATCCGGTTTCGGTTGATGGTTCCGCTATCGCATGGACAGCTGGGGTGGGAGTGGTCATCAATGCGCTTACTGCATGGCTTTTCATGAAAGATAAAGATAAGGATCTGAATGTGAAGGGGGCCTACTTGCACATGGCAGCAGATACACTGGTATCTGTCGGTGTAGTTGCTTCCGGTATTATTATTACGTATACAGGATGGAGCATCATTGACCCGATTATCGGACTTGGCATTGCTGTTATTATTATTGTCTCTACCTGGGGATTGCTTCATGACAGTCTCCGGTTGTCTTTGGATGGAGTACCAGTGGGGATAGACGCTCAAAAGATACAGCAACTTATCGTGGAACAACCCGGTGTGGAGAATTGCCATCACTTGCATATTTGGGCGTTAAGCACAACGGAAACCGCTCTGACTGCCCACGTTGTCATTGATAATATCACACAGTTGGAGGAAGTGAAACATCATATAAAGGAAGCACTCGAAGAGGCAGGCATTCATCATGCCACTTTGGAGTTTGAAGACGAAAGAGCTACTTGCAGCAACGAATGTTGTGAGGATTAAATAAAATCCGTACCTTCGCGCCCTTAAACTAACTAACCTTTATTTTTATGTTTACTGACTTATTGCATTCCTCTTATTTTTCCCTTTTCCTGATTGTCGCATTAGGGTTTATGCTGGGAAGAATAAAAATCAGAGGATTATCTCTCGATGTGTCGGCAGTTATTTTCATTGCCCTTCTTTTCGGGCATTTTGGTGTTATCATTCCTAAAGAATTAGGAAACTTCGGTTTGGTGCTCTTCATTTTTACCATCGGTATTCAGGCAGGGCCCGGATTCTTCGATTCTTTCCGCAGTAAAGGAAAGACGCTTATTCTCATTACTATGCTTATAATTTGTTCCGCCTGCCTGACCGCAGTCGGGTTGAAGTACGCATTTGATATTGATACACCGAGTATTGTCGGTCTGATTGCCGGTGCGTTGACCAGTACGCCGGGTCTGGCGGTTGCTATTGACAGTACCAATTCTCCTTTGGCATCCATTGCTTACGGTATCGCATATCCGTTTGGAGTAATCGGCGTGATTCTGTTTGTCAAACTGTTACCTAAAATTATGCGGGTAGATTTGAATAAAGAAGCCCGTCGCCTGGAGATAGAACGTCGCGGACAATTTCCAGAACTGACTACTTGTATCTACCGTGTCACCAATTCGCATGTGTTCAACCGTAACCTGATGCAAATTAATGCACGCGGTATGACGGGCGCTGTTATTTCCCGTCTGAAGCACAATGATGAAATATCTATTCCTACAGCCCATACAGTGCTGCGTGAAGGAGACTACATACAAGCCGTAGGTAGCGAAGAATCATTGAATCAGCTTGCTGTGTTAATCGGTAAGAGAGAAGAAGGCGAACTGCCTTTGGATAAAACGCAGGAAATAGAATCTTTACTGTTGACCAAAAAGGACATGATAAATAAACAACTGGGTGATTTGAACTTACAGAAAAATTTTGGTTGTACAGTGACTCGTGTCCGTCGAAGCGGTATTGATTTGTCTCCATCTCCAGATCTCGCTTTGAAGTTTGGTGATAAATTGATGGTTGTCGGTGAGAAAGAAGGACTTAAAGGAGTAGCCCGCCTGCTGGGTAACAATGCGAAGAAACTGTCTGATACGGATTTCTTCCCCATTGCGATGGGTATTGTACTGGGAGTGCTGTTCGGCAAAATAAATATATCTTTCTCTGATAGTCTGTCATTCTCTCCGGGACTGACCGGCGGAGTGCTGATGGTAGCCCTTGTGTTGAGTGCGATTGGTAAGACAGGCCCCATCATCTGGTCTATGTCCGGACCTGCCAATCAGTTGTTGCGCCAGTTAGGTCTGCTTCTTTTTCTTGCCGAAGTGGGAACTTCTGCCGGTAAGAATCTGGTAGCCACTTTCCAGGAAAGCGGATTGCTGATGTTCGGAGTAGGAGCTGCCATCACATTGGTACCGATGCTTGTAGCAGCTATTGTCGGACGTCTGGTATTTAAAATCAGTCTGCTCGATTTGCTGGGAACGATAACGGGAGGTATGACGAGTACTCCGGGACTTGCAGCTGCCGATTCAATGGTGGACAGTAACATACCGAGCGTAGCTTACGCAACTGTTTATCCGATTGCCATGGTATTTCTGATTCTGTTTATTCAAATCATAGCTTCGGCAGTATATTAACAGAATTTTGTAGATTCATTGATTGTTAAATAAATAGTTCGTATCTTTGCCGCCTCAAAGAAAAAATGAGGTGAAACGATTGTTATTGAATATTACACGCTACTTCTTACCGATACTGTTTGTGTCGTATCTGGTAAGCTTCACATTCTTTGCCCACGTGCATGTGGTCAATGGCGTGACAATCGTCCATTCACACCCATTTAAGAAAGGGGCGGCACATAAACACTCTACAGTCGAACTGCTACTGATTCATTTTCTGTCTCATTTAACGGCAGACGGTGCAGCCGTAGTTTTTGCTCTTTCCCTTTTTATTCCTTTCTTATTGTATTTGTTGCTCGGCCGTTCGCCGTATGCTCACTATCACTGTCCGTATCATGGGGTAGTGGGACTTAGAGCACCTCCGGCTATTCGTTTCTCCATTCTTTGAATGATGATACCGTACCTTGCATGAGGTAGGGCATTATCTGTCTATCCATGTGAGTACTTATCGAAAACTAATAACAAACGAAAAATGAAGAAATACATCTTTTCGCTTGTCTGCTTGTGCTGCGCATTGTTGCCTGCCCTTGAAGGACAAGCTCATGAATATCCTAATCATCCTGAATTACGTAAGTCAGACGCCAATATCGTTGGCCATATTCTTGATAAAAACACCAAAGAACACTTGCCCTATATAACAGTCGCCTTGAAAGGTACTACCATCGGAACGGTAACCGATGCTACCGGGCATTATTTCTTGAAGAATCTTCCCGAAGGCAATTTTGTGCTCGAAGTTAGTTCGGTGGGGTATAAAACCGTCAGACGGAATGTGACGCTGAAGAAAGGGCGCACATTGGAAGAAGATTTCGAGATAGAAGAAGATGCAGTTGCCTTGGATGGCGTAGTAGTATCTGCCAATCGTAACGAGACTACCCGTCGCCTGGCTCCGACACTGGTGAATGTGGTGGATCTGAAAATCTTTGAGAATACCAATTCTACGACTTTGGCACAAGGATTGAGCTTTCAGCCGGGTGTCCGTGTAGAGTCTAATTGTCAGAATTGCGGCTTCCAGCAAGTGCGTATCAATGGACTGGATGGCCCTTATACGCAAATCCTGCTCGATTCCCGTCCTATTTTTAGTGCACTTTCCGGTGTGTATGGCATCGAGCAGATTCCTGCCAGCATGATAGAACGTGTGGAAGTGATGCGTGGAGGCGGATCTGCTTTGTTCGGCTCGTCTGCTATTGCCGGAACAATCAATATCATTACCAAAGAACCGATGCGCAATTCCGGTATGTTATCGCATACCATTACAGGTATTGGTGATGGCGATGCTTTTGATAACAGTACGGCGCTGAATGCATCACTTGTGACGGACGACCAGCGTGCCGGTTTGTATATCTTCGGTCAGAATCGCCATCGTTCCGCGTATGACCATGATGGTGACGGATATTCTGAAATTCCCAAGATACACGGCCAAACCATCGGTTTCCGTTCATTCCTGAAAACAACGACATATTCGAAACTAACTTTTGAATATCACCACATGGAAGAATTCCGTAGGGGAGGAGACTTGTTGAACCGTCCACCTCACGAAGCGAATGTAGCGGAACAGACCGAACACTCGATCAATGGTGGAGGACTGAAATTTGATTATTTCTCACCTAACGAGAAACATCGTTTCAATGTGTTTGCATCAGCGCAGCATATCAATCGTGACAGCTATTATGGTGGCGGCCAAGATCCGAATGCTTACGGAAACACTACCGACTTAAACTGGATGGCAGGATCGCAATATGTCTATAGTTTCGGAAAATGTATTTTCATGCCTGCTGACCTGACTGCCGGAATAGAATTCAATCAGGATAAACTGGAAGACAATATGTGGGGATACCACCGTACAGTAGACCAAAAAGTGAATATCGGTAGTGCTTTCTTTCAGAATGAATGGAAGAATGAGCATTGGGGATTTCTGATTGGCGGTCGTTTGGATAAACATAACCTGATTGACCATGTGATATTCAGTCCGCGTGCCAATCTGCGTTATAATCCGACGGAAAATATCAATCTTCGTTTCAGCTACTCATCCGGTTTCCGTGCTCCGCAGGCTTTCGACGAGGATTTGCATGTGGAGAATGTAGGCGGTAATGTGGCGATGGTTGAATTGGCCGATAATCTGAAAGAAGAAAGATCACAGAGCTTGAGTGCTTCGGCAGATATTTATCATCGTTTTGGTGCGTTTCAGGTTAACTTTTTGGTAGAAGGATTTTATACAAAGTTATCAGATGTATTTGCCCTTACCGACGGAGAGGTAGTGGATGGAATCCTGACACGTACACGCTACAATGCACCGGGAGCCCGTGTGATGGGACTGACATTGGAAGGAAAGATGGCGTATCTGACTAAATTCCAGGTTCAGGCAGGAGTCACCCTGCAACAGAGCCATTATAGCGAACCGCATGTATGGAACAAAGAAGCTCCGGCTGTAAAGAAAATGATGCGTACACCGAATACTTACGGTTATTTTACAGCAACCTATACCCCGATAAAACCATTATCTATCGCTCTTTCCGGTACATATACCGGTTCGATGCTGGTTCCCCACGAACCAGTTCCGGGATTCCTTGAAAAACCGATAACGGTGAATACGAAGGACTTCTTCGATATCGGTTTGAAGGCTGCCTATGATTTCAAACTTTACAAGTCGATGAACTTGCAGGTAAATGCCGGTGTACAGAATATTTTCAATGCCTACCAGAACGACTTCGACAAAGGGGCTGACCGTGACTCCGGTTATATCTATGGTCCGTCATTGCCGAGAAGTTTCTTTGCCGGAGTGAAGATAAGTTATTAAAATTCGGTTAAGATTTAAAATCGTTATAAATAGGGATTGTTTTGCATGGAGACAATCCTTATCTTTGCAAAAAACAAACTAAACCTTGACTTAGGTGCACAGAATAAATGTGCAAGATGACCGAATGAAACAATTGTACCTACATATAATGAAGTGGTTTCTGCCTGTACTGTTTATCTCGTACATGGCAGGAATCACTTTGTTTACTCACTCCCATGTGGTCAACGGGGTTACAATTGTCCATTCACATCCATTTAAAAAAGGCAGCGAACATAGCCATACGACGGTTGAATTCCAACTAATTCATCTCTTGAGTCATGTGTTGGTGACCGACAGCGGTTTGATACCAACATTCTCTGTTGCTGCTTTATCTCTATTATGCATCCTGTTTGTCCGCCCGCAAATTGAGCAATTTTACCGTTCTTGTCCGGGCGTAATATCTCTTAGAGCACCTCCTATCGCTTAGTCTATCTTTTTGGGGGAACAGTATTAATGTATTAGGATCAACGATTAACGATCGCTGCTTCCCTTTCCCTTTATTATTATTTTTCGAATTAAAACATTAAAAGACTAACGACAATGAAGAAATATCTTTTAGTCCTGGTCGGCCTGTGCTGTGTCTTGTCATACGCATTGGCTGAACGTCCGGACTACCCTGAACTGAAGAAATCCGATGCGAATATAATAGGTCATGTACTGGATAAAAAAACGAAAGAACATCTTCCGTACATCACTATCGCACTGAAAGGAACGACCATAGGAACCGTGACCGATGCTACCGGGCATTATTTTTTGAAGAATTTGCCGGAAGGAAATTTTATACTGGAAGTTAGTTCAGTAGGTTACAAGACAGTGACCCGCAACGTAACTCTGAAAAAAGGAAAGACACTGGAAGAAGATTTTGAAATAGAAGAGGATGCGATTGCTCTCGACGGAGTAGTAGTTTCCGCCAACCGGAGTGAAACGACACGTCGTATGGCTCCTACTTTGGTGAATGTTGTCGACCTGAAACTTTTTGAAACCACCAACTCTTCCACTTTATCACAAGGACTGAACTTCCAGCCCGGAGTGCGTGTGGAGACAAATTGCCAGAATTGTGGCTTCCAGCAAGTCCGCATCAATGGTCTGGACGGACCATATACACAAATTCTGATAGATTCGCGTCCCGTATTCAGCGCCCTTTCCGGAGTGTATGGACTGGAACAGATTCCTGCCAGTATGATTGAACGTGTAGAAGTGATGCGTGGGGGAGGCTCCGCCTTGTTCGGTTCTTCAGCTATTGCAGGAACGATTAATATAATCACCAAAGAGCCTTTACGTAATTCGGGTCAGCTGTCGCACACCATAACTTCTTTAGGAGGAAGCTCCTCATTCGATAACAACACCTCGCTGAATGCTTCATTGGTGACGGACGATCATCGTGCCGGATTGTATATCTTCGGGCAGAACCGTCATCGGTCGGGATATGATTATGACGGAGACGGATTTACCGAACTGCCCAAATTGAAGAATCAGACAGTGGGTTTCCGCTCTTATCTGAAAACAAGTACTTATTCCAAACTGACCTTTGAATATCACCACATGCAGGAATTCCGTCGTGGAGGGGATATGTTGAACCGTCCTCCTCACGAAGCGCATATTGCGGAGCAGTTGCAACATTCTATTGATGGTGGAAGTTTGAAATTCGATTATTTCTCTCCGGATGAAAAGAACCGTCTAAGTGTTTTTGCATCGGCTGCCAATACAGACCGGGACAGTTATTACGGACCGGGTAACGATCCTCTGAAAGCCTATGGAAAGACAACGGATTTAACCGCTATGGGTGGTGCACAATACGTACATACGTTTGACAAGTGCTTTTTTATGCCTTCTGATCTCACGGCAGGGCTTGAATATAACCGTGACCGCCTAAAAGATAACATGTGGGGATATAACCGTCACACGGATCAGACGGTGAATATTTACAGTGCTTTTCTGCAGAACGAATGGAAGAACGACCGTTGGGGGATTCTGATTGGTGGTCGTCTGGATAAGCATAATATGGTGGATAATGTGATCTTTAGTCCCCGTGCCAACTTGCGTTTTAATCCTACCCAGAATATTAACCTGCGTTTAAGCTATTCTTCCGGATTTCGTGCTCCGCAGGCTTTTGATGAGGATATGCATATTGAAAATGTGGGCGGAACGGTGGCTATGATCGAGCGTGCAAAGGATTTGAAAGAAGAGAAATCCCAAAGTTTCAGTGTTTCTGCAGATATGTATCATCGTTTCGGAGCATTCCAGACGAATTTGTTGATTGAGGGTTTTTATACAAGACTGACCGATGTTTTTGTATTGGGCAAACCTTACGACCGTGGTGATGGTATATTAGTGAAAACACGTAGCAATGGCCCCGGTGCTAAAGTGATGGGATTGACACTGGAAGGTAAAGTGGCTTATCTTTCTATCCTGCAAATACAAGCGGGATTAACTTTACAACGTAGCCGGTACGATGAACCGCATAAGTGGCATGACGATGCACCGGCAGAAAAGAAGATTTTCCGTACTCCCGATACATACGGTTATTTCACTGCTACTTGTACCCCCATCAAACCTTTATCTATTGCTTTGTCAGGAACCTATACCGGCAGGATGTTGGTGCAACGTATGGATATCACCGCCGAGAATGCCGAACTGGGTAAAATGCCTGAAAGAAAAGCGGAAGCAATCAGAACACCTCGTTTCTTTGATTTGGGAGTGAAACTGGCTTATGACTTCAAGTTATACAAAACGGTTGATTTGCAATTAAACGGCGGAGTTCAGAATATTTTTGAGTCTTATCAGAAGGACTTTGACAGAGGAGCTAACCGGGATTCCGGTTATATTTACGGTCCTTCTTTGCCGAGAAGTTTCTTTGCCGGAGTAAAGATCAGCTATTAATCGGTCATAAAAATAGTTTCCCGGCACGGTACTTTTTGTTTCCTGCGTTGAAACACTTTGTTTCAAATGGTGAAACGATTTGTTTCACACCGGGAAACACTTTGTTCCAAGCCTTGAAACTAAAAGTTTCAAGCGGCTGAAACTAATATGTCGTATAGAGACTTGTTCTTTTCTCCTTGTTAATCATTGATTGATCGGGCGGTGATAGGTGATAGATGCGGTGATAGGTTGCAAACAACCTGTCACCACCCCTGAAATCCCCATGAATAAGAGCTTTTGGAAGTGTCGGTGATAGGTGATAGAGGAAAGTGAAAGAAACTCTGTGTAGAGATGGATCAAACCATATCTTTATCGACCCCGAATTTTTCTCCTGTCTGACATTTACCGGCAGGTTCCACATGTACCAGAATGTCATATACATTATCTACCGAATTAATGATGCTCTTCTCCACTGCATCGGCAATCTCATGGGCTTGCGTGATCGTGATTTGTGGATTCACTTCTATATCAAGGGTAATCATATAGAGATTCCCTATCATTCGTGACCGGACGCGATGCGGATTACTGGCACCGGGCACTTTCTCTACAGCCTCGAATATCTTATTATATACATTGACATCTTTCACCCCGTCCATTAGCTCCACATTGGAATCAATGAAGATGCTGATGGAAGATTTGATGATAAAGAGACTGATTATCAATCCTGTTATCGAATCGAGTATCGGCAATTTGAAGATAAAAGTAAATATCAATCCTAACAAAACACTGGTTGAAATGACAACATCATTACGCATATTGATAGCGTTTGCCGTGAGCATGGAACTGTTGATCTTCTTTCCCTGTTTGTACTGGTATGAAGCCAGTAAGAGTTTACCGATAATAGAAAATATAGTGACATAGATGGCGATAGCCGATGGTATCTCTTTCACTTCATCTGAAAAGATGTTTTTAGTGGATGATAGCAACATTTGTACACCGGCATAAAATATCACGAGTGATAGAATCTTTGTTGCGATCCCTTCCGCTTTCTCATATCCGAATACATATTTCTTTGAAGGAGGGCGGTTGATGAGGCGTGCCGTAAAAATCATAACGATAGAGATAACGACGTCGGTTGCCGAGTCGATACCGTCGCCGACTACGGCTAAACTACCGGCAAATAAACCGATTATGATTTTGGATACGGACAAGATTGCATTGCCAATTGTGCTGATCCACGAGGTTGTGATTAGTATTTTCTCTCTTGACATTGAAGTGACTCTTTATAATTGTTTGTAATGGGATTGGGGAGCAAAGATAAACATTAATAGGAGTCTGTGATATGAAGTCGCAAAAAACTTTTTCTGCCTTTTTAGTAGTTTATGCGTTTTAGTTGTATTATATATAGATGGTCAATTAAAAACAGGACAATTAATTTATTAAATAGTTAACCGCATGTTCAAAAAATTAAGTAGCTCTTTACTCATTGTGTCAGCTTGTGTTTTTTCTTCTTGTACGTCTACCGTCAAGCAAGAAATTGCAATCTTACCTACCCCCGTTAGTCTGACCGAGCAGTCT
>ERZ779664.1086-NODE-1086-length-11571-cov-1.596648_pt1 | contig 11571 bp, 12 predicted proteins | sample MGYA00511478_ERZ779664 | MGnify/ENA primary metagenome ERZ779664 (study PRJEB29588, sample SAMEA2160437) | human gut metagenome | biome: human gut; feature: human-associated habitat; material: faeces | place: Denmark | collected 2008/2010 ...
AAGCTCCATGGCGAGGGCGCTGTGAAACGCCGGATCATGGACATGGGTATCACCAAGGGCACCGAGGTTTATATCCGCAAGGTAGCTCCTCTTGGAGATCCGGTTGAGATCACCATCAGAGGTTATGAGCTTTCCCTGCGTAAGCATGACGCAGCATGTGTGGAAGTAAAGCAGAAATAAACTTCGAAAAAATGACAGAGCATAAGGCTCTGATCTGAAAAAAGGAGGATGAAAAATGTCTTTTTCATCTCAAGTCAAAGAAGAATTAGCTTTAATAACAAACGAGTATGAAAAAGATGAAATTTCAGCTCTTTTTAAGTGTGCAGGAAATATAACGATTTCTAATCAACAAATGCTTTTAATTTGAGCACTTGGCTTAAACTTAATCGTCTTGGACGCAGCAATTTCCATAGGCTTCCCAGTTTGAGGATTAACCCCCTTACGGGCCTTACGTTCAGAAATTGAGAAAGTGCCAAAGCCGATGAGTTGAACCAATCCATCTTGAGCAATCCCTGCCTTTAAAGCCTCTAAAACAGCTGTCAATGATTGTTCCGCACACGCTTTTGTTGCACCCTCTCCTAAAAGAGATTGAATTTCAACGATTAATTTTGCCTTATTCATATGATTATTATTTTCAAATCTTTTTAAATTAATGCAATAGAAACATTGAACTTTTTCAAGGTCAATGCTATTCTCCAAGAAAAAGGCTGGCACATGGGCAAACGATCAAAATCAGGTAGCACGCTGTTGGAAGTTACAATTTGTTTGTGCATCGTTACTTTGCTCATCAAACTCACCTTAACGAGCCTTCAGTCCGTACAAAAGCGACAGCCTCACCCGACAAAGTGCTTCAATGTTTATGAACGATTGTCCCCTATCATAAGAAAAGGGCAACAGTTCAAGTATACAAAAAACACCTTCTCAGTCATTGACGGACAACACAGCACGGACATAAGCACGCACGATCTTCCCGGGCAGTCCACTCCATCACTTCATTTACCCGCGCACAAGAACGCGCACTGGCAATATTGGTCACGCGGCAAAGCCCAATGGCGCACGTGCGGACCGACGCCCAAGCGCACACGATCCATTAGGCTGCAAATCTTGGAAGAAGATGGAAGCCCCTGCGAAGAAGTTATTTTCACCACTGCATTTTGCAAATTATACCAACGATTGCCCTAAAACAAAGCTGTAGGAACATTTCCCCCTCAACGGAAAAATCGTTTTGACAATCTTGGAGAAATAACAGAAGGAATAACACGGCCGCCGATTTACAAAAAATTGCAAAAACAAATTGGCAAATACAAAGAAAATTTCTAATTTAAACCTTGTCGTGAGAAGATTGTATAAAAAAATTTTGAAGCTTACGGGGCTCTGCCTAGCTTTATCATTAGTAGCTATTTTCGCCGTCCTAAAAGTTGGACCATTGCAAAAATTACTCCTTCAAGGTGGATTAAGACTTTTCTTTCAACAAGTAAATTTTGTTGACTACAAAGGAAATGCAGACGCCATCAGTTTCACCTCACTCGAATTAGTCAACAAAACGTCTTCCATTCAAGTTGCCAACTTTAAGCTCCAATGGCAACCGTGGAAACTTTTACTCGGCAGGGGCCTCCACATTCAAAACTTTGAAGGCGCCATTAACTTTGACATTAAAAACTTGCCCGACAGGCTCAATAAGCCTCAAGTACAAGAGGCAAGTTTACTCCCCAGTAGCCTCCCGCCAAAATTAGCCGACGGACTCTTTGGATATTTACAACTACCGTGCAAGTTTTATCTCCAACACCTATCCATACAGGGACAAGGGCACTACAAAAACATTAAAATTGCCCCCTTCCAAATTCAATTAAGCGACTTGTGCCCAGAACAAATCTGCAACGGCAAGTACTCCGCTCAACTTGAGATCACGCAATACGCTCCCATTTCTCAGGTTAATCTCCACGGAGACATTCAATTGTCCGAAAATTTAAAAGGAAAATTAGATAAATTGCGCGCCCTTCATCAAATGAGAATTCGCAATAAAGATAAAATTTACCCGCTCTGCTCCCTTAACATTTTCGCAGAAGAACAAGACCAAAAACAATACCTTAAAATAGAAGGTCACTACGGTTCTGCCAACGATCTCCTCATCACGTGCAACTTCTTTCGCAAGGGCTCAAAGGCCATCTCCGCACATTGGCAGGGATTATTTGACCACACTATTCTAAAAACATTTTTGACAGGTGCCGTACCGACACTTTCCGTCATGGCAGAAGGCCAAGTCAATGTCTTGCGTCCAAAATTAAGCATTGAAACGCACACTTATGTCAGCACATGGGTAAAAGACTTGGGTAAAATTAATCCCACCTTGGCACAATTACCCGTACTCAGCATAAAGACAGAACTCGGCGCTAACTTTAATAAAGACAGCATCGTATTTAAGCAGTTCAATTGTCTGTTAAAACAAAAAAATACACACAAGGTCTTTTTTAACAGTAATTTACTGCATCCACTTACTTATTCCACAGATTCCCAATCCATTAAACCCTTGCAGGCAGATCAACGTGTGCTTTCTCTCTCTTTAAAAAACATACCGTGCACAATTTTTGAGCCTTTCTTGCACGATTACAAATTACAAGGGCAAATTGAAGACAGTAATCTTGAATTTTCCTGGGATAAAAACGAATGGAAAATTAGCGCCCCACAACCCACACGCATTACACAAATTACTTGGCAAAACGCTACCACGCCTATTTTTGAAAATTTACAAATAAAAATTCACCCTCAACTGAGTTGCAATTCAACCCTAAACCATTTTCGCTACGTTGTCGACTTACACATCCTGGACAACAAGCACCAACAGCTTCTTAAGACGTCCCAATCGGGCGAGTTTAGCTTTCAAAAAAATCATTTACAACGGATCAAAACCTCCGGACAAGGTAAAATTTACGGACAAGGGTGCGCGCAACAACCCTACTTCTCAAAGTACACCTTCCTCAATTCCATGGCATTATCGCTCCATCACGCCTTCGAATTTGATCTAACAAAAAAATCCATGTCGCTTTCGAAATGGGATTTAAACCTCTATGATCCGTCTACAGATCTTTCACTCTTAACGGCACAATTAGGTAATCCATTCGCCTGCAATTTAAATGAATTGTACGCAGGTCGATTACCGCAAAACAAAGGCAATTTACTGACGATTAAAATGGATTATTTGCCCTTGGCCATTCTCAATCCCTTTCAAAAGTACGGGCAATTCTCAGGACTCTGCTCGTGGGAAGGCGGTCTCAAAATACAAGACAATGCCTGGCAATTTTATACCAACAAAGAACTATGCGTAAATCAGGGGGCATTTTCTTCTCTCAACGATACGCCATTACTCCATTGCCATCAGCTGAAATTATGCCCAACTCTCACCTACACCCCCACAAAAAATCTGTCGTTTAAGTTAGATTCATGTTATTTGCAAGGTGAGCCCGACGGACAAGCGCTGCTCAACGGGGACTTATCCCTCTACTGGACCCTACAAAAAAATCATTTAGAACTTGCAAAGAGTAAGGGCAAAATCCAATCGCAGCTGGATGACCTCAGTCTGCAAGGGCTTCTCGTCGATCTACCCGGCATCATAGGAAACGGATCAATTCATTGGGATTTCGATAAGCAGTTAAACGCCAACTATCACATTAATTTATCTCCCGTTAAAAGCCCCTGCACCCTGGACCTACAAGGCAGTATCGATAAAGACAATGGCGTATACCATTTGAAAGGCCCAATTGAATTACGTCATGCACAGCACCTAAGTGACGCAAATATTGCTCTTGAATTTAACGAAATTAGCAAGGAAGTAAAAGCTCAACTCAACAGCCAATCGATTCAAGTGGGCGACCTTCAAGAGGCTTACACGCAGGCAAAACTTTTCAAGGACAGTTTTGAACAAAAACTTGTGCCAATGTTAACCTCTACTTTTAAGGTACAGGCTCCGACCAAGACGCAAACCAGCGTGGCAAACAATGATAACACGGATCAAATTTCAAAAAAATCAAACGTGCAAAATTCCACGCCACCCGCTTCTACAAAATTGTTGTCCTACGCACCTCATTGCATTGAAAATTTAAACACGCAGTTAACCTATACACCGACTACAGCTTCCGTAAAATCCACCTGCAATTTACTTGCCGGCACATTGGACAGCAAAATTACACTCAGTCCGAGCAAAACCATCAAGGCGAACATTCAATGCCAATCAATTGATCTGCAACAAGGTTTGCAACTTTTACAATATTTACAATTGTACACCAAGACCTACCCCCTCATTCAGGGATCCATGGATTTCAAAGCAGACCTAAGTTGTCCGATCAATGAATTATCCATAAAGCAATTAAGTGGCAATGCCCAGCTGGATATCAAGCAAGGGATGATCAAGCCATTCCAACAAAACAACCCAACTTCACAGGTCGTCAACGGGCTGACAAACACGTTGGGACTTTTAGTGGGCGGCCGTGTTTTTGAAATGAGTACACTGGGCGTTTTCGTTTCTTATTGTCAATCGATTCCATTTCAACGCCTATCGGCCCACGCACAATTCACACCGGGTCAAGCCATAACGATAAAGCAAGCTTGTATTAAAAACGATGATCTGTCATTGCACTTTAACGGAACCGTGGGCCTAGATGAAAAAATTGACATGAACCAGCAAGCCGTCGCATTTGATTTTCAGCTCAACGGCAAATCGGGCCCGTTAATGCGTTACTTGCCCTTTGACGAACAGAAAACTGATTTCGATGGCTACTACTTAGGGCCCAAAGTTCATCTAGGGGGAACTCTAGAAAAACTCGATTACAGCGACTTATTACGCTTGCTCAATTACAGCCCAAAACCGAGTAGTTCTTCCGAGGAAATGCAAGATAACGCGCTGGAAAATCTTTCTTCTAAACTTCAAACTATTTTTTCAAATTTTTAACCCATGAAAACTTCCCTATTCAATTCGGACAAACTATTCCTAATCGCCGGTCCGTGCGCCTTAGAATCAACCGCCATTGCCAACGAGGTCGCAAGAGTTTTAAAAGATTTACAAGATCGATACGCCGATGATTTAACCATCGTATTTAAGTCATCCTTTGACAAAGCAAACCGCACCTGTGTCAATGGCATGCGAGGCGTTGGGCTTAAAGAAGGTTTAGAAATTTTGTCTCAAATAAAATCCGATTATCGACTCCCCGTCATTACCGACATTCATCTTCCGGAGCAGGCAGCCATCGTATCATCCACCTGCGATGCCTTACAAATTCCCGCATTTTTGTGCCGACAAACAGATTTACTCAAGGCCGCCGCACAGACAAAATTACCCGTCAACGTGAAGAAAGGACAATTTTTAGCCCCCATGGACATGAAGTTTGTCGTTCAAAAGCTGGAGGCGTTCGGTGCCACGGAAATTTGGCAAACGGAACGCGGTACGACCTTTGGTTACGGAAATTTGGTTGTCGACATGCGCACATTCCCCATTTTAAAAGCAAACGGCCACCCGACCTTATTCGACGCAACCCACAGTTTGCAAATGCCAGGGATCGGCTCTGAATTCACACACGGAGATTGTCAATACGCGGAAACATTGGCTAAAGCCGCACTGGCCGCAGGCGCCCAAGGCATATACATCGAAACGCATCCCAATCCCTCAGAGGCCATATCGGACAAACAAATTCAAACCCCTTTGGCGCAATTGCCCAGCTTCGTCGACCATTGCCTCAGCTTGTGGAAGTTCCTCAATAAGTAGGCAAGTTAAAAACAATGCTCCAAAGGCATGAGGTGCAGTTTAACGTCTGCGCCAAAAAATGGGAATAAGTCCAAATAAGAGGTGAACTTCCGAGTGTAAACTTTCTTCGACTCGATACAGGGGTAGATTAAACAGGCGCTTGTCCACTTTAGTGGCCCAAAAGTTATCTCTGACCTCCGCTTTTTTCTCTTTTAGGAAATTTAAAATATCTCTCTTGGCCTTGTTATTATCCTTGGTGCGTTGAATGACGTGTTCCTTGGTCTTAAGATTAACGGTTGAAGTCGGATTTCTATAATAATAATAATTTACACCAGGAACGGTCACAAGTCCGTTAGCATAATAGACCACTTGTGTCGACAAAAACTTATCTTCACAATACATGCCTTCGGGCCAAGTAAGATGATGTTCTATAAATAAAGTACGCCTATAAATTTTATTGGTAGGGCATTGATTTCTCCATTGATGGCAGGCATCAAATTTCCCCTGAAGCGTTGTAAATACTTCTTCCTTTTCAATACTTAAACGTTTCTTTTGGCCTTTTCCGTCCTCATCGACCCGAATATTGTTTGCAAGCGCGATGTCGACCTTGTATGCTTGGGCCGCATTGTACAATTTTTCAAAGAAATCCACATCAACCCAATCATCGGCATCTACAAACCCCAGGTATTCGCCGCTCGCAATTTTCATGCCATTATTCCGCGCAGCGCCTTGTTTTTGATGGGCCTGCTCAATTATTTTTATGCGAGTATCCTCGGCTGCCAACTTTTTAACGGGATCCATAGAATGGTCCGTAGATCCATCATTGACACAAATGATCTCTATATCTTGCAGCGTCTGATTAACGAGCGTATTTAAACATTTTTCAATGTACTTTTCCGCGTTAAAAATAGGGACAATAATTGAGACTTTAGGCATTCTTAAATTCTTTCAATCAAATAAACGGTTAAAATCTACAAAAATTAACAATCCCCTTCGCACACAAGTTCATGTTAACCTAACCTCAGCCCAACGTATCGGCGTCTCGGACTGGCGGAGAGAGAGGGATTTGAACCCTCGAAGCCCCTTATGAGGACTTACCTTCTTAGCAGGAAGGCGCTTTAGACCACTCAGCCATCTCTCCTATCAACACATAGGATGCTATTAGCAGAATTTATTTCAGCGGAAATGTCAAAGCAAAAAATGACTTGTATTTCATTTAATTACTCTTGCTTGCGCAATTTCATCGCCCCCATCAAGGACTTAATTTTTTGTTTATTTAATTGATCTATATTACATTGAGCATCGGCGTTGGACTCCAAGATACTCTCGTACACTTCCTTGCGAAAAATTTTTACATTTTGAGGCGCTTCAATCCCCAACTTAACACGTTCGTTATCGACACGAGATATGCCAACCGTAACGAGTTCACCGTTCGTGCTGATAATGACAATCGACTCATTCAACTTACGCGTTAAGACAAGCATGTGACGGCCTCCTCGTAAAGAACGTGTTTTGCAGAATACGACTTGTAATTTTCAGGAATAATTTGTTTCCCGATAAGACGCGTGCGATGTATGCACAAAGGGGCCATCGTATTCAACGTAATTTTCCTTTGAGAAACAATTGCCAAAGTTAAAATTAAAATATCGGACACCTCGCTTATTTCCAAAGCTCTTACATCTTCATCGGCAATAGCCAAAGCATAATTTTGGACGCACACGAATGGGTCAATCGACCAAAAGCCAAGATGCGGTTCTTCTAAAGAACGCAATTCAACGAATGGCGTATCCTCACAGCGCTTTAAAATAAAATTTTTATAATCCGGCATGCCAATAAGTCCATCCGTTACAGAAACTTTGGCAGGTAATGCTTGTGTAGCTAATGGCGTATTTTGTTGGTACCACAACATCGTATAAATCCTTTATAAAAAATTCAGGAGTGAAAGGCCCAAAACCTTACTTCCCGTGTGCAGCGCAGCTTGATAGGCGGCTTGAGACTGCGTTAAGTGTAGCATAAAAGTGGCCACATCCGCATCCGTATGATCCGAAACAAGATCGTTGAGATTTTCATTGCGCAAAACATTTTGCTGCTCCAGGTGATCGAGGCTGATCATCTTTGCGCTCAAATTGCCCATGATATTGATCAAAGCATTTTCATTACTACTATTAACCGTTTGGCTGAGCGTACGAATCCGTTCATTATCCAAGTTGGGTTGATTAAGTTCTTTCTGAAGAGCGACTAAGTTCTTTAACACCGTTAAAATCTCCTTATTCTCATCCGGCTCTGCGACGGGGTTTAAGGAAGTATTGGTGCCCACAGCAATGGTATTAACCGTTTCAGATCCTACGTACGACACGTCCGTTATTTGCCCATCGTCACGGTCAACATTGAAAGGCTGTGTCGACAGTTTATCACCTGCGAACAGGTATTGATTTAAGTGCTTTACGTTCGCCACATGCAGGCATTGCTCCAACAAATTATTGAAATCATTCTGCAATGCCGGTAAGGCCGCTTTATTTAAATCTGAATACTGTGTGGCCAAGACCCCCATTTCAACATTGAGCTGATAAAGTTGCTCAACAGAACTGTAGGTTTCATCGATGAGCGATTTTGCCTGCAATAAATTCTGCTTATATTGAGAAACTTGACTTTGCTCCCCTTGAATTTTCAATAATGAAGCCGTTACAGCGGGCGAATCACTCACATTTTGAAAAGTCCGTCCACTTGCAATCGTTTGCATACAATGTAATTGCCTCCTCTGTAAGGACTGGACATGTTCAATAAATTGATTGCTAAAACCTAAACTAGATACATTCATCACTTACCTCCGTGTAAGATTAATTGAGAGCTCCATCAGCTCATCCACAATAGAAATCACTTTTGCGGCCGCTTGGAATGCCTTTTGAGACTGGATTAAGTTAATAAGTTGCGAATCAATTGACACTCCAATCATATTTTCTCTTTGATGCGTAAGCAACTTATTGACGGAAGATTCGCACTCCAGCATATCCTGCGTGGCCTTATATTGATTGGCAAAATCGACAATAATCTCTTGGTAATTTCCCTCCAGTGTCCCAGAATCTTGCAGCTGTTCTTCTCTAAGTGACAGCAAAGCATTAATTCGATCATTCGACAGTGGATTTTCGTCATTTAAACTTGTTTTTAGGGAATTTTCATCCACAACGACTGCAAAATCATCCAGTGAATTTCCGGCAAAAAAATTACCGTCATAAGCCCGATTAACATTATCGACGAACGACGCAATCCAGGCATTTAACTTCCCTTGAAGCTCAGGGATTTGTTCCATCTTCCCAAGCAAGCTTCCAGCGACCGAACCACCAGACACATTTAACTGCTTTTCACCCACCTTTATTGTTGACCCATTGACATCAAAAGAAAGGGTTTTTGCCCTATCGCCTTCTGTCAAAATCTGACCATCCGATATAACGCTGAATGTGTTGTCGACTTCTTGCGTGCTAAAATTGATAAAACGTGCCAACTTTTCCAAGCTTATTTGTCGATTTTCACGCAACTCAATCGCCTTATCCGTCCTATTTAACTTCTCAAAATCGGCCACCTTTTTCGATTGATCTGCGATGTCTGCCAACAAGGTATTGACTTCTTGAACATCCTGCTCCAATTTTGCCGTCAAAGTCGCATCGGTATCATTCAGTCTTTGTCCGATGTTTTTACACTGATTAACAAGATTCTGGCTCGTCGACACGAGCATTATTTTATGCGTCTTGGAATCGGGTTGCACACTCAAACTGGAACAGGCATTGAAAAATTCGCACAATTCCCCGCTCAATCCATGTGCCCCGAAATCTCCCCCTGCGGATAAAGCTTGCGTCTGCGTATCAAAAGATTCTCCCAACAAGTTTTCCAATAAGGCAAAATTTTGGACTTTCTCGTTGTAGACCTCCATGCGGGAAATCGACTGAATAAGTTGCTGATCTAATAACGCATTGCGATCGGTGACAACGGCCAAATCCAAAAAGCCACTCGTTCCACCTCTATGGCCGACCGCCACGCTCATTCTCGGAGACGAAGAAATACGTACCTTCCGCGTGGCATAATTGTCACTATTTACATTGGCAATGTTCTGCCCCGCAATTTCGATGGAACGCATGTGAATGCTCAATGCGTCCGATGAACTGTACAAGCATTGATGTAAGTTTACACCCATAATAGCCCTCAATTTAAAGGTAAGGAAGAGACCGTCCCTTTTTTGTTGTATATCTTTGTACTGGGCAACATTTGCTGCAAAACCGAGTCGTTAATGAGCTGTGCCTGCCCCAGCAATTTTTGTTGCAACTGTATCTTCGACTTAATGCGGTACCGAAGCGTCACAATTTCCCCAACTAAAGCCTTAAATAAAGATTTAAATTCTTCGGGGACATATTTGGGGATTTCATTGAGCGCTAAAGTTTCCCGTCCGTTGAGCTCTGCCAATTGGTTCACAAATGCGGTCCGATCTGCCGTGGCCAGGTTATTAAGGGGCAACTGAGCCTCAATTTTTGACGTCGCTTGCAATAGAGAAATGGGATTGTGTTGCAACAAACAATTTTGTTGCTCGTAAATCAAATTAAGTAACATTCCGCTTTCTTCTATTTCCTTACGAAAAGCGCTAATACATTTTTCATAATTAAAAACTGCATTTGAGTTAAGTTGTTTCATGATGGGTGGACGAATTTAATTGGTTATATTGGATAAATTGGTTCATTTGAAGCGGGGAGGCCGCCATTGTCTGCGACAGGACGTCAACAAACAGCGAACGATAATTGTCCGTCGCATTATTTTCCCCCAATAAGGCGCTCTTAAAAATAGGTTTCAACGCCTTACCGAGCATCTGTCGCAATAATAAAGCCTCAAACTGTTGCGATAGTTGTTGATACTGCTCATCGACAGCCAGCTGCTTAAAATGTGCCGACTGTAGATCTTGAGGAAAACTAACTGCATTCACTTCCATACAATTACAAAACAATAAGTTCAGCTTGCAAAGCCCCCGCTTCCTTCATGCTCTGCAAAATTGTTATAATGTCACGCGTTGAGGCCCCAATTTGATTGAGGGCTGTCGTTAATTCGGGCACGGTTGGATACTGATTAAGTGTTATAAAATTCTTCGACGAGTCCTTCGTTTGCACAGTTGTATTAACCACTTCTTTTGTTTCTCCTTTTAAAGCAAGTTCACGCGCTTGACTAACGCTCTTTTCTTCTGCAACGGTAATCGTCAAATTACCATGGCTTACCGCAACAGAAGAAATCCTAACTTGATCAGTAGCAATAATCGTTCCAGTTCTTTCATTGATAATAATTTTCGCTTTTACATCCGGGATGACCTCGTACGAACCGATGCGTGCAATAAAATTAGTCAATTGCCCCACGTATTCCGTGGGGATAATGACGTTCACCGTTGCGGGCGACAGTGCCTGCGCACTTCCTGGGAAAAATTCGTTAATTGTATCGGCGATACGAACGGCGGTCACAAAATCAGGGTTCAATAAATTCAATTCGATGGCATTGTTATTGACGAGTTGTACGGGCACCTCCCTCTCAATAATGGCACCGTTGACGACCCTCGCAACGGTCGTATGATTCTGCTGAACATTGACCGTATTGGTCCCCGCCATAAATCCGCCCAAGACAATGGGCCCCTGTGCAACTGCGTAGACTACACCGTCGACGCCCTTCAAAGGCGTTTGAACCAACACACCCCCTTGCAAGCTCTTCGCATCCCCGATGGAGGAGACTGCCACATCCATCCGACTCCCCACTTGCGCAAACGCTTTTATGTCCGCGGTCACCATCACCGCGGCTATATTTTTAGGGTTTTTATTATC
>ERZ779664.1094-NODE-1094-length-11541-cov-1.885339_pt1 | contig 11541 bp, 10 predicted proteins | sample MGYA00511478_ERZ779664 | MGnify/ENA primary metagenome ERZ779664 (study PRJEB29588, sample SAMEA2160437) | human gut metagenome | biome: human gut; feature: human-associated habitat; material: faeces | place: Denmark | collected 2008/2010 ...
AAACTCGTTTTGTTTTGTCAAAAGCACTTGACCTTAATTTGAAAGTTGTTGTTGTTGTAAACAAAATCGACCGTAAAGACGCAAGAGTTAAAGAAGTTGTTGATGAGGTTTTGGAACTTTTGATGGATCTTGGTGCATCAGACGAACAACTTGACAGCCCATTTGTGTTCTGTTCTGCTCGTCTTGGAATTGCATCGCTTGACCCAGACAAACAAGGAACCGACCTTAAACCACTTTTCGAAACAATTGTAGAACACATTCCTGCCCCACAAGGTGACGAATCTAAACCCTTCCAGATGCTTGTTTCATCTTGCGAACAAAACGACTTTCTTGGAAAACTTGCTGTCGGAAAAATTGAACAAGGAACTGTTAAAGTTGGCGACACTGTTACAGTTGTAAACTATTTCGACCCTGCTCGCAGATTCCAATTCAGAATCACAAACCTTTTCCAACATGAAGGACTTAAAAGAGTTCCATACACCTCTGCAACAATTGGAGACATTGTGTGCTTGTCTGGTTCCGACCAAATTACAATTGGAGACACAATCACCGAAAAAGAAAATCCAGTTGCTGTTGAGTTCGTAAAAATCAGTGAACCAAGTGTTGAAATGGAATTTTCTGTAAACAACAGCCCATTTGCAGGAACCGAAGGCAAATATTCAACCAGCCGTCATCTTCGCGACCGCCTTATGAAAGAAGCCGTTAAAGACCTTTCACTCAAAGTTTTCGAAACTAGCAGTGCCGACACTTTCCGTGTTCTTGGTCGTGGAGAAATGCACATTTCAATTTTGATTGAAAACATGCGCCGTGATGGTCTTGAATTTCAAGTTTCAATGCCAAAAGTTATCTATAAGGAAATTGACGGCGTGAAATGCGAGCCAATCGACCGCCTTACTATCGACGTTCCAGAAGAAAGCGTTGGCGCAGTTATGGGAACAATTGGTTCAAGAAAAGGCGACCTTGTTTCAATGACAAACATAGGAAGCCGAATCCGTCTTGAATTTTTGATTCCTGCTCGTGGACTTTTTGGATATAAAAACCAATTCTTGACCGACACTCGTGGTGAAGGCGTAATGAGCAGTGTGTTCGACAGTTATCAACCATATAAAGGTGACATTCAACACCGCAACTTCGGTGCACTTGTTGCCTATGAAACTGGCGACGCAATTCAATATGGTCTTTACAATGCCCAAGAGCGTGGAAAACTTCTCATCACCCCAGGAACTCGCGTTTATGGCGGAATGATTGTTGGAATCAACCCAAAACATGAAGACATTGTTGTGAACGTTTGCAAGAAAAAACAACTCACAAACATTCGTTCTTCTGCATCAGACGAAGCACTTCGTCTTGAACCTGTGAAACCACTCACTCTTGAAGAATGCCTTGAATTTCTTGATGAAGATGAACTTTTGGAAGTAACTCCAATTTCCCTTCGTCTTCGCAAAATTGTTCTTGACCATGTTCAAAGAGGAAGAATGGATTTTAGAAAGAAAAACGGTCAATAAAATCAAATTTAAAGAGAAGCAAATTTGCTTCTCTTTTTTTGCTCAAAACAAAATAAAAAATGCAAAAACAATAACTAAACACTAAAAATAATATTTATCTTGTGCAATTTCACAACAAAACACATATTTTCTTTTGTTTTTCACAAAATATTAAAGAGGTGAAAAATGCAGAGAATTTTTAAAACTTTTATTCTTCTTTTGACTGTCATGTGTGCATCAGTCTGGCTTCCTGCGTGTTCAAAAAAGCGAAACTCTTTTTCTGAAAATGCAAAAGTTAAAATTGAAGATGTTTCCTATTCTTCTATTTCCGACGCCGTGAAAAATGCAAAAAGTGGCGACACTATTAAAGTTTATAGCGATGTTTCAGAAAATCGCAACATTATTATCAACAAACCATTATCTATTGTTGGAATGAAAAATCAAAACAATGTAAGCCCTAAATTTTATGGTTCTTTCACAATAAACAGCACAGGCGAAAACGATACAATCAACATTTCTGGGCTTGACATTATTCACCAAGGCACAAGTGAAAACAGCCTTGAAAACAACACAAAAATCGGAATAAACCTTGTTGATGGTGGTCTTGTTGTGAAAGAAAATCACATTTCTCTTAAAGACGAAAAAACAAGCGAAGATGGTGCAAGCGGAATTATTCTTTCAAGAAAAATCTCCTCGCTAAACACAATGCCAATGATTGTGAAAGGCAACACATTTGGGAACTATAAAACTTCTGAAAACGGCATTTGTGGCGCTCTTATCGTGAAAAGTTCCGACAAAGAAAATTTTCAAAACATAAATCTTAACAACGAAAATCTATATCGCCAAAATTCTTTTGCTTTTTCAGAAAGTGGAAATCAGTTTGTTTCAATCAAATATAGCAAAACACCATATGAAATCAACTATATGGTGACAAGTTCATCGAAAGATCTTCTTGACAAACTGCTCAACAATCAATCATCATCAAACGCAACTTTTGTTTTGAAAAATAGCAACGAACCAGCCGAGAAAAATGAGAACAAAATCCCAATCTATGAGCAAACAGCCGTTTATATTGAAGGAAACAAACCGGCCGACTTTGGCGAAAATGTTTTTGCGCTCAAAGGTTCAATTTCTCTTTTATCAGATATGAAAAATGCAACAATAGAAAAACAAGGTGCAACTGCAAGCGTTTTGAAAGACACAAACAAAACTTTTGAAAACATAAAAATTATTCAAAATTAAAATTGATTTGTATAAATCAAAACAAATTTATTGCAAATTTTACAAATATAAAATAAAAATCATAAAAATCCAATAAAAAAACACTATCATTTGATAGTGTTTTTTGTCTTTACGCTTTAAACTTCAACTTTGAATAATTGAACATCACCATAATAAAGCACGCATTCACCAGTGAGCGTTTTTGCTGTTACAAGATAAAGCATCACTTCTTGTTTCTCGGTCGTTTTAAAAGCAATTGTAACTTTCTTTTCTTCACCAACCATGAAATCTGATGTGGTGTTCACTTTCTTGTCTTCTTGTTTAAGCACAAATTTTGTTGCATCAAGAGTGTTTTCTGCTTCTTTTTGGTTTTCAACTGTCAAATTGATTTTAATGTTATAGTTTTCTTTTACTGTCGTTTTTTCGGCACTGCCCTTCACATAGGTGAACTTAAAGTCTTCTGAAACCGAGTTTGTTTTGTTGTTTGTTCCGCAGGCAACAAATGCCCCAGCACAAAGAACAACAAACAAAAGTGCAAATACATTTAAAATTTTCTTCATATTTTTTCTCCTTTAAAAACAATTCTGTCCAAAGCAAAAATAAATATTCATAAAAATTAAAATAATGTTCACAAAAAAAACGCAAATCACATATATTTATCTGGAATTTCCACTTCAAAACCATATTTTTTAAGAAATTCTTTATATTCTTTAAACCGGTGTTGCCTTACAGGCATTGGTGTATGCGTCTTGAATAACAAAACAAGTGCAGGTGAAATTTGCTTGTATCTTTCAACAAAAACCACTTTTTCAAGTTCTCCGTTCATCACCAATTTTCTAATTTCTCCATGATATGAAAAATATACCATATATCCATATTTTCATTTCTTGCATAAATTATTCAACACTTCAAAACTTGTTTTTATTTTTTCCAAACTTTACACATTTTTTTATTTCTTTGACAATCATAATCAATAACGCTTTAAACATCATAAACAAAAACAAAAGGAACACAAAATAGTGTTCCTTTTTACTTTATTTATTGGATTTAATTATTTATCTTCTCCACCATTTTCTTTGGGGATATTTTCCTGTTCATTTTGCCTAGAAATAGTTTCTTGTTGATTTTCCTCTGGCAAAACATTTTCAGCACTATTTGTTTCTTGCACCTGGACTTTGCCTTCTTTTGTTTTAGATTTCTTTTTTGGTTTTTCTTTTTTATCTTTGCCTTCGGTTTCCTTTTGAATTTCTTCAACCGAACTCCAAATTCCAACAACCTCGGATACTTTTGTAAGATATACAAATGCCTCTGAATCAATTTCTTTGATGATAGATTTCAACTGTCCAATTTGATATTTACTTACAAGGCAAACAAGTTGATAGCGGTCACTTTTGCTGTGCATTCCTTTAACCTGCAAACAAGTGCAACCTCTTGCAAGTTTATCCATGATTGCGCCTGAAAGTTCTTCTGGTTTTGTTGTTACAATATTCACCGCACGAACTTGCTTGTATCCATCATTCACAAAATCTGTAACAAGCATGCTCAAAACAAGTGCAATGATTGTGTATGGCAAAAGGCGAACGCCGTCGCTGAATGTGATTGTTGACAAAAGAATGATGAAAGCATCAATGCAAATGATAAGTGTGCCAATTGTTGCTTCGGGCTTTTTCTTTTTCACGATGCAAGCAATCATATCAGACCCGCCAGTTGAGCCACCAAAGCGAACAACAAGGCCAACGCCAAGCCCCATGATGATTCCGCCATAGATTGCAGAAACCAAAAGTTCAAAAGAAAGGTTAAGTTTGATAAGTGCAAAAAGTTGCATGCTGAGTGAAAATGAAACAATGCCGATGAGCGCCTTTATAGCAAACCTTTTTCCAAGAGTTTTGAGTGCCAAGAAATATAACCCAATGTTGAGCACCAAATAGATGACTGATGTTGGAATTTTGTTTATTCCAATTTTTCCAAACAACACATTGATAACCATTGAAAGTGCCGAAAATCCACCGGTTGAAATTTCGTTTGGTTCAAGAAAAACACTGAACCCAAATCCCATTATAATTGTTCCAAGAACAATCATTGCAATTTCAAGCGTAAACTGCCACTTTCTGCTTGCTTTTATATACATATTTTTCTCCTTTCAGCCAAATTATATCATGGCAACAAAATATTTTCAATCGCAAAAAACAGGTTTGAAAATTTTTATTCAAGATAACAAAACAGACAATGTTTTTCACATTATCTGCAATTATCAATATTATAATAGTTTTAAAACAAAATTTTGTTTCTTTGACAAATCAATTTTGTTTTTGTGCTCTACACCTCATATTCATAGGTTCCGGGGCCGTCAAGAACGGTTTCAATCTCCATATATGTTCGAAAAACTCCGGTTTTCACTTTGATTTGTTTTGAAAGTTCTTTCACAAACAAATTATAAATTTCTTCTGCTTTTTCAGCCTTTGCAGAATTTATGAAATCTGGACGATTTGTTCCTTATAGAGAAGCATAAAGAGTAAAGTTGCTTACAACCATAATTTCGCCGTTTGTGTCAAAAATGCTTTTGTTTGTTTTTCCGTTTTCATCATCAAAAATGCGAAGTTTCAAGATTTTCTCTGCAAACGCTTTCACTTTTGATGCATCATCATTTGCCGAAACTCCAAACAAAACAAGCATTCCATTTCCAATTTCACTGAACTTTTCACCCTCGCTGTAAAGGGTTGCTTTTTTAACTTTCTGGATTATCGCCTTCATTCTTCCTCTCCCGAATACAAAGCATAGTGTGCTCTTTTCTTTCCTTGCACAGGACAAATATTGAATTTTTTATAAACATTCACAATAATGCTGTTTCCAAGCCAACCAATCTTGTTTGTCATGCCTCTGCCATAGGTATTCGTGAAAATTGGAGCAATCTTTGCATATAGCCTTTGCACAATTGTTTCAACTTCGCCAAACTCTTTCATGTTTTTGGTTTTGTCGCAATATTGATAACTTTTACGTTTGTTTGCATTGCCCGCCATATACTTTGAAAGAGCATAAATAAACGCTTCAACATCGCCTATGAACCCCGCGCATTTTCTTGCAACACGTTTACGGTCTGTCCAAATATACTTATCAATTTCAGCGTGCCTTTCTTTCAAACTTTTATAAGCATTTACAATTTTTAAAAAAGTTGGATATTGCTCTCTGCTTTCTTCAAACAGCCAATATGTTTTATAATACGCAAAAAACTCTGTCCAAAAATGATAGCCACAAGCAAAAACCAAGTCATCAACAGTTTCATGTGAAAGTTTCATTGGATTGAACTTGCAATATGGACTTTTCAAAATGTGATGGTGGTCATAAACATGCGCAAGTTCATGAAAAAGTGCCGAGCAAAGTCGAAGCCCTTGGTCATGTTCGGCTAAACGAAGAAGCATGCTTGAAAGCCCAATAAAATGACCATATTTTGTCACACCAGAAAAAGCATCTGAAACTTCTCCGTTCACAAACTCTGCATCATTTGAAACGTCTTCAACTCTGATTGTCAAATTTGCAGAAAAATCAAAACTAGATAAAAATTCGTTTACAACTTCAAGGATATAATCTTTATGTTTTTCGAACAAATCTTTTTCTTTTGAATTATTCACAAGTTCAACATGATGTTTAAATTCAACTTCTTTCATGTTTTCATTATAACACAACTTTCAAAATTTGCACTAAAATTTCACTTATTTTTCACAGTTTTAAGCCCTAAATTGCAATTTTAAGCCAAATTTATTTGTCATGCACTTAAACATTCACAAAAAGTGCAAAAACTTTATCTTGCAATAAAAAACCACCAAATATTTGGTGGTTTATAATTATTCTTCTTCGCCTGGTTGAAAAAATGAAAGTTGTTGTTGGCCTTGTTTTTCTTTCACATAAAAACCTGTTTCAACCTTTTTTAAAACAGTTGTTTCAAGTGGACTTGTTTGCTTTTCTGGTTCTTTTTGCATTTGAGGTCTTTGTAAGAATTTTTTGTCCAGTGGAGGGATCAAATCAGAAACCGGAGTTCTTGAAAGTTCATCAAGGTGAACAAGCGAAACAAGCCATGCGCCAAGTTGCTTGTAGCCATGAACAAAATCTTCATCACGTTGATTTTCTGCCATGATTTTCATCACATCATGATTCATTTTGTTTGTGCAAACAAACTCTGAAAGTTTTTGAGCAGACAACTTTATGTCGCCTGTCCAACTTGCTTCTGACAATTTATAGCGAACCATTGAGCGGAACATTCCAAGCATTTTTGATGTTACGCTGGTTTTATATTCGCGTGGTTCACGAAGATAATAATATTTGAAAGACGAAGACGATTCGTCATATTCTGGAAATGTTGGAATTTCGAGATTTCTTGCACAGTTTCTTGCGGTTTCATAAACCTTGTCCGATGAACTGCGATAAAGATGTCTTGCAACAGTTGTTCTGTAATAACCCGCCTCATTTTCCATTTGTTTTATGAAAGCATTCTGCAAGTTTGCATATTTCACAAGATATTTAAAACGAATTTTTTTTGTTGGCTCGTCAAGAAGTGAATTCTCATAGAATCCAACATTGAAAAATGCTTTGTTGAATTGGCTATAATAGTTCGAAACATTGTCTTTGAACCAATCAGAAGTTGAAAGTTTATTTCGGTTGTTGTCACTTGTTTCGGTTTTAACAGCACATCGATTGAAAAGGTCAATCACAAAGCCTTGTTGCTCCATTGTAAGGTTGTCAAACTCCATATCTTTGATATAGTTTATCAAAATGCTCAAACGACGATTGGTCATGTCATCAATATTTTGAGCGTAAAGAAGTGGAATTTTTGTTTCAAACTCATCTATAACATCGGTTGTGCACTCATTTTTAAGTCTGTCCATTGCATGGAGCATTGCAAAAAGTTTGTCGTTACTGAGTTTGTTTATGTCGGTTTTGAACATGTTTTCAATAAAGCCTGCAAACTCTGGGAAAGCGCTCGCAACATCAAACCCTTCATTCAAAAGGTCAACATAAAGGTCAACTTGTTTTTTAAGAACATCAGAAGAAACTCTTTGACTTGGGTCAAACATGATATAAAGTTTGCGTTTAAGCACAAAATCGCGCTTTGCAAAATCTGAACTTTTAATGAATTTTTTAACTCTGCGAAGATTCCATTCTCCCGAGTCGTCACTGTTCAAATAAAGGTTCAAACCTTTCACTCCGTCTGAAAGTTCAGACAATAAAATTTCTTGTGAATCCATATTCAACCATCCTTATATTTAATTGTAACTTTATTATATCACACCTGTCACCTTTTTTCAACCCCCAATATTGCATTAAAAAGGCAGAAAAAATGCAAAAGAAAAACCCACAAAAGTGGGTCTTTTTATTCTTCTCCAAGTTCGCTTTCTTCCAAAGATGAAGCCGGTTGTTTGATTTTGTCTGGTTTTCTTGTTTCAACAATTTGCTTTTCTTCTTTCCTCTGCAAAATATGTTGACCTTTATTCACATTTTCAAGTCCTTTTGAACGCAAAAATTCTTCAACCATTTCCATGTCAAGAGATCTTCTTTCTCTGCTTGTTTGGATAATGTTTTCTGGCAAAATATAATCTTTAAGTGGGGCCATGTCGTCATCAATAACAACAAAATTGTTTTTCATCTTTTGGTTTTCTTTTTTTGCCATGTGCTTTTCAAAAAGCCTTGAAAAGAGTTTTGGTTCGTAGCCAGAATTTCCAATGCGGTCGTTATACATATATTCAGCAATTTTAACCCCGCGAGGCTTTTTCCAATTTGTAAGATGAGTTCTGTGCAAATCATATTTAAAAATATCAAACCCTTCTTGTTGCAAGAAACGCAAACATTCACACCAATCGGTTCTTCTGCGCGATGTGATAACAAGTTCGGCATTATATTTTTGCTCCAAACTATCCATCAATGCATAAACTGCCTGAATGCTTTCTGGATTAAGTTCAACAACAACCTTGTTTCTTTTGTGAAGGTCTTTCATGTCCCAAAGTGTTCCGTCAATATCAAGAAACACATAAAATTTTTCTCTCATATCTTTCTCCGTAAAAATGTGTAATCATTATATCCTATCCTCACGCTTTTTTCAATAGCAATTTTCATTTTTATACAATTTATTTGATATGATATTCAGCAATAAAATCCACTGCCAAGACTGCACCTTTTATTAAACCAATCATAAAGATAATTCACATCGGCTCTATTTGTTTTTTGATTTTTCCTTTAAGCAATTTTAAAAATAAGCATAAAAAAAATATGCAGAAATTTCTGCATATTTTTTATTTATTAAGCACCAATACCAAACAATGCTTTGAGAGCATTTTTCTCTTCTGTTGAAAGAGTTTGGTTGTCATTGATTGATTGTGCAATGTTGGTTTTTGATTCATTAGAAAGTTTGCTATAATCAAGGTTTCCAACTTTGCTGCCTGCTTTTGTAAGGTTGTCTTTGATAACTGTTGATTCAGCAATCTTTTCGACAAGTTTGTTAGTTTCAGTTGTGTCAAGCTTAACTTGTGAATCTACACCAGCGGACATAACTTTGTTTGCAACATTATAAACTTCTGAAATTGCGTCGATATCTTTTTGAATGTCCTCGCCTTCTTTATATTCATAGTTTATAACAGAAGAAATTGTCTCTTTAACAACGCCAGCAGTTGTTTGGTCAAGGCCAAGATTTTTCATTGTCTCTTCGTTGTTAAGAAGTTCATTTACGGTGTCTTTCAAAGTTTCGTTTTCTTTAAGACCATTTACAATGTTACCAATGTTCTCTGGTGTAATTTCGGTTGAAGCATTTTTAAGGTTTTTTGCAAGAACAAGTGCGTTTTGAATTGCAACAAATGTGTCTTCCATTTTTACGGTTGAATCTGTCCAAACCGCAGTCATTTTATCTTTGAATGTTGCAAGAACAGAAGCGTCGGCACCAACAATGAAATCTGAATCCATAAGTTTGGTCATAATTGAAAGTGAACCAGCAGACAAAAGTTGTGACAAGCGAAGTCCGTCAAATGCTCTTCCAAGTGATGCAAAGTCAATGCTGTCAAGTGCGTCTTTTCCCGCATCGGTTCCCTTCTTGATTCCGTCATAAAGTTTCAAAACATTGTTGAACACATTTTGAAGAAGAACTTTTTCGGTTTCCCAGTTCACTTCGTTGCTCTTTAATGTAATTTCTGGGGCATCGGTAATGGCAAGTGCTTTATAAAGTTGATTCATTGCCATGTTGATAATGTCTGGCAAGCAATCTCCAAGAGTTTTGCTTTTGAGCGACAAATCAATAATGTCTGAAACAAGGTTTTGGTTGTTTTCACGAAGAAGAACTTCCATAATGTCGCCATTGTGTTTAACGGCTGTAACAATTCCAGATGAACAGCAAAGTTTCATAACGTCGATAGATGTGTCAACATCTTTTTTGATTTCATCTTTGTCGGTTTGTGTTGAAAGGTTAAGAAGAAGTGCATCGAACACGCGGTTTGTGCTTGCGTCTTGAAATTTTGGTTTTGGAATTCCGCAGAACACTCTGTTTTCTTCGGCAACAGTTGGGTCGCTCCAACCGCTGGAACAATTTCTGAAACAATTCCAGAAAGAACTGGTGATTCATAAAGTTTGTCAAAAGCAGATTTCAAACTGTCATAGGTGTTTGCGTCTTCAAGGTTGGCATCACCACCAATAAGTCCTGAAAGTCCAGGATATGCATCGGCAACAATTTTCATTTCTTTGCGAAGTTGAATTTCAAGGTCTCTGTCTTTTACAGTTGTGAGAGAGTCGAACATTGAAATTTTCACAGCCTTGAGCACTTTTACAAGCCAAGTGTTGTCAAAAGCGTTAATATATTTCATTGATTCATCTGAAACTTCACCAAGAGTTGGGGCTTTTGGTTCGTTTGCCTCTTCGCCACCCGCTTCGGTTCCAGAACCCTCGCCATCAACATTATATACAAATCCAGAAGGAGTTTCTTCGCTTCCAGAAGAAGCATTTGCTTGTTGTTCTGCTTGGATTGCTTGCATAACCGGTCTTGTTGTTTCAACCATTCCAAAAATTGGAACCATCAAAACAATTGCAATCATGAAACCTTGAACAGTTCCAATCACCGCACCAATAAATTTGTGACGGTCTTTGTCTCCCATTTTCTTTTTTGAGAAGAAGACTCCGGCAATAATCCAATAGATAACCATTGAAACCCATTTAAAAATGAAGAAGAATGCAATGAACAAAACAACATTTGCAATCATTTGTGGTGCAAGAGTAATCACCTCTTCAAATGTTGGGCTCGACTCGATAAGCTCCTGAACAACAGGAATTTTTTCAAGCATGTCAATGATAAGGTCTCCAAGTGTGATAACTTGAACCCCATCAATATTGATATTCCACTTTGAAATATCCATTTTTAAAACGGCTTTGGTGATTGATGGAACCACAAAGAAAGCCAAAACAGTAACCGCTAAAAGAATAATAAATCTTACAAGCGATTTAGAAAAGCCACGGAACCAACCAAACAAGAAGCCCAAAATAATGCAAACCAAGAAAAGGCTGAGCACTATGGTAGGGATTAAACTTGCGTTCATAAATAACACCTTCCTATAAATTGATAATTCAATTATATATTATAAATTGAAAAATTACAATGATTTATGACCAAATTATAAACAAAATCAATAAAAAGTAATCAACATTTATAGACAAAACAACTCTTTCAATGCTTTGTTTTTTCTGATTTTTCAAACAAAAACAAATCCAATTAAAAAAAATTCAAAAACAAACGCGCAAAAATTTCACACAAAACGCAAAAAATTCGCTTTGTACATTTTGCACAAAAATTGTGCAACTTGCACATATAAGTTAT
>ERZ779664.1096-NODE-1096-length-11522-cov-9.646987_pt1 | contig 11522 bp, 12 predicted proteins | sample MGYA00511478_ERZ779664 | MGnify/ENA primary metagenome ERZ779664 (study PRJEB29588, sample SAMEA2160437) | human gut metagenome | biome: human gut; feature: human-associated habitat; material: faeces | place: Denmark | collected 2008/2010 ...
GAGAAATGCGGAAGAGTGAACAAGTGGAGCCTGGATCGGGTACTGAAAGCAGTACGGATTCAGATGGGAATGGAGGGAGAAGGGCATGACTGCAGAAGAATATAGAAACTATCTGGAAACGGATTTTGATGATGTGGATCTGAAGGAATTGAAGGATATCCGAAAAATAAGGATTGACCGGAATCAGACGAAGGAAAAAAGAATAGCTCAATATCTCAGACAGGTGGGAAATCCCTATCTTGTCTGTATAGGAAATGTAAAAGTGAAAATAAGGTTTGCAAACAATGGAGTATCTTTTGAAGATGCATTTGAGGAACTTTTGCTTTCTGTATAAAAAGTGATGGTAAAATCTGAAGAGTTATGTTAATATGGAGACGAGGAACTCAGGACTCCTCATTCATATCAGGACAAAATCGACTCACCCTCTGGGTTTTACCAATGTTGATGGAAAGGTAAAACTAAGGAGGATGAAGATGAATCAAATTAACAATTCAAAGAAAATCTATCATGCAGCCATTTATGTTCGTTTATCGAAAGAAGATGGCGATGTTGCTACTGCTGGAAAGCGTGAAAGCAACAGTATCTCAAATCAGAAAGATCTGATAAAAAATTTCCTAAAAGATAAAAAGGATATAGTTGTTGTATCAGAACGGGTGGATGACGGTTACAGCGGTTCTAATTTTGAACGTCCTGCATTTCAGATGATGCTGGAAGATATCAAAAAAGGAATTGTGGATTGTGTCGTTGTAAAAGACCTTTCCCGTTTTGGACGTGAGTATATTGATGCCGGAAAATATATCGAAAGATTATTTCCGGCACTTGGCGTGCGGTTTATTGCGGTCAATGATCATTATGACAGCCTGGAAGGAAAAAGTCAGGCAGACGAAATCGTGATTCCATTCAAGAATCTCATTAACGATGCATATTGCCGTGACATTTCTATCAAAATAAGAAGCCACCTGGAAGTAAAGAGAAAAAATGGGGAATATATTGGAGCGTTTACACCGTATGGCTACCAGAAAGATTCAGATAATAAAAATAAACTGGTGATAGATGTATATGCGGCAGGTATCGTCAAAGAAATTTACCGCATGAAATTATCAGGTATGAGCCAGACAGCAATTGCCAATGCATTGAACAAACAGGGTGTTCTTTCACCAATGGAATACAAGCACAGTCTTGGAATAAGGATCCAGGATAATTTTAAAACACACGAACAGGCAGAATGGAGCGCCATGTCGGTAAAAAGAATCCTTGAAAATGAAGTATACACTGGAACTCTGGTGCAGGGAAAAAGAACAACACCAAACCATAAAGTGAAAAAATTGTTGAAAAAGCCGGAGACTGATTGGGTTAGAATTGAAAAAAATCATGAGGCTATCGTATCAGAACGAGAATTTGCACTGGTGCAGAGATTATTAGGGATAGATACAAGGACTTCTCCGAACGAGGAAAAGGTATATCCATTATCTGGACTTGTGGTTTGTGGAGACTGTGGGGCAATGATGATCAAACGGGATGTTCCGGCAGGAGGAAAGGTATATGCTTACTATATCTGTTCCAGACATGCGGCTACGAAAGCGTGTGCGGCACACAGAATACCAATGGGTAAACTGGAAGAAACAGTACTGGAACTGGTAAAAATCCATATTGAAAATATCCTTGATATGAAAAAAATCATGGATTTTATCCATGAAGTACCATTTCAAGAATTAGATATCAAAGAACTGGAAATTAGAAAAGAAGCAAAAGAAAAAGAAGCCGAGCGATGCCGGGAATTAAGAGATTATCTATATGAAGATTTCCGTGAAGGAATCATTTCAAAAGAAGATTATAAAGAGCTTCATGACGGGTACACAGAAAAGCGGAAAAAAGCCGAGGAAGCAGTCCGAAGCATTGATCAACAGATCAGTGAAGTCATGGAATCAAAAAGTGATAAATATCATTGGCTGGATTATTTTGCCGAGCATCAGAATATACAAGAACTTACAAGAACTGTTGCTGTTGAACTGATTGACCAGATATTAGTATATGATAAAAAACATATTGAAGTCAGATTTAATTTTGATGACTGTTATCAATCCCTGTTACGGCAGATACAGTCGGTGGGATGTGATGTCAGCACAGGTATAGACGGAAGGATAGAAATTCAAAAGAGGGAGGTCGTATAAATGGCTCGAAAATCAAGAAAAGTAGATTATGTGAATGTTGGAAATAAAGAAAATTTGGTTACAGAAGCTGAAAACCAGTGTGAAAAAGTTTCACATGCAGCCCTTTATGCAAGGCTTTCCTATGAGAGTGAAAAGAACAGAGAAAGAAATACGATAGAAACGCAGATGGTTCTGCTTCATAATTTCGTAAAAGAACAGAAAGATATCGTGGTTGCAAAGGAATATTATGATATATCTAAAACCGGAACTAATTTTGAGAGAGATGGTTTTAATGAGATGATGCAGGACATCAAAGAGGGAAATATTGACTGTGTTATTGTTAAAGATCTTTCTAGGCTTGGAAGAAATTATGTAGAGGCGGGAAGCTATATTGAAAGAGTGTTCCCATTCTTTAATGTGCGTTTTATTTCGGTGAATGATCATTATGATTCGTTCAGAGATGACATAAGCCTGCTGATCAGCATGTCAAACGTGTATAATGAGTTTTATTCCAGAGATTTGGCAAAGAAAATAAGAAGTTCATACCGGACGAGCTGGGCAAATGGCGAATTTCCTTCCGGTCAGATGGCTTATGGTTATGAAAAAGACAAGGATAATCCTCATCAGCTGATTCCAGATCCGGTAGCGGCACCAGTGGTGAAAAAGATATTTCAGTATTTTATTGATGGAATGACTTATGCAGAGATTGCCCGGAAATTAAATGCGGATGGGTATCTCTGCCCGAAAGCCTACAAGCTGGATAAAGCAGGAAAAGCAAATGAAAAGTCAGCGACATGGACATGGAGTGGAGGAACAGTCCACAAAATCCTTGAGAATCAATATTATGCCGGTGATAGTGTGCATAATCAGTTTACCAATGATTCCTGGGCAGCACAGAGACAGAAAATGAATCAGAAAGAAGAATGGATCATTATCAAAAATACCCATGAGGCACTTGTGAGCAGAAAGGATTTTGATGAGGTACAGGAAAAGATTGGTCATATCGTAAAACGGGTTAATGAAGCTCGTAAATCAAATGGCAATAATGTAAGAGACTTCAACTTTTTCAAGCAGAAAATTGTATGTGCAGACTGTGGAAAAACCATGTATTTATATGGGAAAACAAAAGGCAGTCATCGTAGGTTTTACTGTGGAAATAATAAGCTCCACGGGAAGTGTACGCCACATTCTATCACTGATTTGGAAGTGAATGATTATGTACTGCGTGTGATACGTGCACATATCAATGTATATGTTGAAAATGTAGATTTGATTCGGCGGTTGAATCAAAGACAGGAAAGCATTAAAAAATATGATGTGTTTAACAGGGAAATCAAGAAATGCCGGAAAGAACTGGAAAAAGTGGCAGTACACCGGGAAAGATTGTTTGAGGATTATGTGTGCCGTATTATTGATGCAGAGCAGTATGAAACATTTTCAAAGCAGGATGCGGAAACAGAAAAAGAGATCCAGAATAACATGGAAATTTTATTAAAGCATCAGGTTGGATATGAAAAAAATTTTCACACAGAGGAAGAATGGGAAACATTGATCAATAAATACCGCAATACGAGAACGCTGACAAAGGAAATGGTCAATGCTTTTGTAGAAAAAATCGAAATACATGAAAGCGGTTCTATTACGGTACGTTTGGTGTATGATGATATGTTGGAAGAACTAAGAAAATATGCAAAAGAACGGGAGGCTGAGTTATGCCAGTAACAGAATGTATCGCTGTTTATATCAGACTTTCGTCGGAGGATAATGATGTAGATGGCAGTATAAAAGCTGAAAGTAACAGTGTCAGTGCACAGAGAATGCTGATAAACGAATTTATCAAAAAACAGGACGAATTTACTAACTGTCCAGTAGTTGAATATGTAGACGATGGGTACAGTGGTACAAACTTTAACCGTCCTGGCTTTCAGAGGATGATGGAGGATGCAAAAGCAGGACGTATAAAAAGTATTGTTATAAAGGACTTTTCAAGATTTGGAAGAGATTATCTGGAAGTGGGGAATTATCTGGAAAAAATCCTGCCGGTTCTTGGTATTCGAATTATCTCAATTAACGATGGTTTTGACAGTATCAATTCCTCTGGTTTTACTGGAGGAATGAGTGTAGCGTTAAAAAATATGTTGAACGCAATGTACAGCAGAGATTTGTCCAGAAAAGTTCGTTCTGCTATGAAAACACATGCTAAAAACGGTGAATATATGCCGGCTTTTCCAAAATATGGATATATTAAAGATCCAGAAGATAAGCATCATCTGGTTATAGACCCAGAAGCGGCTGAAACAGTGAAACTGATATTCACAATGGCGGCAGATGGGAAAACTAAAGGACAGATAGCAAAATATCTGAACGAAACCCATGTGCTTACATGCCGGGAGTATATGTGCAGAAAAGGTATAAAAATGCACAGAGAAAACGAAAAAGAAAAGAAACTCTGGTCAGTCACAACAATTTCAGATATGCTCAAAAATGAAGTGTATCTTGGAAAAATTATTTGGAATAAAAAGAGAGTGGCAAGAACAGGAAGCAATAAATTGGTTTCCAATGATAAAGAGGAGTGGATTGTTGTAGAAAATGCACATGAACCAATTATATCCGATGAATTATTCCGGAAAGCAAATGAGAAAGCGTTTACTAACCAGAAAAGAGTTCTTACAAAAAGAGGAGTAGCCTGCCCTATTTTCTTTTGCCCGACCTGCGGAAGAAGACTTGGTTTTACCAGCAGAGAGACTGGGTATCGCTGTATGCAGGCACATATCAGCGGTCTTAGTGGGTGTGCGGAAAGTAAAATGGACAGGAAAGAAGCAGAAGAAACAGTACTGGATGCAGCCAGAAATATGGCACAACTCATTTCGGAAAATCTTGAGAAAAAGAAAAGTGAATGGCATAAAACAATTTTGAAAGAAGAAAATATCGCAACACTGGTAAGTGAAAAAAAGCGACTCTCGTCAAGAAAAATGAAATTGTATTCTGATTATCGTTCGGAAGTGTTGGACAAGGAAGGGTATATGGAAGAACTGGAAAAAACGACTTCCCGTATTTCAGAAATCACTTTGCAGATAGCAGAATTGGAGAATGAGATTGCAGTAGCGAAGAAAAAATGTGATGAAGCAACAGAAAAAGAAATGGAAGTAAATGAGATTGCAGCATTGCAGGATTTTGACAAAATACAGCTGTCGAAGATTATTGAGAAAGTCTTTATTTATGAACCAGGACGTATGGAGATAAACTGGAAGATGGATGACATTTTCTACAAAGAAGAAAAAGCATAAACGGAATAAGATTGTTCGCAGGAGCATCACTGGATGAAAACAGTGGTGCTTTTTGCGAATTAAAAGCAAATTTTTTTAGACTTATATTGACAAAAGCAGAACTGCTTGCACTAACCGCAGCGGATTTCGATTTTGAGAAAGAAACGGTCAGAATCAACAAATCTTATCAGCGGCTACACGGAGAAGATGTGATTACCACACCGAAAACAAAGAAAAGCAACCGCATAATCAAAATGCCGAAGTTTCTTTGTGAGGAAATGCAGGAGTATTTGAAAATGCTCTACGGATTGAAGAAGAAAGACCGCATTTTTACAGTCACAAAAAGTTATCTCCATCACGAGATGGATAGAGGGGCAAATGCCGCAGGAGTAAAGCGTATCCGCATTCACGATCTCCGTCACAGTCATATCAGTTTACTGATTGATATGGGCTTTTCAGCGGTGGCGATTGCAGACCGTGTGGGGCATGAAAGCATTGACATCACTTACCAGTACGCTCATCTGTTCCCATCAAAACAGGTGGAAATGGCAGATAGATTAGATGATTTAGAGAAAGGAGAGATTGCAAATGTCAGCTAAGAACAGGGATAACAAAAACCGTTGGAGAAACATTACGGTAGGATTTCGGGTATCTCCCGAAGAAAACGAACGCATCAACAAGGCGGTTGCCTTATCGGGGCTGCCCAAACAGGAATACTGTTACCGCCGCTGTCTGAATCAGGATGTGGTGGTACAGGGCAATCCGAGAGTGTATAAGGCACTCAAACTGGAACTTGCCGCTGTCCTTACAGAGTTAAAGCGGATTGAAGCAGGGAACAGCGTGGATGAGGAACTGATGAATGTAATTGAACTGATTGCCATTATTCTTGGCGGTCTGAAAGGAGAGGATGAGAATGGAGAATAAAAAAGAAAAGACTACTCCGAATGTATCTGTTGGCGCAGATACGGAGCAGCCAAAAGACTACTCCGAATGTATCTGTTGGCGCAGATACGGAGCAGCCAATTCAAAAAATCGCTGAAAATAGTATATCCGAGTATGAGGAAAATATCAAGAGTTTTGAGGAAATGCAGAGAGGAATGCAGTTGAGTTTAGACCCCTCCTATCTCAAAGCAGTTTCCATGAATGAGCTGTTTGACACCCAGTATCAGAGCAAGCCGCCGTTGATCGACAGTCTGCTCTACCCCGGCACATATATTTTTGCAGGTTCTCCCAAACTGGGAAAGGGTTTCCTGATGGCACAGCTTGCCTATCACATCAGCACAGGCACACCGCTTTGGAATTATACCACCCGAAAAGGAACGGTACTGTATCTTGCCCTTGAGGATGATTACCGCCGCTTACAGGAACGTCTGTATCGGATGTTTGGAACAGAGAGTGCGGACAATCTTTTCTTCTCTGTTTCTGCCAGTCAGCTAGGGAAAGGGCTGGATGAACAGTTTGCAAGGTTTGTGGCAGAGCATACGGACACGAAACTGATTATCATTGATACACTTCAAAAGGTGCGTGAGGTCGGCGGAGATAATTACAGCTATGCCAATGATTATCAGATTATGGCAAGGCTGAAAAGCTTTGCAGACGCCCACGGTCTTTGTATCCTGCTCGTACACCACACAAGGAAACAGACGGCGGATGATAAATTTGATATGATTTCGGGAACAAGCGGACTGCTCGGTGCAGCGGATGGGGCGTTTCTCCTTCAGAAAGAAAAACGGACAGGCAATGCAGCAACTTTGGAAGTATCAGGCAGAGATCAGCAAGATCAAAAGCTATATCTTATCCGCAACACAGAAACGTTATTGTGGGAACTGCAAAGGGCAGAAACTGAACTGTGGAAGGAACCGCCAGAGCCTTTACTGGATGAGATTGACGAACTTGTTATGAAGGATAAATCCTTTTGGGAAGGCTCAGCAACGGAACTGGTTTCGCTGATAAAGGTAGAAATTCAGCCCCATGTCATCACACGAAAACTGAATATTCTTTCAGGGCGATTGTATGCAGAGCATGGCATTTATTATAAGAGTAACCGCACTCACGATGGAAGAAAAATACGGTTTTGGAAAGACGATACGGAAACAGCGTGACAGTTGGTGACGGTTGTGACGGTATTTTTGACAGCGGAGGTGGTAGCGAAATAACCGTCACAACTGTCACATACCGTCACGGAAAGGATGGGATACGATGAGAAATGTGCAAATATCACAGGAATTATTTATGCAGCTGCTCCGCTTTCACTTGATGGAAGATGAGAGTTGCGAGAAAGAAATCAAGCAGGAGTTGGAGAAAAAGTTGGACAGGATGGTCATGCGTGACCTGTTTGGAAAATCAAAAACTGCACCGACAAAGGAAGAACGGGAACAGGCAAGAAAAGAATATCTGGACAGGCGGGGAGTGCCGGAGGGTTTCCGTTGGTAATTCTTTCTTGATGATAAGGACAGGGGTGTGCCACACCCCTGTGAATAACAGACAAGACAGGAAGGGAGTGTTGCAGATGCTAAAGCAGCCGGAAAGAGGAAGCAGAAATGTGAATGATTTCTTTTATGAGATGGAGGGCAGACAGCTACAAAAAATGAACAAGGTACTGGCAGGTGTGGAACTGACGAAAGCAGAGGAAAGAACCCTGATATGGCTTGCCGGATGGGAAGAAAGTACCGTAGATCATCTGCTGTCAGTCATAGAAAAAGCAGCCCGGATACGGGCAGATAAAAGGGGCGGATACGCCCATAAATCTAATCGTGAGTCCGAGAAGTAATCGGACTTTGTTAAACAAAAACAAGCCCTCGGCGTTTGAGAGCGAAATACACCCATCGCACAAAACTAAAGTTTTATGCTCTGTGTATTTCGCCCTGCCGGGAGCTATGCTGTCGATAGGCGGATAGGTTCGTAAACAGGTGCCTATGCACCTACTCACAATAAAGTCGGCGGGAGCCGGGGAAGGAGGATGCTTATAGGCAGACATTCATTTATCAGACAAAGCAAGCTGTCCGATGTGGCAGGAAGGATTGATTATATCTCTAATCCGAAACGGCAGGAATATTTCTATGCGACCTATCAGACAGAAGGAGTAACACCGGAGTTTTGGAAAAATCTTGCAAGAGAAAGTCAGTTGGATTTTAAGGCGAGTGGTTCGGCAGGGAAATGTATTGAAGGGCGTGAGTTTATCATTGCACTTCCTGAAAGTTTTGTTCAGTACAGGGCAGATGATGTGGTAAGGCTTTTTACGGAGAGTTTTCATAAAAGGTATGGTGTGGAGTGTAGTGCAGCCCTTCATCACAACAAGGCAAAGACGAATTATCATATTCATCTGGTATTCAGTGAACGGAAAATGTTGGAACAGCCTGAAGTAAAGATTGCTACCCGGAATATGTTTTATGATGAGCAGGGAAAGCATAGACGCACAAAGAAAGAGGTTTTGGACGAGCAGGGCAATCTTCGGGCAGGATGCAGTATTATCTCCAAAGGGGAAGTTTATGAAAGCCATATTTTCACGAAAAAGGATGAATGGTTTAAGAACAAAGCTTTTACCAAAGAAGTCAAGGAACTGTTTACCGATACGATCAACCGATATGTAAAAGAGGAATCAGAAAAACTATCCGTATTCCAACAAGGCGGTGTATATCTGGCAACCAAGAAAATCGGAAAGAACAATCCGAAAGCAGAGGAGATAAAGGCAGATAATGCGGCAAGGCAGGAATGGAATCGGACAGTTGATGTGGCATTAGTCGAGGGCGTTCCTGAAGAAGATATTTTGAAGATAAAGCAGGAAAAAATTACAGATAAAACGCTGCAATCTATCAGGACACACGGTTGGCTGCCGGATATGTTCCGTCAGATTATCCGAGGTGCGAAAGACTTTTTGCAGGAAGTAATTTTCAAATTTAAACTACCGCCGAAACCTGTACCAAAGATTGATTTGCAGGAATGGAAAGATATGCAGAAGCTCATGTATGAATTGCAGAGACAGTCCATGGAGATAAAACGCACACAGCAGGATATTTCTTCTTTGAAAAAGCAACTGTCACAGTTACGAGGACTATTTAAAGGCAAAGAGCGAAAATCTCTGGAAGGGCGAATTGAACTGTTAGAGGATTTGGAAAAGCGTCTGCATAAGAGTTTGGAACAGATCGTAAAGCGGGAAGGCTATCCCAATGTGCAAGCCTTTCAGAAGGTTTATAACAAGGCAGAAGAATTGATTATAGAATACAACGAAGAACTAAGGGTATGGAAAAATCAGACGGAACAGAAGAAAGAAAAACCGTTGGAGCAGCCGAAAAAAGCGAGTGTACTGGAAAAGTTGCACCGCTATCAGCAGGAAGGCAGACAGCAGCCGAAACGGTCATTCAAGAAAAAATCAATGGATAGAGAACGATAAGAAAGGTGGAAACGATTATGAAGAAAACAATATTTGAAGAAATGGGTGGTACTTATATCAGACACGGGGATTATCTTATCCCCTGTCTTACCTTGCCGGAGGAAGAAGGACAGAGGTTTATAGGCGTATGGGGACAAAGACATTTACGTTATCTGAAAGAATATCGTAGGGTGTATATTTGAATCTGCTTACAAGTGGAAGGCTGAATGATTATTTGGCTGATATAGAAGAACAGGCACAGGGACGCTTTGAAAGGATTGTAGAGCAGATGAAGCAAGCACAGGGAATCACGGAACAGTTAAAGGCAGAAAATCAGATGGAATGGGTAGCGAGAATGAACAATATACAATCGTGTGCAAGGGAGATTGTGGATAAAGAAATGATTTATCAATAAGTGGGATGGTGGAAAGCAAGTTTGAAAAGGGCTTGCTTTTTGCTTTACAATGTGGGTGGCTGATGTATAATTATGATAAAGAGATAAATTAGAATTGACCGAGCTGAAAGCGAAGGATGCTTGTTGCCCGAAGGACAAGAAGATGGAAGTAGAAGAAAACAAAAAAATAATTTTTTATATGAAAGGCTGATTGCAGAATGTCAAAACAAAATATTTATGATAATGATTTATTTTACGAAAACTTCGAGAAAATACGTAGCGAAGAAATCAATTTTAATGATATTATTGAGACACCAATAATATTAGGAATGATACCTGAACTATATGAAAAGAAAGTATTAGATATCGGATGCGGTATGGGGCAACATGCACTTCAATATTCAAAGAAAGGGGCGTTATCCGTTCTTGGAATTGATATATCGGAAAAAATGTTAGCATATGCAAGAAAGAATAATGTTGCCTCTAATATTGAATACAGAAGACTGGCTTTCGAAGAATTGGATGATTTAGAGGAAAAGTTTGATGTTATTACAAGCTCATTGGCTTTTGATTATGTAGAAAATTTTGAAAGGCTTATGAAACAGATTTATAGTCACTTGAATGAAAATGGCAAATGTGTATTTTCGATGTCACACCCGATAAGTACAGCATATGATGGGACTTTTGACAGATATACCAGAACAGAAACTGGAGAAAGATTATATGCTAATCTACGAAATTACGGAATAGAGGGTAAGCGTGTTATTCACTGGGTAGTAGATGAATATGAACTTTATCATAGAACGGTTTCAACATTAATAAATGATATTGTTTCTGCTGGATTTATTATTGAGGAATGTCAGGAATCAAAAGTACCAGAATCAATTAGAGAAAAGCGCGCAGATATGTTTGGAGGGGTTATTCATCAGCCAGACTTTATTTTCTTTAGGTGTGGAAAGCAAAATTGATATTTTATCTATGTAAAGAACCCGACAGCTTCCAGTTTGTAGAGGAGAAGAGGGATAATGAAAGATAAAAGTATTTTAATTAGTGGAGGGATTTACTGTTGATTTTCTAAGCAAAACCGCTTATAATTTGAGTCGGAACATATTGCTATTATCCGCAGTTACGAAGGGTGTGTTATCAATGCCGATAACAAAATGATAACATTAGCTCGTATAGGCAGGATAATATGGATAAATCAGATAATCAAAAGAACTATAAACACGACAACGAATAATCTCTAAACAAAATTGATTAGGTATTGTCGAGTTTGAATAACGGATTAAAATGCCGAAAGCCTGTATTTATGCGGGCTTCCGGCATTTGTTTTATCAAATGGC
>ERZ779664.1102-NODE-1102-length-11481-cov-2.226501_pt1 | contig 11481 bp, 6 predicted proteins | sample MGYA00511478_ERZ779664 | MGnify/ENA primary metagenome ERZ779664 (study PRJEB29588, sample SAMEA2160437) | human gut metagenome | biome: human gut; feature: human-associated habitat; material: faeces | place: Denmark | collected 2008/2010 ...
TCCGGGGCTATTTGATTAATTGTTTAACTCGTCCCATTTTAACGGGACACTAATGGTATGAGATAACTAATGTAGAGCCTTTTTCTGCGTCAATACTAAAGTTACCGTTGATATCCGAGATAACTCCTGTTGTTGTGCCCTTTACAACAACATTCGCTCCGATGATACTCTCACCGGTCTTGTCCACAACCTTTCCTTTGATTTGCTGCACAGCCTGCCAAGTGGAGGCCATTGCATTTACGCTGACTAATAGTATCATATATAATGCCAATATGATACGTGTTTTTCGTAATGCCATAAATTTAGTTTTAAAATTAAACGATTATTGATTTGTTTGAATTACTTATTTGTCCAGATTCAGTATGAGTTTATCTTGACCTCTTTCAATGACGATTTGGTTGGAATCGAAAGGTGCCTGACAATAAGGATTGTTGTATCGGTATTGCCAACGTAAGGGTTTCTCGTTGCCGTTTACTGTGAAAGACTTATCCCAGCCGTATGTAATGATACCTTCGGAGGGTGATGTATAGCTGACGTTGAGTCCGTCTGTCTTAACTGCAGCTTTCTGTATGGCTCCGATGAATTTAGCGAAACTGCCCCATTGCTGTTGCGAACCGGTTTCGCATATCCATACGTTTTGTTTGCCTTTAGCCGTGAGGTCGCACAGCACCTGTCTGTCATCGGCTTTCAATTCGGTAGCAGCGTGCGAATAGAGGGCTACGTATCCGTTGTTCTTGCGTCCGAATATCCAGTGTCCGGCTATGTGTACTTCGTCGAATGCTGCAACAGGGAAGTAGGCGTGGGTGAAGTCTTTCTGCTTGTTGGCTGGTATGTTGTAGATACACACTACTACGTTACGTTGTTGTGCTGCACGAGGCAGTATCTCATTGCCCGACCAATGATTGGGTGACCAGCGCAGATTCTTTCCACCCGGGCAGTTGGTGTAGACCAGTGCTTCGTTACTTAAAGTAGCTTGCCAGATGTGTTGCTGGTAGCCGGGAGCTCCTTTTCGGTAGTCCATGGCACAGCTTAACATATAGTCGGCTGTACGATAGGTTTCAATATTGGCTTCGGAAAGTGCGAAGCGGTCGCGACGCAGCTGGGCTTGTTTGCCTGCTTCGGTTGTTTGTGCTTCGTCTTTTTGGATGTAGTCGTTATAGTTACGATACGGCCATACATCGTATTTCTCTGATATTTGTTTGGACATGCGGATGGCCATGGGATGGATGAACTCCTGCATACCCCAAAACAGATGACAGTCTTCTTCCTTGTCGTAGGAAAGGCCGTATGCAGGAGCATCTTCTACGTTGATGCTGACACGCTGTTTGCTGAGCATGGGGGTATTGTAGTCGGTGGCGATGTCGCAGATGATTTGCGGGCAGCGGTAGTTGCTGCTTGCCAGCGCTACGGGAGCCATAACCGGGTTTACCTTGAAAGTACCCACGCCGAATACAAGGCGGGTGAGTGAAGACGTGAGGTGTGCACCGTTGATGAGCGAGGTGACATAAGTGCGTCCGCTGGCTGAGGCAAGGTAACCGCGATAGTTGTTGAGCGCAAGGTCGAACATGAGCAGGTCGAGTACGGCTTTTGCTTTGTTTCTTATTTGTTTGTCTTCGGCAAAGTCATAGAGATTGGCTAGAAGCAACACCTCTACGTCGTAGTAAGTGGACATCCATTCGCTGAATCCGAAACGGAAGCGCCAGTTGAGCCAGTTATTGATGAGGGGTAGTGCGTGCTTGATGTGTTGCTTGCCGGTCATGCCGTTGGTGAAACGTTCTTTTTTATAGAGCTGACCAGCGAGCAGTTCGGCTGTATGATACAGAGCCTGGTGGTTTTCGGTGTGGTAGCAGCGATAGGTCGTGTCGCGGCGTCCGTCGTCCCACCAATATTTAAAGTCGAGTATGCGCTCTTTGATGTCATCTTTCATGTCTTCGGGCAGATACTTCTGTTGGTTGTCAAGATATACCATGCGGAGCAGGCAGTTGAGGGCAAAATCGTTACAGTCGCGATTGGACTTGATGACTGCAAGCACGTCTTGCAGATTTTCTCTCTCAACGGATAATCCTGCTGTAGCCCGGGCTGCCTGACGGAAAACACTGTAAAGTCCTTTTTCGTCTCCGTTTTCAGCATAGTACTGCAGGAACTCGTTGCGACGGCTTTCGTAGGTTCCTTGCGGACTGCTGTAATAAGAATCAGTCTGTGCCATAATAGTAGGCAGGCAGCAGAAGAGGGTGGTAAATAATAATAGATATTTCATTTTTTCAGTTTATTTTGTTTTAATCGTAATATCCGTTCCATTCGTAAGGGAATGGGATTCTTTTGTAATAGTCAAGTGAATGACGGGGCTGTTCCAGTTCCTGAGGAATGGGCTGGCCCGAATATTCCTGGAAGAAGAGCAGGCAGGCATCTCTCCACCAAATGGCTTCTTCTTCCTGATATTTCAGCAGGGAGGCTACGTGGCGATAGCGCTCCTTGTCTATCTTTCCTTCTACCTGAGTCCATAGCTGTTGCATTTCACGTACTTCGTCTACACCTTTGTAATAGTGGAAGACAAGCTCGTTCCACAGTGTCCGGCCCGAAGGCATTGAATAATTCCATGGCAGTCGATGGAACCATAGCAGATATTCTTGCGGACAGTTGGTAAGGCTGTTGAATTGTTCGCATACGGGTTTATGGTATTGCAATACTGCACCGCTTCCAGTTTTTGTACGGTTTATGCCTATGCTGTCGCGTGTCACCTTGTGATAGTCAAAAGCAGTCCATACAGGGTCATCGTGCCAAGGTTCCGGCCCGTTGTGGGTTCCGTAATTCATGATGTGGTTCAGCCCCAGCGGCATGGTGTAGTTGACGTATGTTTCTCGTGACATAAGCATTATTTTCAGGATAGGAGCTATGACTTCTTTTTCGTTGGAGAAAGTCATTCTAATCCATTCGTTGGCAATGTTCTGTGACTTTTCGTCGGGATTCCAGGCTAAACGTCCGAAAGCATACCAGTTGGCTTGTCCGAACAGTTGTCCGGTCCAGTTGATATCACTGCCAATATTAGGTACTCCTGCAATGGCTGAGATATGGTGGCTTTTTTCATATCCTTGTAGTATTTTGGAGACGGTTGAGCCTTGGCCATTTGCGTAAGTATCGGATTGGAGGACTTCTTCAAACAGGGTTCCGAGATAGACCAAATGGTGTGTGTGTCCTAAGTTCTCCTGTGTTATTTGTACTTCCATGGACAGGGGGGTATTGGGCATGCTGCCGAATAGCGGATGGAATGGCTCGCGTGGCTGGAAGTCGATGGGACCGTTCTTGGGCTGTACGAATACATTCCGGTTGAATTGGCCATCCAAAGGTTTGAACTCGTTGTAGCCTGTAATCACTCTGTCGACATGTCTTTCGTTCTGATAGACAAAGGCTCTCCAGAATACGATACCACCAAATGGTTCCAAGGCTTTGGCCAGCATGTTGGCTCCGTCAGCGTGCGAGCAGCCATAATCTTGAGGACCGGGTTGGCCTTCGGAATTGGCTTTGACAAGAAAACCGCCAAAGTCGGGTATGATGGAATAGATTTCCTGTACTTTCTTTTTCCACCATTCTCTTACTTGCGGGTCTTTGGGACTTGCTGTCTTCAGGCCTCCAATTTCTTTGGGTGCACTGAATTTGGCAGTCAGATAAACCCGTATACCATAAGGACGGAAGGCATCGACCAGGCCTGAAGCCTTTACCAGCCATTCACGGCGCAGACTCTTGGCTTCTGCGTTGACATTATTCAACACGACACCATTAATGCCGATGGAGGCGTTGGCTCGGGCATAATCCTTATAGCGGTCGTCGTTCTTATGCATGGGCAACCGCTCCCAGTTCCAGAGGCTGTAGCCAGCATAGCCACGTTCTATGGTACCGTTCAGGTTATCCCAATGATTCAGAACCCGGTAACTGATTTTAGGATTTTCCTTGATGAACAGATTATCCAGATTCTGCTGTGTCTGCATCAGTCTGAGGTAATGGAATATACCATATAAGGTTCCTTTATCGGTTTTGCCGGCAATGATGATGACCTCTTGTTGCTCCATTTTCCGGCTGGCAATTATATAGCCTTCATCGGTCAGTTGGTTTATGCTGTCGGTCAGCAGTGCTTGTTGGCAATAAGGTGCTATGGTTTGCAGTGTTCCTGCAATCAGTGTTCCGTCTTTTACTTTCTCTGTTTCGTTCAGACTGAGTTGCAACATACCTTGCAGGCCTCTTTCCAATTCCTCCTTGGCAGCTTGTAGCTGGGGTGAATTTGCCGGGAACAGGATGTATCTGTTCTTTTTCTGATATTCATGGAGCAGGCGGGTATTATCTGTTGGCTTGTAGCGCAGCCACAGTTCATATCCGTTCTCTGCATGCAAATAGCAGCAGGCAGAAAAATATGCGGCAATCAATAGAAATAGAATCTTGGTATTCATACGGTTACTGTTATTATGCAGAGTTTACGTTTGTTATTTTTCGAGCAGGGCGGTTGCACACCACATCATGGGTGCCTGTCCGTGCATGTTGCCCGGCAGTGTCTTACGGTTCAGATAGAAATTGCGGTCGTTGTTCTTGTTGGTTCCTTCGCACACGCCGGCAAGGTCGCCTTTTTCGTCCAACTGGCCTACCAGTGCAATCCAAGCTTTCCGTGCGGTAGGACCAAATGAATCTTCATCCAGCCAACCTTTTTTCACTCCTTTAATAAGAGCATAGGTAAACATGGCAGAACCGGATGTTTCGCTCCAGGAAGTTTTATCGTCTATGAGTTGTCCCCATAGTCCGTCTTCTTTCTGGTATTCTTGCAGTGTCTTCATCATCTTACGATACGATTCCATAATACGGCTGTAGTTAGGATTGTCTTGTGGAAGTGAACTGAGTAGTTCTGTCATGCCGGCAGCCATCCATCCGTTACCACGTCCCCAAAAGAAAGGGGCATCTTCAGCGTGATAGAACAAGCCGTTGGGACGTTGTATCTTGTTGAGATAAGTAACCATCTCTGCTGCGGCCCGGTCAATGTATTTGCGGTCTTTGGTCACAAGATAGGCTTGTACTTGTATACAAGAAATCATGAACATATCATCAATCCAGTAACGTGTCTGCCATGACAGATTCTTGTCGAGTAAAGCCTGATATTCTGCTTTATGTTTGGTATTGCGAGGCATTTTCCATTGTTCGTCGGCGTACCACATTCCCATGTGATAGTATATCTTATTATTCGTCTGGAGATATAGTTGGAGAGGTATACAACCGAATACAGTATGGTCTACATGGTCGGGTTTGGGTTGTAAGTAGCGCTCAGGGCCAAAAATGGGTAAGAAACGGTCTTCCAACAATGAAAGCAGGCGGGAGTCTTTTCTTACCTGTGCATAGCGCAGTGCACCGAACCATGCGCAAGTTTCAGGATAGGTGATTTCGTTGGGAGGTGCCGGATTTCCGTTGAAATTAGGATGAGGTACTTCTACAAAGCGTTGACTCAGCAAGTCTCCTACAACCTCGGGTGAGGCACTGCTTGGCCAGTCTTTGAATATCTTTCCGGGTTTCCCGGCGTATGCATAGCAGGCGAATGTCAGCAGGATGATAGTTAGAAAGTTTTTCATATCTTTTGTGTTTTAAGAATTAGCTTTTTTGTTTAATGATTCTAGATTCTTGGGGGAATCATGTTTTGTAACTCCGGTTTTCTGATGACAAAAGTAGAATGGGCGGAGAATGTTTGCTATATGTTTTTGAGACATTTTAGTATGAGTAAGGCAAATGACACAGATAAGGACAAATATGGCAGAAATACATCCTAAAATTAAAGCTTTAGTATGGCTTCTGACTGAATATTTCCTTTATGCGTTGCATGTCGAACTTGGGTGTGCGGTCATAATTGTAGATTCCGTTCTGTTCTTGTTCGACATCGGTGAGTTGTGTATAGCAATAGCCTGATATATGTTTGTATGAAAGAATTACATCGGTAATTTCTTTCAGACGTGCATAAAACTCTTCCAATGTCTGTGGTCCTTTTCCATACCCCCAACTGTTTTGGGAGAACTGTTTTCCCGATACCCATTTGATACCTCCATATTCGTCGATAAAGTATGGTTGTCCGTTGTATCGGACTTCCATCTTAACGTCTTTCTGTGTAGGTATGCCATTTTGGGGTTCTAAACGTTTTTTCATTTCGGGTCCGTTCTGAGCATAGTGGTGTACACTCCATATATCGGTTATGACATGATAGTTTCCACTGGCATCATTGACTGGACGGTTGTCAAGTAAGTGACATAGGCGGTAGGTATCGGCTATGAGACGGTCATGCTGTGCAGCTTGTTCCATGTTGTTGGGACGGTCCCAGGTTTCGTTGAATGGAGTCCAGCAAATGATGGATGGGTGATTCCTGTCACGTTCCACGATTTCACTCCATTCAGACAGAAAATTGCGGGCTGCTTCCGGACTGCTGGTGTTGACTCCCCAACTTGCCGATTCTCCCCAGGTGAGATAACCCAAGCGGTCAGCCCAATAATGATAGCGTTCTTCAAATACTTTCTGGTGCAGGCGTGCGCCGTTGAATCCGGCAGCCATGCTCAGTTCTATATCGCGTTTTAAGTCGTTGTCGGTGGGTGCAGTCCATATTCCGTCTGGATAGTATCCTTGATCGAGTACAAAGCGAAGATAGTAGGGCTTGTTATTCAGATACAAACGGTTCCCTTCAATATGTATTTTGCGCATTCCGGCATAAGAGGTTACTTGGTCTATAATCTTACCGTCTTTATTTCTGATGTATAACTCTATGTTGTACAAAAAGGGAGATTCGGGTGACCAGGTTCTGATTTTCTTGAGCGGAAGTTCTATACTGAGCGGAGTGGCAGCATTTACAATACGTCGGCAGACTATTTTATCATCTTCTTTTATGACGGCTTCCACTTGCTGGCCGGCAGACAAGGCATAGAATTGAGGGAGGATAGTAAAGCTTTTCTTGTCCAGTTCAGGTAGAATCTGGAGGTTTTTGATACCAAATTGGTCTACTGGTTCCATCCATACAGTTTGCCATATTCCGGTAACCCGTGTATATTCGCAACCTTGTGAATAGTAATTGCCAGATTGTTTGCCACGGGTTTGCATACCGCTTCTACAGTTATCTTCTACACGAACTACCAGGTGATGTGGTTTCCCATCACTGACAGCAGTGGTTATGTTGACATCAAACGAAGAACTGCCACCCCAATGACGTTTCATTACTTTACCATCGATGTAGATTACCGAATAATAGTCGATGGCTCCGAAATGTAATATCACTTGTTTTCCTTTCCATGAGTCAGGTATTTGTATACTACGGTGATACCACATGGCAGGAATAAAGTCTGTATATCCAACACCGGATAGCTTACTTTCCGGACAGAAAGGAACAGTGATGAAGTTTTCAAAACCTTGACTGTTATAAAGTTTACGATTCATGCCCGACTGGCCAAAATCGAATGTATATGTCCATTGTCCGTTCAAGTTTATCCATTCCGAACGTTTCAGTTGTGGGCGAGGATATTCCGGCCGCGGCAGTTTACTTTCTTTTGCACAAGCAAAAGAAAGGTTCATCAGAACGATGACAATATATAAAATAGCTTTTTTCATACGTATGTCGTTTCTGGTTGATAGAAAGGCTTCTTGTTGTCTCTTTACAGACTATTCAGCAGCTCCACTTTCCCCTCATTCACCAGTTTCAGTATCAACTCACCGAACAGTGTGTTTTGCCAGGCAAACCATGGGCGGGTGAATTTGGCGGGGTTGTCTTTGTGGAAGGATTCGTGCATGAAGCCAGTACCGGCATCGGTGTCCATGAGGGTCTTGATACACCATTTGATTTCCTCGTCGTCCTGACTGGTGAAGGCTTTCATCATGATGCTCATGGGCCATATCATGTCATAACCTATGTGTGGACCACCGATGCCTTCGCCTGCTGTACCACGGAAAAAGTAAGGATTGCTGGTGCTCCATACAAAGCGGCGGGTGTTCTGATAAATGGGGTCGTTGATGTCTACGTCGCCCAAGTAGGGCATGGCCAATAGGCTGGGTACGTTGGCGTCGTCCATGAGCATGTGATTGCCGAAACCGTCGACCTCGAAGGCATAGATGGGGCCAAACTCGGGATGGTTGTAGACAGCGTATTTCTTCAGAGCTGCTTCTACTTCATTGGCCAAGGCTATGCATTCATCGGCCAGGTCGGGACGATGGTTGACGGCGGTCAGTATTTCGGCTGCTTTACGCAGCGATGATACTGCAAAGAAGTTGGAAGGGATGAGGAACTGGAAAGTAGTGGCATCGTCGGAGGGGCGGAATGAAGACACGATGAGACCTACGGGATTAACTGGTGCACCAAGTCCATCGTTGTTCAGTGTGTCGAGTGCACGCTCTGTCTTGCGTTGGAAGTTGTAGGGGCCTGTCCCGTCTTTGCGCTGCTGCTCCTTGAATGTTTGCAGTATGTTGGCTATGGCCTTGAGCCATTCATTGTCGAAGATGCTGGCATCGCCCGTCTCTTTCCAATATTGGTAGGCCAGACGTAGTGGGTAACATAGAGAATCTATTTCCCATTTTCTTTCATGTAATTCAGGTTTCATGTCGGTCAGGTCGGACATCCATTCTCCTCCCACAGCTCCGTCATTGAAAGCATTGGCGTATGGATCGATATTTATACATTTAAATTGTCTGCGTATCACTCCTTCGAGCATTTTCTTCAATTCCGGGTCTTTATTCGCTAATTGTATATAAGGCCAAACCTGTGCTCCGGAGTCACGTAGCCACATGGCATGAATATCACCTGTATAAACAAAAGTATCAGGTTTGCCATTTGTTGTGCGATAATGGACTGTCGTTTCGAGGGTATTTGGAAAACAATTCTCGAACATCCATGCCAATTTTTGATTAGTAAGTAGCTTTTTCACCCTGATGATTTCTGCTTCCACGGCTTTTGATGTAAAAAGACGCTTGTTTACGGGTGGACGATTACTTTTATAAGCGGCAATTTCAGCTGCTTGATTGACCACATTGGTATGATCCTTAGCCAGGATAAGTTCTGTAGCTTTAGCATGGCCTCCCATTAATAGGGTAGTTGTGATAATGCATATTCCGATGTTTCTTTTCTTCATATCTCTATTGTTTTAATAGGGTTATTAAAAGTGATTATTGCAAATCGATTCCGCCTAGTCTTCCATACATTTCTATGAAAGCAGCTTGTGTCAAGAGCCATTTTTTCTCGTTTTTATCTGTGCCGCTCCAATCTGTCTGGAACAAGCCCCGTTCATCTCTGGCATGATGCCATGCGTAATCAAGACTTTTCTGGAAATCGGTTAGATAAGTCTTGTTATGGTCTATCTGATAAAGTTCAATAAAGCCTCTAAGCATAACTGCTGTGAACCAGATATTTCCTTTTTTCAGTAATTGGAATGTTTGTCCGTCTGGAGAGGTGAACTGAGTGAAGAAGTGCTTGTGACACGCTTCTGCTATATTTTGTGCATCTTCCAGATAACTTTTCTGTTTGGTAATTTGATAGAGTAGGGCAGCTGCCTGCATCATTTGTCCACTGTTATAGGCAAATTTGGCACGACCGATTTTCTTGTTGAGTGAGATGTTGTCAAAGTATAGATGATCTTTTGAGTCTTCCAGGTTCTTTTTAGTCCATTCGTATAACTCTTTTCCTTCTTTTAAATAGGCATCATCTTGAGTAGCTTGAAATAGTTTGAGAGCGAATACGGCTCCCGGTGCATTAGAACAAGTATTTTTAGATTCCTTCTTTTGTTCGCACCAGTAGATTCCTCCGCCGAGTACGTCATCTTTACCACTAAGGATAAACTTCCATATTAGTTTAGCTTTCTCCAGATAAGCTTGTTTTCCTGTCATACGATAAGAATCGGTAAAATCGATACCTAACCAGACGTTGTCATCATAAAAACGATCGGAGAGAGGTTGACTGCTGATATAAGATGAGTAAGCGAATGGTTTCCTTCGTGTGTCGAAATACTCTTCTAATCCGGGTAGTACTTTATTTTCCAAAAGTTTTTTATACTTTTTATTTTCAGTGCTCTCCAGTAGTGCATTTACTGCAGAGAATGTACCCGAATACGGCCAAAGGTAGGAATATTCATTGCGTCTTTTTGCTTGTTCTTCTGATGCCAGATAAGTTGCCTTATTGTCTTGGTTAAAAGGATAGTTCTCACGTAACAGACACGTGTTGGGTGCTGCATAGTTTTGGTAAAGAGAATCTAGGGTCTGCTGTGCTCTTTCTACGTCGGGACTGGCATTCGATAAAGTTAATGCACAAATAATATTCACTAATAAGTAATGCATGATTTTATTATTTTATAAATGATTATTGCATAAAAATATTTACTTGCTTCCACTTGTCTTCAGTATCATTCGCTACTTCTGTTCCTGGTGTGGAACGTCCTTCCTTTACATACTTTCTGATGAGTCGTGTCATTTCTTTTACTTCCTGTTTATAGCGTTTATCATGGATAATATTTTCTTTCTCTGATGGGTCTTTTTCAAGATCAAATAGCTGCATTGGAGGTAGTTGGGCCAAATCAGCAGGCTTATTGGGGTATCCCCATCCGCCTGAACCTCCATTAAAAACTAGTTTAAGTTGTGGTGTGCGTAGAGACAAATATCCTTTCCCTGATTCATAAATAAGGTCCTTTCGGGTAGAAGTCCCTTCTTTACTTAATATAGGCCACATACTGTAACTATCTACAGCCTCTTCAGTTTTTAGTTTATGATTGACCATTTGTGCAAAGGTCGCATAGAAATCGGTAAGAGAAACAAGGGAATTACTTATTTTATTCGAGAACTTCCCTTTCCAAGATACTATTAGAGGAATTCTGTGTCCTCCTTCGTAAATATCTGTTTTATATCCTCTGTAAATATAACTGGGAAAATGACCTTGCTTTTCCATTTCTTTTACGCCGATATAAGGAGCACAGCCATTATCAGAAGTAAAAATAATGATAGTATTATCCAATTGGTTATTTTTCTTCAATGTTTCCACGATTTGTTGTACCATATCATCTATCATGACTACAAAATCTCCGTAGGCTCCTATTGTTGTTTTACCTTTATATTTGTCTGACGGCAACACTGGTGTGTGTGGTGCTGTAATAGGCAAATATAGGAAGAATGGTTTTTTACTGTTACGCTGTTTGTCAATATAGTCTATACTATGACGTATTATGTTTGGTAGACAATCCTGTGGATCAAAGCCGGCTCCTGCCACTCCTCCGTGCATTAAACCGAGTCCCTTCTGCGGTTCAATGATATGGTCGGGAAGAGCAGTTACTTTATTGTTTTCTACATAAACATAAGGAGCTATGTCAAGAGAAGAAGGTATACCATAAAAATAGTCGAATCCTCGGTCTGTGGGACCATTTTTTATAGGTAATGAAAAGTCTACATCTTTCTTATTTTTCGCATTTTGAGGATATCCCCAATCCCAGCCTAAATGCCATTTTCCAATAC
>ERZ779664.1109-NODE-1109-length-11462-cov-2.385114_pt1 | contig 11462 bp, 11 predicted proteins | sample MGYA00511478_ERZ779664 | MGnify/ENA primary metagenome ERZ779664 (study PRJEB29588, sample SAMEA2160437) | human gut metagenome | biome: human gut; feature: human-associated habitat; material: faeces | place: Denmark | collected 2008/2010 ...
CGAGGGGGTCCCCCTCGGTTGGAAAAACATTGTCTTATGAACTTTTCAAAAAATCTTACACACTTTTCTTGACAAACCCAAGTGTGTAAGTTAGAAAAATAACTTGCACACTTTATTTTACAGTCTCGCCTAAGTTATAGATAAATATACTTTTAGTGTAAAAATATTATTTATATTAGTTATTTCTAATTCTCCAGAATATTTATCTATAATTTTTTTTATTGATTTAATACCAAATCCATGATTTTTCGAATCATCTTTAGTTGAGTTAATATCGTTATTCTTTATTTGTATTTGTGACGTAACAGGATTAGTTATAATAATTATCATAAAATGGTTTAAGTGTTTTATGACGATATTTATCTCTTTTTTTATATCAAAACTAAATTTCTGGCAAGCTTCAATAGCATTATCTATAGCATTTCCAAAGATAATACATAAATCAATATTGTCAATTTCATTTTTATTGATAACACCTTTAAATATAATTGTTGTATTATGTTTTTCTGCGACTTTACTCTTGTCAGATAACAAAGCATCCAATATGTAGTTACCTGTATTATACTTGTTTGGTTCAGAAATAATCACATTTGACTTTTGTATAAAGTCCTTAGCTGATTCTATATCATTGTTATTTAGATATATGTCTAGAGCTATCAACATATTTTTATAGTTGTGTTTAAACTCTCTCAAAGATTTTGTACTTTCGTTAAGACTATTATAATATTCGATTTGATTGTCCAATTGTTGATTTGTTATTTCGTTTATCTTTTTATAATAGTTTTTTGTTATTATATTTGAAATACATATGGGATAAATTAGACTAGCTGCAATAATAATTGCAATAAATAAGAAAGATAAAATTCTATACCATATATTAAAAGTATTGTTTTCTGGTATATCTGTTAATATGATTGCCAGTATTCCGCATACATAAAGCGTAAATAAAATTAGTGCTTTAATGCCTTTTCCAGTGGATATATAGAAATTTTCAAATAAAAATGTTGCTTTATCTGATTTTATTAGAATTAAAAATATAGTTGAAATTATATTTATAGAAAAATCAATAATGTATTTTATTATTTCTAAATTGCAGAAACCATTTATTATAAGAGTTAGTGAAGAAGTTACAGCCAAAATTATTGCTTGATATAAAGCCGTTGTATAAAGTATTGGTGAATATCTTATATTCGCAATTGTAAATAAAGGAAAAACAAATGATGCAATAATAGAAAGTACAAAATATAAGTTCGAATTTATTAATATGTACGATGGAAAAATAAAAATAATTAAAAAGAAAAAATACGGTAAGGAATGATCTTCCCATTTAAAAATTTTACTCCCACAATAGAACTATTTAATAGTGTAAGGATTAGTTCAAATATAAAAGCTGTACTCATATCACTTTATAATGCATTATCATTCAAAAATGTCTTAAGCGCAGATTTAAAATACTTAAGTTGATCTCGACTGATTTTTGCGTACTCCCCATTTGTGAATTTTATGGAATTTTTATTATATGAATCAATGTATAAGAAGTTTATTACAAATGATCTATGCGTTTTGAAAAAACAGTTTGTAGGTAATAAAGAATACACTTTTGCTAATGTTTTTGGACAGTGTATGCTATCATTAGCAAGTCTTATAATAGAATTTTTGCCGTCAGCTTCTACATATATAATATCTTTTGTGCTTATTTTTATTACATCGCCTTCTCTATTAATTGAAATTGGATAATATGTATCCATCTTTTTTCTGTACGAATTTAAAGCCTCATATAAATTATTAATATTCAAGGGCTTTATAAGGAAACGAAAAGTTTCGTATTGGAATGTATCATAGACTATTTCAGGAAAGCTTGTAAGGAAAATTATTGTGCATTGTTGATTGATTTTACGCAATTCTTTTGCTGTTTGCAATCCATTGAGATCTGGCATCTGATAATCTAAAAAAATAATATCAAATCTTAAATCATTCAACAGACTTTTTCCATTGTAAAATATTTCAACAACTGTATCTAAGTTATATTTGCTAGAGTATAAATATATTTCTTTCTTTAATTGTTCGCAAAACAATGGTTCATCATCACAAATTGCGATTAACATAAACATCCGTTCTCCTTCGATTCACTTCTGTATAAGCACGATTTACTCCCAGAGTTCCCTTTTTTATCAAAATATTGATTATTTTGTAGAGGAAGGGAGTTAGGGAGTGATAAATTAATGCTCTGGTCGGCAATTTATTATTTAGTAAAATCATTTTTTGGATAAAGAGATGGATTAAAATATTGATCCAAATCACGTATTATTTTTATTAGGGTTATTATTTGTTCAGTGGACCAATGTCTGATTATTTCTTCAATTTCAAGTCTCGAAATATCTGTATTCTCTATTGGCTCAGCAACAAGATGCTCTAATTTTGTATTAATTATGTTAGCAATCTCTTCAAGTCTTTTTAATGAAACTTCTGTTATTCCACATTCTATTTGGCTTACATAACTTACGGAAACATTCAATAATTCAGCCAACTGAGCTTGTGTAATATGTGCTTTTGTTCTATATTTTTTAACCCTTCGACCGATTGCAACATAATTAATCATTTTAATCACCACTTAAATTGTATCAGTTATAAATAAAATATAAAGTAACTTATATATAAAATATTTTAGCTATAACTAAAATGGAGTGTGAATATGGATAAAGACATTGGAAAATTAATAAAAAAAAAGAGAGAAGAACTTGGTTTTAGTATACGTGAATTGGCGAAAAAAATAGATATGTCACCTGTTTATCTATGTAACATTGAGAATGGAAAGAGAAATCTGCCATCAGATTATAAACTATTATTGATAGCTAATGTTTTGTTTCTATCGCAAGACGAAAAAATTACTTTTTTTGATAAGATATCGGAAAGCCAACAAAAGATTCCAATAGATGTAAATGAATATTTGTTTGATAAAAAAGAGGCAATCATTTTTATCAGGTCAGCAGAAAAATATGATTATAAGAATAGTGATTGGGAAAAATTATTTAAATATCTAAAAAAATAAAAATAAATTTTTAAAATTATTTTTTTATCAAATTTGTTCTCAATTTGAGAACAAATAAATATAGAAAAACTTGAAATTAATAGGAGCAAATATATGTCAAAGTTTTCAACTGTATATAACTTCCATTTTGATATAAGATGTCCTTGTTGTCAAAAAAGGTTAATGACAATTAATCTTTTACAATATAAAATGCCGATTGTAAGCATATTTTCAAAGGATGATAGCGGAACACATAATACCGAAACACGATGCCCAATATGTAAATCCTTTGTAGCAGTTGATGTATAAAATTAAATATAAAACTTAGTACGAGCCTACAGCCGGAAACGCTGACCTATTCAGTAGGAACGAGCTTACGAAATGCCGACAAGTTATAGCTTTTAATGCTATTACCTGTCGGCATTATTTTTTGCCTTTTTGCGTTAAAAGCAGAAAGGGTAAAATGTTTAAAAGAATCAGAAGCCCTCCGTTCGATTTGAAAATTAGTATTTCAAATTTGAATGGAGGATTATTGATGTCGATTTATTATATTGAAGATAAAAACGGTGATTATTTCTCTACCGATAGGAAAAAGAGATTTATCAGATTATCAGGAAAGGCAGCTTACGAATATTTATCTGCTCATAGAGAAAAGAGGTTTTATAAGCTGGCACCCGAAGATGAGAGTGAGGAAAATGTATTCATAGAGGTTCCAACCTCAAAAGTCAGCCATATTCGCAAGGACGAGCGACGCGCTCAATATGTTGCAGATATAAGGAAGAAAAGTGGAATCAGCGAGATTTCTTTATACGCCATAAAAGGAAGCGATCACGGCGAAAGATGTACGGGCGAAGAACTGATCGAGGATGTCGCTATTGATGTTGAGAGCACAGCTATACATAATATAGAGCTTGAAAAGCTCTATCAGGCTGTTCAATCACTATCAGAAGATGAACAGGAGCTTGTAGCCCGTCTGTATAGCAAGAAGCCTACAACAATTATTGATTTGTCAAAGGAATGGAACGTCCATTATTCCACCATAAGCCGCAGGCATAAGGCTATTTTGAGAAAGCTGAAAAACTTTTTGAAAAATTCTTAAAAAAGTCTGCAAAAAATTCTGAAAAAGTGTGGAATAAAGGGTGAGAGGGTAATTTCCCTCTTTTGCCAAAGAATACGGCAAGCCCTTTGACAACCGAATATCAGCACATCAGAAACTTTCCCTTTGTTGTCCGGCACGGACAAGCTACAGAAGCGAACGCTGCTATGCAGCCTTCAGGACTTCGACCTTGATAGGCACAATCAAGGAGGGCGATGACAGGCAAAGGGCATAATGATACTTCCGTTTAGTCACAGTCCGAGCGTTAAAAGCGTCGCAGGCAATGAGAGCGGCTACGGGCGATCCTCGTAGTATGCCGTAAGGCTTATGAGGTCAATATGCGTTGACCGTCTGATGTGTTCCCGTTCGGGGGAGTTGAGAACGAATACCGAACAAAAAGTCGCAGTACAGCAGAGCCAATCATTACACAGCTCGCGGCAAACTATGTCCTTAATGGGAAAGCACTCACATTGCCGCTTGTGTTGCGCTGCTCTGTTGCGACTTGGCATCAAAACGGACAGCTACCCTAAAATAAGCTGTTCGTTCAATATGGATGCATTAAAACGAAAACAGCGCGCATCTACGACGGGTGCGCGCTGATTACATAATACGGAGGTATGATTTTGAGAGTTTACAGAGGCGAAGTCTATTTAGTAGATTTCAGACAAGGCTTTGGCAGCGAACAGGGCGGTATCCGTCCGGCTGTCATCGTCCAGAACAATATAGGCAACAAACACAGCCCCACGACAATCGTTGTCCCTGTCACATCAAGACAGACAAAGGCGCATATTCCTACGCACGTCAGAGTAAAAGGCGCTTGCTTTTCAAAGAGATCGCTGGCGCTCACGGAACAGGTTGTGACCATTGATAAAAGAAGAATTATCAGAAAAATGGGCAACATCAAGCTCAAATCACTTCTCAAAGTCGGTGCTGCGCTTATGATTGGCTTAGGACTGGATAACAATACATTCAAAGGAATTAAAAAATGATAGGATTTATAATTGGCTTATTCGTCGGCGCTTTCCTCGGAGTAGTGGTGATGTGCTGCTGCTGTGTAGCTTCAAAGGCTGACGATGAGATGGAGAAAATGGAAATAAACACAGATAGAAATTACAAGGACAAGGAGTGAGAGTTATGGATAATAAGGTGAATGTGACAGAAGCACAGGAGATGTTTTTTGAATATGGCGATATTGTTTCTATTGATGACGTAATGAAAATGCTCCATATCGGACGTTCTAAAGTATATAAGATGTTGCAAGAAAAAGAGATTAAACACGTTAGAATCGGCGTGAAATATATCATTCCCAAAAAGAGCATTGTGGAATTCATTGAAAAAAACCAAATCGCATAATTGCATAAGCCGACTGATGTGCTATAATTATTGTGTTGAACATTGGTCGGCTTTTTCGGAAGGAGGATATAATGCCGACAACAGGTTTTTTAGCCGTAAAGAATGGTAAGTATTACGCCGTATTGAATTTATATGACAGTTCGGGAAAGCGTAAGCCCAAGTGGATCTCAACGGGTTATCCGGAGAAGAACAACAAGCGGAAGGCAGAAAAGGTACTGCGTGACTTGTGCGTTGAGTGGGACAGGAAGAACGTCAAATATTACACCAACATTAAGGTTCACGAGTATTTTACCAAATGGCTGTCCGAGAATAAAGACCAAATCAGACCGAATACATATCGCGGTTATAAGGGCAATATGGAAAACCATATCATACCTTATTTCAAAACTCTGAATTTGGAGCTTCAAGAATTGAAGCCATATCAGTTAAGCGATTATTACAAGTCAAAGGTTGATTCAATCAGTGTGACTACGATTAAACACCATCATCAGAACATCTCTAAGGCACTTGCAGATGCGGTAGAGAAAGGTCTGATAAGTGTAAATCCTGCAACAGCAGCAAAAACGCCGAAAGCAACAGAGAAATTTCAAGCCGAGTTTTTGAATCGAAGTGAGATTAAGCAGCTCATTGAAGCTGTAAAGGACACGCCGATTTATCTTCCAACATTTTTGGTATCGGTTTATGGATTTCGTCGAAGTGAAGTCTTGGGCTTAAAATGGCATAATGTTGATTTTGAAAACGGAACGATCTGGATCAGAGAAACCTTGCAGCAATGTACAAAAGAGATCACGGGAGAGTGCAACTACACCTCGGAAACAAAGACCGAAAGCAGCAATCGCACTTTGCCGATGACACCACAGGTTAGAGATGTGCTTTTAAAACAAAAACAGCTCCAGCAAGAACACAGAAGTATTCTTGAAAGAGCCTACTATCTTAATGACTATGTGTGTACTTTTGATAACGGTAAGGAAATCTCTCCGAATTATCTCAGCAGGACATTTCACAAGATTATCGTTAAAACCGATTTGCCGTCAATTCGTTTTCACGATTTACGACATAGTGTAGCGAGTAATTTACTGAATGATGGTTTTAATGCTGTTCAGGTAGCCGAGTGGCTGGGGCATAGCAGCTCAACAACAACCTTAAAATTTTATGCCCACATTGATAAGACTTCAAAAATGTCAATAGCCAACAGCCTTGCCCCGGTGTGATTTCTACCACTTTTCTACTGGAATAATAAACACCAACCAAACACCAAAGTGATAGAAAAATGATAGAAAAAAGCAAAAATCAGAAAAACGCAAAAATGTCAAGGCAAAGAAAAAACCTCAGAAACGGCTTAGATAAGCCATTTCTGAGGAGTGGATTTGGCAGGGGCAGTAAGATTCGAACTCACGGCACGCGGTTTTGGAGACCGCTGCTCTACCAACTGAGCTATACCCCTATATTAATTTTAACCGATGAAATTATGAAGGTCGGTTTTGCAAACTTACTTATAAATTTCAACGCAAGATAAATTATATCACCGTTCAGTCGATTTGTCAACACATTTTTGCAAAATTTGATATTATCTATTCTGCACTAAAAATTATGCTATTTTTATCTTTGATATGGATATTGTGCATTATCAACAAGAGTATGAGGCTTTTTTCTTGCATGTCTTACATTGATTTTATACATTAGTGATGCTATAATTATACCATAATATTTTATATGTAAAGTGAGGGAAAACTATGAAAAAGAAGTTTAAGACAATTGTATCCATTGCGGTTATAATTATGGTTTTTATTAATTCGATAAGTGGATTTAATGTATTTGCGGCTACAAGCGATAATCCCTATAAAACTATGGCAAATATAGCTTCTGATGAGGTCGGATATATAGAAACTACTAATTCTGATGGTACCTTTATTTCTAAATATGGGGAATGGTATGGCATGTCTGGTTCGCCTTGGTGTGCAATGTTTGTTAGTTGGTGTGCATGGAAAGCTAATATTTCTAACTTGTCCATACCTAAATTTTCTTCTTGTAGTGTGGGAAGAAATTGGTTTAAAAATAAAAATTTGTGGAGAGATAGTGCTGACTATACACCGAGTACAGGAGATTTGATTTTTCTTAATGATTGTACGCATGTTGGTATAGTTGAAAAGTGCGAAGATGACATCGTTTATACTATTGAAGGCAATGCTTATGATTCAACAGAGGGTACTTATGGTGTTAGAAAAAGATTTTATGCAATTTCAAGTTCAAAGATAACTGGTTATGGAATTCCAGATAAAAATTTAAGTAGTAAGATTAATGGAGTGGCAACAAAGAAATCGACTGCTTATATGTTACCTGATTCTAAGTCCAAAACTGTTTGGGAAGTTTGGGAAAATGATGAGTTGGAAATTTTGTGTAAGGATGGTGCATACTATCTTGTAATGTATCCATTTTTAAGTACAGGTAAGTTTGTTTGTGCATATGTCCCTGAAGAAGCTGTTTCACCTCTATCAAATGTACAGAGTTCAAAAGATTATTATGATATCAATGTTGACGCGGTTACAGTAGGAGAAACTACTGTGTACCATAATCCTTCAGAGTCCTCGCTTCTATCAAATTCAGGGGAAGATAAAAAAGTACGTGCTACTCTTAATGAAAATACTAAGTGCTTTGTTTTATTTTCTAAAGATGATTTTTATTTCATAAAGACTGGTGATGGTATTACTGGCTTTGTAAAAAACAATAGCATAGAGTTGAAAAAAACAGATTCTGGATTATGTGGAGATGTGGATAACGATTCTAGTGTAAATATAACTGATGCAACAGTATTGCAAAAGTTTTTAGTCTTAATTTTAAAGGAAGATAATATTCAATATGCTGTTTCTGATACAAATTCTGACGGGAAAGTTAATATAAAGGATGCAACTGCTATTCAGAAATATATTGTTGGAATAATAAGTGAATTGCCGGAAAGAACCGATGAGGAAACTTCTACTACAGTAAGTCCGACTAATCCTACTGATGGTGTTAATATTTCGGCCATTTGGCTTCCTGATAATATAGAGATTGCTCTTGATGAGACTATTCGTGTAAGTTACGAAATTTCGCCGTCAAATGCAACCAATGATAAATTATATTGGATGAGTTCCGATGATAGTGTGGTGACAGTTACTGACGATGGTCTAATAACTGGTAAAAGAATTGGTTCGACCAAAATATTTGTTGTTTCATCTAACGGTGTTAAAAGTAGTGCTACGATAAATGTAGTAAATAAGTATGTTGATATTAAACAGATTTCAATTGACAAAACTGCACCTGAAGCTGTCTATTCAGGAACTTCAATACAGCTTAATGCTAGTATAGTTCCCACAAATGCAACAAATAGAAATATTGAATGGACCTCATCAAATCCTGATATCGCATCAGTTGACAGTAATGGTTTAGTTACTACGAAAACAGCAGGAACAGCAGTAATTACTGCTACGTCTGCCACTGGAAATGTTAAGGCGACTTCCACAATAAAAGTTAATCAGCTTGTATCATATATTGCAAATGGAAATTATTGCTTTAAGTTAAAGGGTACAAATTCATATCTTGACCATCAGGGTGGTAATTCGAATGGAACTAATGTTCATCTTTGGAGTGGCGATGGTAATTCGAATCCAAAACAAAAAATTAAATTAGAACGTATTGATGATAACAGATATAAGCTTTGGAGTGCTACTTCTCCAGAATTAATGTTAGATGTTAATAGAGGAGGAACTTCTTTTAATGATCCTCTTAAAGTTGGTTTGAACATCGATCTTTGGACAAATAATGATTGGCAAGCTCAAGAGTGGTTGTTTACAAAAACATATGATGGTTATTACATAATTAGATTGAATATGCTTCAAGAAGGTGCTATTGAAGCTAGCGGCAAAGACAATGGATCCAATATTTTTTATGGTTCATATAACTGTGAAAATGATATGCAGAAGTGGAAACTTGTCAACACAACCGAGTATACAGCACCTGAAACAACCGCATGGATTTGTAATACCCAGGATATAGGAAATGTAAATGTTCGTAGTGGTCCTGGAACTAATTATTCATCAATTGGAGGTTTTAACGAAGGTCAACAGATTACAGTTATTGGTAGCACAACTGATACCTGGTTAAAAGTTCGTGGCTCAAATAGACACAATGGGGAAACGATTCAAGGATATACTCATAGAGATTATATCCGGTTTGAACAGGTAATTGTTCGGGAACGAACTGCATGGGTTTATAATACCGGCAATATAGGCAATGTAAATGTAAGACAAGGTCCAGGTACGGGTTATACATCAATAGGCGGGTTTAACGAGGGACAACAAATCACGGTTATCGGTGAGTTAAATGGTGATTGGTACAATGTTAAAGGTAGTAATCGTCATAATGGAAATATCATTGAAGGATATACACATAAAGACTATGTAACATTTGATAAACCATCAGAACCTACCTACGAGAATCCCTCACCTAATCTATACTCGAATTCCTATAATAAAAATTTGAATCCGTTTGCACAAGCTAACTGGTTTGGTCAGTGTACATGGTATGCGTGGGGTAGAACAAACGAGGTGACAGGAAAGAAACTTCCATGTAGAGGAGATGCACGTACGTGGTATTCGGTGGCAAAAAATAATGGCTATTCTGTGGGGGCTACTCCAAAAAATAATTCTATAGCAGTTTGGTCTAATGGTTCATATGGTCATGTTGCATACGTTGAAAAGGTTGATGGCAATAATGTGACCATAACTGAATCTAACTGGAATAGAGTAACGTATGATAATGTATATACCATTGAAAAAGGTATATACTACTATTCAGGTTATAAAACTTTGACCAAAGCTCAAATGAGTAGCAGATGTGGAACTTTGGTTGGGTATATCTATCTTTAATATTACGAAGGAAATTATCTGTTAAGCTACAGAGACATTAAAAGTCAGATAATATTATGTGTATATAAATTGCATAATCAAAAAGCGAAAGTCGGATACACGGCTTTCGCTTTTTTGTGATGCTTATTTAATTGAATTACATTAAAATCAGACAAATCAAGCTAACCAAATCACTCAGTTTCTCTGATTTCCTGCGGATTTTCGGGGAAGCCTTCAATTTGGAAACGGAGTCCGCAGGTTGGGCATTCAAGGTACGGCTTGCCGTTGTTGAGGTTGTCCTGAATAATCATCATTTCGCTTTCGCAGAATGGGCAGAGTTTATTATTTTCGCTGTTCATATTTTTACCTCCGAGTGGATTGTTTTCGATATAACTTAATTATACCTTTAAGCGGTAAAATGTCAACCGAGATATTAAAAATGTATAGGCAAGAGGGTTGGATTTTAACGGCTTTTGTGCAAATTCCGCTTTACAAATTGACGAAAAAAGACTAAACTATATCTATGCTTCTGCGTTGCAGAATATACAATCTCATTCAAGGTGATAATTATGAAAAAAGAAAATATGGCTATGCTGTGTGACTTCTACGAATTTACAATGTCAAACGGCTATTTTAAAAACGGTTTTTATAAAAAGAATGTCTATTTTGATGTGTTCTTCCGTAAAGTTCCCGACAACGGCGGTTTTGCGATTATGGCAGGTCTTGAACAGGCTATTGAGTACATCAGGGAACTTCATTTTGAAGACGAGGATATCGAGTATCTAAAGAGCAAGGGCATTTTTGACGAGCAGTTTCTTGAGTATTTGAGAAACTTCAAATTCAGCGGTGATGTTTATGCAATTCCCGAGGGAACTCCGATTTTCCCGAACGAGCCTGTTATGACAATCAAAGCGCCTGCAATTGAAGCTCAACTTGTTGAAACATTCCTTCTCCTCACAATCAATCATCAGACGCTTATTGCGACAAAGGCTAACAGAATTGTCCGTGCCGCTCAGGGCAGAGCCGTACTTGAATTCGGTTCACGCCGTGCTCAGGGTGCAAATGCCGCAGTTGACGGTGCAAGAGCTGCATATATCGGCGG
>ERZ779664.1115-NODE-1115-length-11427-cov-2.488129_pt1 | contig 11427 bp, 10 predicted proteins | sample MGYA00511478_ERZ779664 | MGnify/ENA primary metagenome ERZ779664 (study PRJEB29588, sample SAMEA2160437) | human gut metagenome | biome: human gut; feature: human-associated habitat; material: faeces | place: Denmark | collected 2008/2010 ...
GCCATCGTGCGGATGAGGGCAGCCCGTTGGCGCATGCCACCGGAAAGCTGAGACGGCTTTTTATATTGAAATTCCAGAAGCCCGTAGTCGGAGAGCATCCTGCGAACGCGTTCCAGGTTCCTGACGGTATCCTTGTGGGCGATTTCCAGTCCGAGCGTAACATTTTGCCAGACGTTTCGCCATTCAAATAAAAGATCGTGCTGCAGCATGTAGCCGATGCCGGGCTGATGACCATTTTCCCCATAAAACGTGATGCCGCCGCTGCCCGGGGTGAGCAAGCCGGCGATCAGGGACAAAATCGTGGATTTGCCGCAGCCGCTGGGACCGACAATCGCCAGAAATTCTTTGCGGTAAAGGCAGAAGGAAACCCGATCCAGGGCGGGCGTTTCGCCGTTTAGGGTGTGGTAGGAATAGGACAGTTCCTGTGCTTTTAAAAGGACAGAGTCCATAAGCTTTTCCCTTCTTTCTGGCAGGATTGCCCTGAAACTGGGTTCTTTTGCAGGCTATCCTGACATGATCTGCTTTATCATATGCGGAAGCTGCTGCAATTGCGCATCGATGTTACATAGCAATGACATATCTGCCCATGGATTCGACAAAATATTTTTACTTTATTGCAATAAAGTAAAAAATATGATACTATCTGATATAAATCTGAAATGGAAACACAATTTCCAATCGGATGAATGGCAACAGCCATCAACCGGAGCAATCTGGATGAAAACAGGAGAGGAGAATTGAAAAAATGAGTGAGAAGCTGAAAGTTGGCATTCTGGGTGGAACTGGCATGGTAGGTCAGCGGTTTATTTCACTGCTGGAAAACCATCCCTGGTTCGAAGTGGCTGCCATTGCAGCAAGCCCCCGTTCCGCAGGCAAGACCTACGAAGAGGCAGTCGGCGGCAGATGGAAAATGGACACACCCATGCCGGAAGCGGTAAAGAACCTGATCGTATTAAACGTTAACGATGTGGAGCATGTAGCATCTCAGGTTGATTTTGTATTCAGCGCTGTCGATATGACAAAGGACGAGATCAAAAAGATCGAGGAAGCCTATGCAAAGACAGAAACACCTGTTGTTTCCAATAACTCCGCACACCGCTGGACACCGGATGTCCCGATGATGGTTCCGGAGATCAATCCGGAGCATGCGGCAGTTATCGAATCTCAGAAAAAAAGACTCGGTACCAAGAGAGGCTTCGTTGCTGTAAAACCGAACTGCTCGATTCAGAGCTATGCGCCTGTCCTGACTGCGTGGAAAGAGTTCGAGCCCTATGAAGTGGTTGCTACGACCTATCAGGCGATTTCCGGCGCGGGTAAGACCTTTGCAGACTGGCCGGAGATGGTGGGAAATATCATCCCTTATATCGGCGGCGAGGAAGCGAAAAGGAGCCGCTGCGTCTTTGGGGCAAAGTGGAGGACGGCGTGATCGTTCCGGCACAGAGCCCGGTTATCACCTGCCAGTGTATTCGTGTGCCTGTTTTAAACGGACATACCGCAGCTGTGTTTGTGAAGTTTAAGAAAAAGCCTACCAAGGAAGAGTTAATCGATCGTCTGGTTCATTTTTCCGGCGAGCCGCAGAGACTGGAGCTTCCCAGCGCGCCCAAGCAGTTCATTCAGTATCTGGAGGAGGATAACCGCCCTCAGGTTGCTCTGGATGTCAATTATGAAAACGGCATGGGAATTTCGGTTGGCCGTCTGAGAGAGGATACGGTTTACGACTGGAAGTTTGTTGGCTTATCCCACAATACGGTCCGCGGAGCAGCGGGCGGCGCAGTGCTTTGTGCAGAGCTGCTCAAAGCACAGGGATATATCACAAAGAAATAAAAGAGAGACATACAGCAGAAAACGACGGGAGGTAGAAGCTACCTCCCTTTCGCTGCTTTGCAGGACAGAGGTGTATGGCAAAAAAGTTATTTATCGCAGAGAAACCGAGTGTGGCCCAGGAGTTTGCAAAAGCGCTGAAATATCAGATGAGCCGCAGGGATGGTTATCTGGAATCGGAAGAGGCGATTGTGACCTGGTGCGTTGGTCATCTGGTTACGATGAGCTATCCGGAAGTGTACGATATCAAATATAAAAAGTGGTCGGTCGATACGCTGCCGTTTATCCCGGAAACTTTTAAATATGAAGTGATCTCGGGCGTCAAAAAACAGTTCGATATCGTCAGCTCGCTGTTGAACCGTCCGGACGTCGATACAATTTACGTCTGTACAGACTCCGGGAGAGAGGGAGAGTATATTTACCGACTTGTGGAGCAGGAAGCGAACATTCACGGAAAAAAGCGCCGCAGGGTCTGGATTGATTCTCAGACGGAGGAAGAGATTCTGCGTGGGGTGCGGGAGGCAAAGGATTTGTCGGAATATGATAATCTGGCGAACGCAGCTTACCTGCGCGCCAAGGAAGATTATCTGATGGGCATCAATTTTTCTCGTGCGTTGACTTTAAAATACGGCAACCATGTCAAAAACTACTTGCGCCGCGACCGTGCGGTGATTTCAGTTGGCCGTGTAATGACCTGTGTATTGGGCATGGTCGTCAACCGGGAACGCGAAATCCGTTCGTTTGTAAAAACGCCTTTTTACCGTGTGACGGGAGCCTTTGGGATTCCGATGGGCGACGGGAAGGAAAAGCCGTTCGAGGGAGAATGGCGCGCAGTAGAGGGAAGTGCCTGGAACCTTTCGCCGCTTTTATATAAAGAAAACGGATTTTCGGAAAAAAAAGATGCCGAGGCATTGATGGAAAAGTTGGGCGCAATTTTGCCGGAAGGTGTGATGTCCCCCGGATTTTCAGGCGCTTTTCTGGAAAAATGTGAAAAAAAGAAAGAACAGAAAAATCCGCCGCTGTTATATAATCTGGCGGAGCTGCAAAATGATTGCTCCCGGATGTTTAAGATCAGTCCGGATGAAACGCTTAAAATCGCGCAGGAGCTTTATGAAAAAAAACTGACGACCTATCCGAGAACGGATGCTCGTGTTTTATCCAGCGCAGTTGCAAAGGAAATCCATAAAAATATCGGCGGACTTCGCAATTTCGCTCCGGTCAGCGCATACGCAGTGCAGATTCTGGAAGAAAATAGTTATCAGAAAATTGCAAAAACCCGTTATGTCAACGACAAACAGATCACGGATCACTATGCGATTATCCCGACCGGACAGGGCTTTTCGGCGCTGCGGAGTCTTTCTCCCGCGTCGGCAAAGGTCTATGAAGTGATTGCAAGACGTTTCCTGAGCATCTTTTATCCGCCGGCGATTTCCCAGAAGGTATCGCTGACGGTGCTTGTAAAATCGCAGCAGCTGCCGCAGGGTGAACGTTTTTTTGCTTCGTTTAAGGTGCTGACACAGGAAGGGTATCTGGGCGTCAGCCGCCCATCCTTTTTCAGCTCCAAAAAAGAAGAAAAAGAGGAGAAAAACGGAGAGGAAGAGGAATTTTCCTGCGACGAGGCATTTTTAAAGGTGTTACAGACTATGAAAAAAGGAGAACTGCTTCCGCTGCATTCTCTTTCTATCAAAGAAGGCGAAACCTCGCCGCCGAAGCGCTATAATTCCGGCTCGCTGATCCTGACAATGGAAAATGCGGGACAGTTCATTGAGGACGAAGAGCTGCGGGCACAGATCAAGGGCAGCGGCATCGGAACCTCTGCGACGCGTGCGGAAATCTTAAAAAAGCTTGTCACGATCGAGTATCTGGCGTTGAATAAAAAGACGCAGACGATCACGCCGACGCTGATGGGCGAAATGATTTACGATGTGGTTTCAGATTCGATCCGACCACTGTTAAACCCCGCGCTGACTGCCAGCTGGGAAAAAGGGCTGACCGGTGTTGCGGAGGGGACGATTACATCCGGAGAATATATGGATAAACTGGATGATTTTGTACGCAGGAGGACGAATATCGTTAAACAGCTGCACAATCAGTCCATCTTATATCAGCAGTTCGATGCGATAGCCGGTTTTTACCAGAAAAAAGAAACCGCACCGGCTGTCAAAAAAGCAGGAACAGCAAAAAAAAGGACAGAAAAGAAAGAAAATGCGGAAGGCTAGGGCTTTTCTGCAAAACGTTCGCCGCATTCAGGCGGCAGAAACAGGAGGAAAAAGAAGATGGAAGCAATGAAGATCAGAAACCTGTACAATCTGGAAGAAACAATCGCTGCACCGCTTTTGGAGCAGTATGAGTATCCGTGGGAGGTTCTGCCCTATATCAAGGAATTCATCAAAGCACTCGGGAACGCTCTGCCGGAGGATCGCTTCGAAAAAAGAGGAGAGGATATCTGGGTGGCAAAAAGCGCGACTGTTGCGCCGACTGCCTGCTTAAACGGTCCCTGTATCGTGGATGAGGAAGCGGAAATCAGACATTGCGCGTTTGTCAGAGGCAGCGCAATCATCGGAAAAGGTGCAGTTGTCGGTAATTCTACCGAGTTAAAGAACGTCATTCTGTCCAATAAAGTGCAGGTTCCGCATTATAATTACGTCGGGGACAGCATTTTAGGTTATAAGGCACATATGGGTGCAGGTTCCATCACTTCGAATGTAAAAAGCGACAAGACTTTGGTTGTTGTCAAATCTGCAGAAGAAAATATCGAAACCGGTCTGAAAAAATTCGGCGCGATGCTGGGCGACTGCGTGGAGGTAGGCTGCAACAGCGTGTTAAATCCGGGAACGGTAATCGGAAGACATACGAACGTTTATCCGCTTTCGCGGGTGCGCGGATTTATTCCGGAAAACAGTATTTTCAAAGATCAGGAACATATCGTATTAAAGGAAGACAGGGGCTGACCCCTGCCTTTTCTTTTTTAAATTTAATTGTGCTTTTCTGTAAGTTGATTTCATGCCCGCATGAAAATCGGCTTTCAGGCAAGCAGGAAGGGCGCATGGGAACGATTGTGATAGCAGAATAGAAAAAATACTTGACGAAGCAGTGCCTGCGGTGTATAGTTTACTCAATGGATTAACGCTTGCACGCGTTAAAGCGTAAAAAGTGATTATGAGGAGGAACGAAAAATGAAAAAGTTAGCGGCAATTTCCCTTGTGCTGGCAATGACCGCGGCATCTTTGGCTGGCTGCGGCTCGACAGCAAACACTGCAGCACCGGCAGAAAGTGAAGCGGCAGAAACCCCTGCAGCAACAACAGAGGAGACAACAGATACAGCAGCGGATACGGTAGCAGCAGATGGCAAGGTGTATAACATTGGTATCTGTCAGCTGGTACAGCACGAAGCGCTGGATGCAGCAACCCAGGGCTTTCAGGATGCACTGACAGAACTGCTGGGTGAGGCAAATGTGAAGTTTGACCTACAGAATGCTTCCGGTGATTCCGCAACCTGTGCAACGATCGTCAACCAGTTTGTATCTTCTGATGTTGACCTGATTCTGGCAAATGCAACGGCCCCTCTGCAGGCAGCAGCGGCAGCTACCAATGAGATCCCGATTCTGGGAACCAGCGTTACAGACTATGCGACAGCACTTTCCATCGGTGACTGGACAGGCGTAACCGGCACAAACATTTCCGGTACTTCCGATCTGGCTCCGCTGGATCAGCAGGCGGACATGCTGCATGAGCTGTTTCCGGATGCAAAAAATGTCGGCATTCTGTATTGCTCTGCAGAAGCGAATTCTTCTTATCAGTCCAATACCATTCAGAAATATTTAAAGGATTACGGATATGAATGCACAGAGTACACCTTCGCAGACTCCAACGATATCGCGTCGGTTGTAAACAATGCGATTGCAACATCTGATGTCCTTTATATTCCTACCGACAATACAGCAGCATCAAACACCACGATTATTCAGAACATCTGTCAGCCTGCAGGCATTCCGATCATCACCGGCGAGGAAGGCATCTGCTCCGGCTGCGGTGTAGCAACGCTGTCCATCAGCTATTATGACCTTGGCTATAAAACCGGCGAGATGGCATATGAAATTCTGGTAAACGGTGCGGATGTATCTCAGACAGCAGTTGAGTTTGCTCCGAATGTAACCAAGAAATATAATGTAGCAAACTGTGAGGCGCTCGGTATTACCGTGCCGGATGATTATGTGGCAATTGAGTAATCGCAAGTCACTGTGAGGGTTTGCAGAGCGTTGAGGAGGGAGAAATTCCTCTTCAGCGCTTTTTGTCGATTTTTTATGGAACGACTAAAAAAGTATCAGCGAGGAAACCAGGACTGCCGATATTTGAAAAATAAAAAAGTGTACTGGAGGAGGAAGCAGTGAATATTGTAGCATTGTTTAACGCGCTGCCGGGGGGCTGCGCACAGGGGCTGATCTGGGGAATCATGGCGATTGGCGTATTTATTACCTATAAGATTCTGGATCTGGCAGATCTGACCGTAGACGGCACGATGTGTACCGGAGGTGCAGTCTGTGTTGTGATGATGATGAATGGGCATTCTGTTGGATTTTCCCTGTTCTGCGCGTTTATCGCAGGCATGCTGGCTGGTCTGGTAACGGGCATTTTCCATACGACGATGGGAATTCCGGCGATTCTGGCAGGTATTCTGACCCAGCTGGGTCTGTATTCCATCAACTTGAGAATTATGGGCAACAAGGCCAATGTAGCGCTCGTTACTGATAAATATGACGTGCTGGTTTCTATGCGTTACCTTAAAAACGTTGTTTTTTATAAAAATACGCTGTTTGTTGTAGCAGTCATTATCGCAGTGCTGATCGTAATTCTGTACTGGTTTTTCGGGACGGAGTTGGGCTGCTCCATCCGTTCTACCGGTTCCAATGAAAATATGTCCCGCGCACAGGGTATCAATACCGATCTGACAAAGATCATCGGTCTGATGCTGTCTAACGGCATCGTAGCGCTTTCCAGCGGCCTTTTGGCGCAGTACCAGGGCTTTGCGGACATCAACATGGGACGCGGTGCGATCGTAATCGGTCTGGCTGCGGTCATCATCGGCGAAGTCGTATTCGGCAAAATCAGCCGCAACTTTGCATTCAGTCTGCTGACAGTAGCGCTTGGATCCATTATTTATTACTTAGTTCTGCAGGTTGTTTTGTGGTTTGGCTTAAATTCTAATGATTTGAAGCTTTTGTCAGCGATCGTTGTAGCAGTATTTCTGGCAATTCCTTATATGAAGCGCAAATACTTTTCCAAACCTGTTAAAAAGGGAGGTGCCAGACGTGCTTGACTTAAAATCCATTAGTAAAACTTTTAATGCGGGGACAGTAAATGAGAAAACCGCACTGAATAACCTTTGTCTCCATTTAAATGATGGAGATTTCGTAACGGTGATCGGTGGAAACGGCGCCGGAAAATCTACCATGCTGAATGCGGTTGCAGGTGCGTGGCCGGTTGATGAGGGCACGATTGAGATCGGCGGCGTCAATGTCACAAAGCTTCCGGAATATAAGCGTGCAAAGTATTTGGGGCGCGTGTTTCAGGATCCGATGACCGGAACAGCAGCCAGTATGCAGATTGAAGAGAATATGGCGCTTGCGGCGAGAAGAGGGCTGAGCCGTACCTTGAAAAAAGGAATCAGCAGCAAAGAACGGGAATTTTACAGGGAGCGCTTGGCAGAGCTGGGACTGGGGCTGGAGGATCGTATGACCTCCAAAGTTGGTCTGCTTTCCGGTGGTCAGAGACAGGCACTGACACTTCTGATGGCTACCCTGAAAAAACCGCAGCTTCTGCTTTTGGATGAGCATACAGCGGCACTGGATCCCAAAACAGCTGCAAAGGTACTGGAGGCAACAGACCGGATTGTTGGACAGGACAACCTGACGACTCTGATGATCACCCACAACATGAAGGATGCAATTGCACACGGCAATCGCCTGGTTATGATGTATGAAGGACATATTATCTATGACGTGGCAGGGGAAGAAAAGAAAAAGCTGCATGTATCAGATCTTCTGGAGAAGTTTGAACAGGCCAGCGGCGGCAGTTTTGCAAATGACAGAATGATTTTATCCTGATTATTTTTGAATCCAAAGGTTTTACCTCTGTGTTTTGTAAAAAATACTGGATTTTTGACGAAAAGTATGAGAAAATAGCATCAGCGTACAGCTGGTGCTTTTTTCATGGAGATCTGCTTCGGATCTCTTATATGGAAGAAAGCTTTGCGCCTTTTTGGTGTGCCTGCTGACGAAAATTTCATCCATTAGACGAAAGGAGATAACACATGATTTATTCACACGAAGTAGAACAGATGTGTCCGGTAGCACAGGGCGTTAACCATGGCTGTGCTCCCATCCCGGAAGAAGCAAAATGGGTAAAAGCCAAAGAGATCAAGGACATATCCGGTCTGACTCATGGTGTTGGCTGGTGTGCACCTCAGCAGGGTGCCTGCAAACTGACACTGAACGTTAAGGAAGGTATTATTCAGGAAGCACTGGTAGAGACCATCGGATGTTCCGGTATGACTCACTCAGCGGCTATGGCTTCTGAGATCCTTCCGGGTAAAACTCTTTTGGAAGCATTGAACACAGACCTTGTTTGTGATGCAATCAATACCGCTATGAGAGAGCTGTTCTTACAGATCGTTTATGGTCGTACACAGTCCGCATTCTCTGAAGAAGGTCTGCCGATCGGCGCAGGTCTGGAGGATCTGGGCAAGGGCTTAAGAAGCCAGGTTGGTACTATGTATGGTACCCTGAAGAAAGGCCCTCGTTACCTTGAAATGGCTGAAGGTTATGTAACCGGTATCGCTTTGGATGCAGACGATCAGATCATCGGCTACAAGTTTGTAAACTTCGGCAAGATGACAGACTTTATGAAGAAGGGCGATGACGCTCAGACAGCATATGAGAAAGCATCCGGTCAGTATGGTCGTGTGGATGATGCTGTAAGAATCATCGATCCCAGACAGGAATAAAAGGAGGAGGTAACGAAGCATGGCATTATTTGAGTCTTATGAAAGAAGAATTGACAAGATTAACGCTGTTTTAAATAGCTACGGAATTGCTTCCATCGAAGAAGCTGAAAAAATCACCAAAGATGCCGGCCTGGATGTTTACAATCAGGTAAAGAAAATCCAGCCCATCTGTTTCGAGAACGCTTGCTGGGCTTACACTGTAGGTGCAGCGATCGCAATCAAAAAAGGCTGCAGAAGAGCAGCTGACGCAGCAGCAGCAATCGGCGAAGGACTGCAGGCTTTCTGTATCCCCGGTTCCGTTGCTGATCAGCGTAAAGTAGGTCTTGGCCATGGTAATCTGGGCAAGATGCTGCTGGAAGAAGAAACAGACTGCTTCTGCTTCCTGGCAGGTCATGAGTCCTTTGCAGCAGCAGAGGGTGCTATCGGTATTGCTGAGAAGGCAAACAAGGTTCGTAAGAAACCTCTGCGCGTTATCCTGAACGGTCTTGGCAAGGATGCTGCACAGATCATTTCCAGAATCAACGGCTTTACTTATGTAGAGACTGAGATGAACTATTACACCGGCGAGCTGAAGGAAGTATTCCGGAAATCTTATTCCGAAGGCCTTCGTTCCAAGGTTAACTGCTACGGCGCAAACGACGTAACAGAAGGTGTTGCAATCATGTGGAAAGAGGGCGTAGACGTTTCCATTACCGGTAACTCCACCAACCCGACCAGATTCCAGCATCCTGTTGCAGGTACCTACAAGAAGGAATGTGTAGAGAAGGGTAAGAAGTACTTCTCCGTAGCTTCCGGCGGCGGTACCGGACGTACTCTGCATCCCGATAACATGGCTGCAGGTCCTGCTTCTTATGGCTTCACAGATACACTTGGCCGTATGCACTCCGATGCGCAGTTCGCAGGTTCTTCCTCTGTACCCGCACACGTTGAGATGATGGGTCTGATCGGTATGGGCAACAACCCGATGGTTGGCGCTACTGTAGCTGTAGCTGTTTCCGTTGAGGAAGCTGCTAACGCTGGCAAGTTCTGAGAAATCCAGTAAAATCAAGGGTTATCGTGGTTCTGAATGTTCCACGATAGCCCTATTTTTTTCCACGTAGCACACAAATTGTGTAAAGCAAAAAGGGCATCTGCAAAAGCAGACACCCCATGCGCTTTTTGAAAGTCCGCACCCTCGACTCCTCTTTGTGGATTTCAGAATTTGTTTCTCAGCTTTCGGTATTCTCTCGGCGAATATCCTTTCCACTTGTGAAAAAGCCGACTGAAATAAAGCTGGTTATCATATCCGACAATCTTAGAAATCTCATTGATGGAATAAGTTGTTGTTTCAAGTAACATCTGAGCATTGTTGATGCGGATTCCCACAATGAATTGCATTGGTGTAGAACCGGTATATTTTTTGAAATTTCGGATAAACCAGCTGACACTCATGCCTCGTGAGGCAGCATAATCATCAATATTGATATTTTGATTGTAGTTTTCACGGAAAAAGGTAACAGCATTATCCATCTCATGATCAAGATATTCATTTTTTAATATGTGTTCTCTTGTCAGTTCCCGGTGGAAACTGATCAGAAGATGACGTAGCAAAAGAACAAGCATTTCCTCATTTGTCTTGACAGCGTTGGAGCTCGCTAATGATACGTTTGAAAATTTGTTCATATTCATTAGATGTACCCACTTGAAAGACACTTTCTTTATCCGGAAACCCATATTGACGTAAGATATTTTTCGCATTTATTCTATTATGAAAAGAGTAAGGTGTATTCTAAAGAAACAAGAAAGTCAGTGCGCATATGAACATGATAAAATCCATAATCGATTTTGATGAAAAAAAGGATTCATCTGTGATATGGATGGTGTGATCTATCATGGCAATCAGATATTGCCAGGTGTTCCAGAATTCATCCAGTGGTTGCATGATGAAAAGAAAGAATATTTGTTTTTGACAAATAATAGTGGATATAGACCACGAGAATTAAATCAGAAACTGGCTAGGATGGGACTTGATGTGCCAGAAGAACATTTTTATACCAGTGCATTGGCAACAGCCGCATTTTTAAAAGAACAGGCGGCAGGCTGTTCGGCATTTGTGATAGGAGAAGCCGGCCTGTTAAATGCACTTTATGATGTAGGTATCACAATGAATGATGTAAATCCGGATTATGTTGTTGTGGGAGAGGGACGCTCCTATTCATTGGATACATTAACAAAAGCAACGAATTTAGTTCTGAAAGGTGCAAAGCTGATCGGAGCAAACTCAGATGTTTCCGGACCGATTGAGAACGGCATTGCTCCTGCTTGTCATGCATTGGTTGCACCGATAGAAATGGCAACAGGAACACAGGCATATTTCTGTGGAAAACCCAATCCACTGATGATGAGAACAGGATTAAATATGCTTGGATGTCATTCAGCAGAAGCAGTAATGGTTGGGGACCGTATGGATACAGATGTGATTTCAGGAATGGAAAGTGGTATGTCTACTGTATTGGTTCTCTCTGGATGTTCAACGAAGGACACACTCAAAACTTATGCTTATCTTCCGACAATGGTATTGAATGGAGTGAGAGATATCGCCAGGATGGCAAAAGCAAAAGAGG